>Ga0209573_1002106_pt1 | contig 26910 bp, 35 predicted proteins | sample TNRBio252014_DNA_FD_185870 | JGI IMG/M metagenome (GOLD analysis project Ga0209573, IMG submission 185870) | Wastewater treatment Type I Accumulibacter community from EBPR Bioreactor in Madison, WI, USA - TNR Reactor_6/25/2014_ DNA (SPAdes)... | ecosystem: Engineered > Bioreactor > EBPR >... | reverse complement strand
CCTCTTCCAATTTTAATTCGGAATACCCCCCCACAACATGCAAGATTCCACAATAAATTTTAAAAAATCTTTTGGTCGTTTATCCGAAAGTGATACCTTTGCATTCGCTTTTGAAAAGGCATACCCACACAAGGGTAATTTTTACGCAGATTCATCATGTTTTAATCAAGCAAAGCACACTATGCCTACTATTAATCAGTTGGTGCGAAAAGGCAGGGTACAAGTAGAGACGAAGAGCAAGTCCCGCGCATTGGATTCATGTCCGCAGAAGCGTGGTGTTTGCACCCGTGTTTATACCACAACACCTAAGAAACCGAACTCTGCGTTGCGCAAAGTTGCAAAAGTACGTTTGACAAACCAAATCGAAGTCATCGCCTACATTCCGGGCGAAGGCCACAACCTCCAGGAACACTCCATCGTGTTGATTGCCGGCGGTCGGGTAAAAGACCTTCCGGGTGTTCGTTACACCATCGTTCGTGGTGCATTGGACACTGCAGGTGTAAACGACCGCAAAAAAAGCCGGTCACACTATGGTACCAAACGTCCTAAGAAATAATTCAACATCCTGTTAATACGGAAAAACTTCCGAAATAATGAGAAAAAGGAAACCGAAACTTCGAATAGTTGCTCCAGACCCGAGATACCTTGACCCAATGGTCACGCAGTTCATCAATAACATGATGTACGAAGGTAGCAAAGGCGCCGCTTTTCGCGTGTTCTACCAGGCGATGGATATCGTGAAGGACAGAACCAAGCAGGACGAGCATGGACTTTGGAAGAAGGCCCTGAATAACGTAATGCCCGCTGTGGAAGTTAGAAGCCGTCGTATCGGTGGCGCTACGTTCCAGATTCCAACGGAAATCCGCGCGAAGCGCAAAGTTTCTATCGGTATGAAGTGGTTGATTCGCTTTTCCCGCCAGCGTAGCGGCAAGGGAATGGCAGAAAGATTGGCTTCCGAAATCATTGCAGCAAGCAAAGGCGAAGGCGCCGCTGTGAAGAAACGTGAAGACACACACAAGATGGCAGAGTCGAACCGCGCATTTGCACATTTCAAAGTTTAAAAAACCTGCCGAAGGACAATCATGGCAAAAGATCTTAAATACACGAGGAATATTGGCATTGCTGCGCACATTGATGCCGGTAAAACCACTACAACCGAGCGTATCCTATATTATACCGGTGTTTCTTACAAAATCGGTGAGGTTCACGATGGCGCTGCTACGATGGACTGGATGGAGCAGGAGCAGGAGCGTGGCATCACCATTACCTCTGCTGCAACTAAGTGTACCTGGACGGTAGAAGACAAGTTGTACGACTTCAACATCATTGACACCCCCGGCCACGTGGATTTTACCGTAGAGGTAAACCGCTCGCTGCGTGTGTTGGATGGGTTGGTGTTTCTCTTCAGTGCGGTTGACGGTGTTGAACCGCAATCGGAAACTAACTGGCGCCTTGCAGATAACTATAAGGTACCGCGTTTGGGTTTTGTAAATAAAATGGACCGCTCCGGCGCCGACTTTTTCATGGTTGTTAACGACATGCGTGAAAAATTAGGCTCCAATGCAATACCGCTTCAGATTCCAATTGGCGCGGAAGAAAAATTCATCGGCGTCGTTGACCTCATTACCAACCAGGCCATCGTTTGGAATGAGCATGACATGGGGATGACCTACCGGGAAATTCCAATCCCGGATGATTTGGTTGACCAGGTGATCGAGTACCGTGAAAAATTGGTGGAAGCTGCGGCTGAATTCGATGATTCTTTGATGGAGAAATTCTTTGAAGATCCGAACTCTATCACGATACCAGAATTGCGCGCCGGCGTTCGTCAGGCCGTTATGTCCATGAAAATTACGCCGGTGCTTTGCGGCTCGGCCTTCAAAAATAAAGGAGTTCAGGCTTGTTTGGATGCAGTATGCTACTACATGCCTTCTCCGCTCGATGTTGAAGCGATCAAAGGAACCAACCCGGATACGGATAAAGAAGTGACGCGTAACCCAACGGTTTCCGATCCTTTTTCCGCACTGGCGTTCAAAATCGCCACCGACCCGTTCGTAGGCCGCCTTTGCTACATCCGCGTTTATTCGGGCAAACTCGATGCAGGCTCGTATGTACTCAACACCCGCAACGGCAATAAAGAGCGCATTTCCCGCCTCTATCAGATGCACGCCAACAAGCAGCTGCCTATTGACAGCGTAGAAGCAGGCGACATCGCAGCAGCGGTCGGTTTCAAAGACATCCGCACAGGCGACACCCTTTGCGACCTCAACAACCCGATCGTACTGGAAAGCATGGTTTTCCCCGATCCGGTTATCGGTATCGCCATCGAGCCGAAGTCTCAGAAAGACCTCGACAAATTGGGCATGGCTTTGGCTAAATTAGCTGAAGAAGACCCGACTTTCCGCATCCGTTTCGACGAAGATACGAACCAGACCATCATCAGTGGCATGGGCGAGTTACACCTCGAAATCATCGTTGACCGTCTGAGACGCGAATTCAAAGTAGAATGCAACCAGGGTCAGCCCCAGGTTAACTATAAAGAAGCATTGACGCAAACGGTGACCCACCGCGAGCGCCTTAAGAAGCAGACGGGTGGTTCCGGTATGTTCGCCGATATGGAATTCGAACTCGGCCCGGCCGACCAAGAATTCCTCGAAAGCGACGACTTCAAGAGCGGCAAAAAACGCCTCCAAATGATTTGGGGCATCGTCGGCGGCGCGATTGATAAAAACTACCTGAAGCCGATTACAGACGGTTTCAACTCGATGATGAACAACGGCGTGTTGGCCGGGTACGGTATAGACAGCATGAAAGTGCGGGTTTTTGACGGCTCGATGCACGCAGTAGACTCCAAACCGGTTGCGTTTGAATTGTGCGCCAAGGACGGTTTCCGTGCCGCAGCGCCTAAAGCCAAGCCGGTTTTGCTGGAACCAATCATGAAATTAGAAGTGGTTACGCCCGATGAATACGTTGGTTCCGTAATCGGTGACTTGAACCGCCGTCGCGGTTTGCCGAAAGGGCAGGAAGCACGCTCAGGCGCCATTGCAGTGCAGGCAGAAGTGCCACTTTCCGAAATGTTCGGTTATGTGACTTCGCTGCGCACAATTACTTCGGGTCGCGCAACTTCGACGATGGAATTCTCTCACTACCACGAAGTACCTGCGGGTATCGGTAAAGAGATCATCGAAAAGGCGAAAGGCGCCGTAAAGGTTTAATTGAAAGTAATCATTTAATAATCCGGTTGAAAGTTCGGATCAAAACGAACTTTCAACCGGCCTGCAAAAGCGCAGGCATTGTTTTTGACACAAATATTCTGAAAAGGCATGAATCAGAAAATCAGAATTAAACTACGATCTTACGATCACAATTTGGTAGACAAGTCAACCGAAAAGATCGTGAAGACGGTAAAAAGTAGTGGGGCTGTTGTAACTGGCCCGATTCCGCTGCCCACTGAAAAGCAGATCTTCACCGTGCTCCGTTCTCCGCACGTTAACAAGAAGTCTCGTGAGCAGTTCCAGTTGCGCACCCACAAGCGCCTGATCGAAATCTATTCTCCCACACAGAAGACAGTAGACGCACTGTCCAAGTTGGAGCTGCCAAGCGGAGTGGATATCCAGGTTAAATTGACATAAGCATTATTAAACGCCGGACAGCCCGAAGCCATTAACCATGGCGATCCGGCCTGGAAGTCGTGTAGTTTGTTGAATTCGTTGAAATAGTTGAATTCGCGAAATGGAAGTAATTTTCATAATGCGAAGAGACCACTCCAACCAATCCAACCCCACTTACACCACTTTAGCAGGCATCGAGGCTGTCGTATAAAATATACGGCTAAAATGAACGGACTAATCGGTAAAAAAATCGGTATGACCAGCATTTATGATAAAGCTGGCCGTAACGTAGCTTGCACCGTAATAGAAGCAGGCCCTTGTGTGGTAACTCAGATCAAAACTGACGATACCGACGGGTACACCTCGTTTCAACTTAGTTTTGGCGAGGCCAAAGCAAAAAATACGCCCAACCCGCTGATCGGTCATTTTGCGAAAGCAAAGACCGGCCCGAAGCGAAAAGTCGTAGAATTCCGCGATTTCAACATCGTCCAGAAATCACTGGGCGAGGTTCTCACGGTTAGCGATGTTTTCACAGAAGGCGATAAAGTTCATGCGGTAGGCATCACGAAAGGTAAAGGCTTTCAAGGGGTTGTCAAAAGACACGGCTTTAGCGGTGTTGGCGGCCAAACCCACGGTCAGCACAACCGTTTGCGTGCTCCGGGTTCGATTGGCGCTTCGTCTTTTCCGTCTAAGGTATTCAAAGGCATGCGCATGGCAGGCCGGGATGGCGGCGACCGCGTGAAGGTGAAAAATCTGGAAGTTGTGAAAGTACTTCCGGAACAAAACCTGATGCTGATAAAAGGCGCGATTCCCGGGCACAAGGGCGCTTATGTGATCATCGAGAAAAAGTAATCATTCTTCCAATGTCTGCGGCGCCGCTAATCATGCGACCACGCGATAAATGACATAGCAATGAAAGTTGATGTTTTAAATATTCAGGGGCAAAACACCGGCAGGCAAATCGAACTGCCAGAAGCTATCTTCGGCATCGAGCCGAGCGAGCACGCGGTCTATTTGTCTGTGAAGCAGTATCTGGCCGCTCAGCGTCAGGGTACGCACAAATCGAAAGAGCGCAGTGAAATTTCGGGTTCTACCCGCAAGTTGCATCGCCAAAAAGGAACGGGCGGATCGCGTAAAGGTGATACGAACAACCCTTTGTACATGGGTGGTGGTCGTGTGTTCGGTCCGCGTCCGCGCAAATACGACATCAAGCTGAATAAAAAGGTAAGACGTCTTGCCCGTAAATCAGCCCTGTCTTTTAAAGCCGGTGCAGGTAAAATTCTCATCGTAGAGGATTTTTCCTTCGAATCGCCGAAAACGAAGGAGTTCATCAACCTCCTGTTGCGCTTCAAGCTGGATACTGAAAAAACCCTGCTGATTACACCGGAACTTGAAAAAGAAGTGTACCTGTCAGCCCGCAACCTTCCGAAAGCGGATGTTGTTCGGGCATCGGATGTGAATACTTATCAGATACTCCATGCCGGTACGCTGATTATTTCGGAAAGTGCCGTATCGAAGATCGAAGAAACACTTGCTTAAACCATAACTGCCTCTTTTCTAAGTATTTGAAGGCAAAATTCGCAAGACAATGGCAAAGAAAATATTAATCAGACCGGTGATTACTGAAAAATCGGAGAAGCTTTCCGGTAAGTACAACCGCTACACCTTCGTTGTTGACAAAAAAGTCAACAAGATCGAAATCAGGAAGGCCGTAGAGGAAATGTACGGGGTGAGCGTTGAATCCGTCAATACGCTGGTTATGCCTGCAAAACTCATCACCCGCTCTACGAAAGCGGGGATTGCAAAAGGTAGAAAAAGCGCTTACAAAAAAGCGCTGGTAACCCTTTCAGGCGGAGACGAAATCAACTTCTACGGAGATATTTAATTTATTTACGAGGCGCAGGGGAATGGCTCAGGCGCTGAAGTGACCAAGAAATTTCAAGACAATGGCAGTCAAAAAATATAATCCAATAACGCCGGGGACACGCTTTCGTGTGAGCAACTCCTTTGCTGAATTGACGACCGATAAGCCTGAAAAGAGCTTGATGGGCCCCATCAGCAAGTCGGGCGGGCGCAACGGCGTTGGCCACCTTACCGTGCGTCAGCGTGGTGGCGGGCACAAGCGTCGTTACCGGATTATTGACTTCAAGCGTGACAAAGACGGGATTCCCGCAATTGTCAAAACCATCGAATACGACCCGAACCGGACCGCATTCATTGCGCTGGTGGTGTATGCAGATGGTGAAAAACGCTACATCATTGCGCCTCAGGGCCTGAAAGTTGGCGACAAGCTTCTTTCCGGTAAAGAAGCGCAACCGAATGTTGGCAATGCACTTTTCCTGAAGGATATTCCATTGGGTACCGCCATCCACGCCATCGAAATGCAACCCGGCAAGGGAGCAGCCATGGCGCGCAGTGCAGGAACCAATGCAACCCTGATGGGGCGTGAAGGAAAATACGGCGTCGTTCGCCTGCCTTCAGGTGAAGTTCGCCGGGTGCTGCTGACCTGCAAAGCAACGATGGGCTCTACCTCCAACCCCGACCACGGTTTGGAAGTACTGGGTAAAGCAGGAAGAAAGCGCTGGATTGGTCGCCGCCCGCGGGTTCGTGGTGTTGCGATGAACCCGGTAGATCACCCGATGGGTGGTGGCGAAGGCCGCGCTTCCGGTGGACATCCGCGCTCAAGAACAGGCAAGCCTGCAAAAGGGTACAAAACGCGGAGCCGCACGAAGATGTCGAATCGTCTTATCGTTTCGCGCAGAAATAAATCTAATTAACAGTAAGATAAGCGCATTTGCGCAAGCTAAAAATCAGAGACCGACATGGCAAGATCTATTAAGAAAGGCCCATACGTGTTTCATAAATTGTTGGACAAACTGCTTAAGGCCAAATCGTCTAACAAGAAAACCGTAATCAAAACGTGGTCTCGCTCGTCCATGATCATTCCGGACATGGTGGGTGAAACGATTGCCGTTCACAACGGGAAAACATTTGTACCGGTGTTCGTCACCGAAAACATGGTAGGACACAAGTTAGGAGAATTTGCGCCTACCCGCAACTTTAAGGGGCACTCTGGTAACCGTTAATAGCGTGCAAATTGGCGCGCATAATTTTGCAAAGCAATGGAAGCAGTATCTAAACTGAGAAACATCCCAATGTCGGCGCGCAAGATGCGTCTGGTTGCGGACAATATCAGGGGTAAAAAAGTAGATGAGGCGCTCTCAATTTTGCGCTTCACCAAACGCGAATCGGCAACGTGGCTGGAAAAAGCATTGCTTTCCGCGGTCGCTAACTGGGAAAACAAAAACGATGGCAAAAGCGCAGACGATCACGATCTGTTTGTGAAAACCATTTTCTCAGACGAGGGTACGATGCTGAAGCGTTTTCGCCCTGCGCCACATGGCCGTGCGAATCGTATTCGCAAGCGTACGAATCACGTGACGATCGTGGTGGACAGCAAAAAAGCTGCTGAAGTAGCGACTGCCGGATAATTGAATTACCGGCGCCGCTGCGAAGAAAACTAATAAAGTTTATTCAAATTCAATAGTACCGTAATGGGTCAAAAGACTAATCCGATTGGCAATCGTTTGGGAATCATCCGCGGATGGGACTCCAATTGGTTTGCAGACAAGGACTTTGCAGGCAAAGTAATTGAAGATGAACACATCCGCAGTTACCTCAATGCCCGTATCGTAAAGGGCGGTATCGCACGTATTGTAATCGAACGCACGCTCAAGCGGGTTACCGTTACGATTCACACTTCCCGCCCGGGTATCATCATCGGTAAAGGAGGTCAGGAGGTTGATCGCATCCGCGAAGAGTTGAAGAAACTGAGCAATAAAGATGTTCAGATCAATATCGTGGAGATTCGCAAGGCGGAACTCGATGCTGCAATCGTTGCAGAATCTGTCGCTAAGCAGCTTGAATCCCGGATCAACTATCGCCGCGCCATCAAAATGGCGATCCAGGCAACGATCCGCGCCGGTGCAGAAGGCATCAAAATTCGCATCTCCGGCCGCTTGAACGGTGCAGATATGGCCCGTACGGAAGAATACAAGGAAGGGCGTACGCCTTTACATACTTTCCGGGCTGATATTGACTACTCGCTGAAAGAAGCTCAAACCGTGTATGGAAAAATCGGCATCAAATGCTGGATTTGCCGTGGAGAGGTTTACGGAAAGCGCGATTTGTCTCCGAATGTTGGGGTAACCAAAAAAGAAACCACACCTGGAAGCGAGCGCAATGAAAGAGGGGATAGAGGAGACAGAGGTGATCGCAGAGACAACAGAGGCGGCGGCGGTGGTCGTGACAATCGTGGCGGCGGCGGCGGCAATCGCAGAGGCGGCGGCGGCAGTGGTGGCGGCGGTGGAAGAAATCCAAGAAGAGATTAGAATATTCTGAAAATATTGCCGTACCTTCGCCGGGCTTTTTCGGATACCTTGCAAAGTAAGGTTGAAAGCTGGCAAAATCGGCAAAATGCGTTGAATCATGTTACAGCCAAAAAGAACAAGATACCGTAAGCAACATAAGACGACGGGCGTCAAAGACGGCGTTGCTCACAGGGGCGCTACGATCTCCTTCGGGGAGTACGGCCTGAAAGCGATTACCGGCGGACGGATCACCAATCGTCAAATCGAATCGGCTCGTATTGCCATGACGCGTCACATGAAACGCGAAGGTAAAGTGTGGATTCGGATATTTCCGGACAAACCCATTACCAAGAAGCCGCAGGAAGTGCGGATGGGTAAGGGTAAAGGACCGCTTGATCACTACGTAGCGGTGGTTGCACCCGGCAGGATTATGTTTGAAATCGAAGGCGTACCGTTTGAAACGGCTGCCGAAGCACTGCGCCTTGCTGCGCAAAAGCTTCCGTTGCTTACCAAAACGATTACTCGCCCGGACCTTGCAGGCAAATAAGCAAAGCGGCTTTTTGAATTTTTAGAATCATTCAGACAATGGCAAATAGTAAAAATCTCGAAATACAAGGGCTGTCAGATGCCGAATTAACCGACGAACTGGTGATAATGGAACGGGAATATCAAAAATTCCAGTTCGATCACGCCATTAAAGGTTTGGAAAATCCTTTGTCACTGCGAGACATGCGTCGCGATATCGCCCGGGTAAAAACGGAAATCCGCCGCAGAGAAATGGCAAATCTGCCCGCTGAAGTGCTGCAAAAGCGCTCCAAATTGCGTGCAAGACGCCGTAGTGAATAAGACTGACATTTTTATAATTAATTGCATTTATCACAATGGAAGAGAGGAATCTCAGAAAGCAGCGGGTTGGTCTTGTGACAAGCACCAAGATGGACAAAACCATCACGGTATCCACCGAGCGTAAACTTCGCCACCCTATTTATGGCAAGTTTGTGAAAAAGACCAAAACCTTCATGGCACACGACGAAAAAAACGAGTGTAATGTTGGCGATACGGTGCGCATCATGGAGACGCGTCCGTTGAGTAAACTCAAGCGCTGGCGCTTGGTTGAAGTGGTCGAAAGGGCTAAATAAAATAAAATTTTCTGAAAAATGATACAGCAAGAGAGCAGGCTCAGAGTAGCTGACAACAGCGGTGCAAAAGAAGTGCTGTGCATTCGGGTTTTGGGAGGTTCCAAACGCCGTTACGCCTCAATTGGCGATAAAATCGTAGTTACCGTAAAGGAAGCTTCGCCCGGCGGTCTCAAAAAAGGAACAGTTTCTAAAGCAGTTGTTGTGCGCACGAAAAAAGAGATTCGCCGCAAAGATGGCTCTTATATCCGGTTTGACGACAACGCTGTGGTGTTGTTGAACGCCCAGGATGAGCCAAGGGGTACGCGTATCTTTGGTCCTGTTGCAAGGGAACTGCGCGAAAAGGACTACATGCGAATTATTTCGCTGGCTCCCGAAGTACTGTAAATTTTAATCTATTGTCAAGTTTTTAGCGATGACAAAGCAAAATAATCAGAAGCGTTTCGCTCCTAAATTGAAGATCAAGAAAGGGGACAAAGTCGTGGTAATCTCCGGCACTTACAAAGATACCTCCAAGGTTCGGGAAGTGCTTGAAATATTTCCCGACGAGAACCGGGCGATCGTGGATCAGGTGAATATGGCTAAAAAGCACACTAAGCCTACCCGGGAAAATCCGGGCAGTATTAATGAAATCGCAAAGCCGATCCACCTTTCAAATTTAATGCTGGTAGACCCCAAGACGGGCAAACCTACCCGCGTTGGCAGAAAGCTTGCCGATAATGGCAAGATGACGCGCTATTCTAAAAAATCTGGAGAAATCATAGAATAATGAGCACACTACCCAGACTCAAGAAAAAGTACCGCGAAGAAGTTGCGCCCAAACTGATGGAGCAATTTCAGTACAAAACGGTGATGCAGGTGCCCCGGTTGGTTAAAATTTCCATTAACCAGGGGGTAGGAGATGCTACGCAGGACAAAAAACTGACCGATAACGCCATCGCAGAGATGACGACGATCACCGGCCAGAAAGCAGTACCTACGAAAGCCCGTCAGGCCATTTCTAACTTTAAACTTAGAGAAGGTATGCCCATCGGGGCTAAAGTGACGCTGCGCAATATCAAGATGTACGAATTTCTGGATCGTTTGATCACGGTTGCGCTGCCCCGCGTTCGCGACTTCCGCGGCATCAACGACAAGAGCTTCGACGGACGTGGCAACTACTCCTTAGGTATTACCGAACAAATTATCTTCCCTGAGATAGACCTGGATAAGGTGAGCAAGATCAGTGGCATGGATATTACATTCGTTACAACAGCCAAAACCGACGCTGAAGCGCTTGAATTGCTCAAGCTTATGGGGCTGCCGTTTAAAGGTCAAAAAATTAACAACGCAGAATAAAATGGCAAAGAAGTCCATCATTGCACGCGAGAAAAAGAAAGAACGCTTAGTTGCAAAATATGCAGATATGCGCAAACAGTTGAAAGCTGAAGGCAACTGGGATGAGTTGGATAAACTTCCCCGCGCTTCCAACCCAATTCGTTTGCACAATCGTTGCAAGCTTACGGGGCGGCCTAAAGGTTATATTCGCAAGTTTGGCCTTTGCCGGGTGAAGTTCCGGGAAATGGCGCTCGACGGTAAAATACCGGGTATCACTAAGGCGAGCTGGTAAAGTCAAGCTCAATTTTTCTCCTCTATTTTTTCACAGCGAACAAGGTTCCGACTCAAAAGGAAAACCAGTTGGCGAAATGCTTTACTAATGGCAGTTACAGATCCGATAGCAGACTATCTGACGCGAATTCGGAACGCTCAGCAAGCAGGACACCGTTTGGTGGATATCCCTGCCTCCGGCATCAAAAAGCGCATGACGGAAATCCTTTACGATCATGGCTACATCCTCAAATACAAGTTCGATGATGAAGCAGGCAAAGGTAACCAGGGTGTGATCAGAATCGCCCTGAAGTACGATGTACTTACCAGAAAACCTGTGATGCGCAAATTACTTCGGGTAAGTAAGCCCGGTTTGCGTCAATATGTAGGCTCGGATGATTTACCCCGCGTATTGAATGGCCTCGGCATCGCCATCATTTCAACGTCTAAAGGCGTACTGACTGACAAGCAGTGCAAGTCGTTGAAAGTAGGCGGCGAGGTTTTGTGTTATATTTATTAACCTTTGTTGACCATTAAAAAAAACTTCACATGTCAAGAATAGGAAAATCCCCTATTGCGCTGCCTAAAGGAGTGGAAGTCTCTGTCAGCAAAGGGAATCTGGTAACGGTAAAAGGTCCCAAAGGGCAACTCTCTGAGCAGCTCGACGTAGACATTACTGTTTCAATTGAAGACGGACAACTCAACGTGCTTCGTCCTACTGAGTCGAAAAGACACCGCTCCATGCACGGTTTATACCGCGCGTTGGTAAACAATATGGTGGAAGGTGTAACAAACGGATTCGTGAAAGAAATGGAAGTGATCGGGGTTGGATACCGGGTGGCAAACACCGGACAACTGCTGGAACTCACCATTGGCTACTCGCACCCGATTTTGTTCGCACTGCCGGAAGAAGTTAAATTGAGCACTGCGATGGAAAAGGGTAAAAGCCCTTTGATTCGTATGGAGTGCATAGACAAACAGTTGCTCGGACAGGTAGCGGCAAAAATCCGCGGCTTTAGAAAACCAGAGCCTTACAAAGGCAAGGGTATTCGTTTCGTGGGCGAAATTGTTCGTCGCAAGGCTGGTAAAACTGCCGGCAAGAAGTAAGCATAAAATTATTCCGAATAACAGGGTTTTGGGTTTAGTTGCTTAAAGTCGCTATACACTAAAACCAGAAAGGAAGTAAAAATGAAATATTCTAAAGCACAACAAAGGAAACGCATCCACTACCGCATCCGTAAGAAGGTGCAGGGAACGGCTGCGCGTCCGCGACTGAGCGTTTTCAGGAGCAATAAAGCAATCTATGTTCAGGCCATTGACGATGTGAACGGTTTGACAATGGCTGCGGCTTCTTCTAAAGAGGCGCCGGGTGGCAATAAAACGGAACAGGCTCGCGCGGTTGGTAAATTGATTGCCGAGCGTGCTTTGGCAAAAAATCTGTCGGCTGTCGTATTTGACAGAAGCGGCTATCTTTTCCATGGCAGGGTCAAAGCATTGGCAGACGGGGCTCGCGAAGGCGGCCTCCAGTTCTAACCTCTCTAATAATTCAACAGGATGGCAAAAAGAAATTCCTCCGCCAATAACAACAACAACTCCGAGCGTCAAGGCCGGGGTGGCGGTGATAACAAAAATAACAACGACCGGATAAAACCGGCCGAGTCAGAACTTAAGGAAAAGCTGGTAGCGCTCAACCGCGTTGCCAAAGTGACCAAAGGTGGTCGTACCTTTAGTTTCGCAGCCATTGTTGTGGTTGGAGATGGCAAAGGAACCGTCGGACATGGCCTCGGCAAAGCAAGGGACGTCTCTGAGTCTATTGCCAAAGCCATCGGCGATGCCAAGAAAAACTTAGTTAAAGTTCCCCTGCACAAAGGAACCATCCCACACGAGCAAAAAGGCAAATACGGCGCTGGCAAAGTGCTCATTAAGCCTGCTGCAGATGGTACGGGCGTAATTGCAGGCGGCGCCATGCGCGCGGTGCTTGAAATTGCAGGCGTACACAACGTATTGGCAAAGTCGCAGGGATCGTCTAACCCACACAACGTGGTAAAAGCGACAATTGATGCTTTGGCTAAATTGCGCAGCCCGATGGAAGTGTCGCGTCAGCGCAACGTTTCTATGGAAAAAGTGTTCAACGGATAATCATTCGCACGGACTTCCGGTCCATGCACAAACTCAAGGCGATGGGTAAGATTAAAATTACGCAAGTTAAGAGCATCATTGATCGCTCGAAGCGGCAAAAAGCTACCGTCAAGGCGCTGGGCTTGCGCAAAGTCAGCCAGTCGGTTGTTCATGAAGCAACCCCGCAGATTGTGGGTATGGTCAATAAAGTTGCCCACTTAGTAAAAGTGGAAGCAGCTGAAGGTTAAGGAGGTTTTACTCCTTGAATATTAAACTATTGTTACAGCAATAAAATATCTAAGCATAATGGAACTGCATCGTTTAACGCCGGCTCCGGGATCAGTAAAGAAGAGAAAGCGCATCGGCAGAGGCCAGGGGTCAGGCCATGGCGGCACTTCTACGCGCGGTCACAAAGGGGATGGATCCCGTTCAGGCGCAAAAGAGAAGCGCAATTTTGAAGGTGGTCAGATGCCACTTCAAATGCGTCTGCCTAAAGTCGGATTTAAGCGTCCGAACCGGTTGGTCTACGTTCCGTTCAACCTGGCTCGACTCCAGGAAGTGTCGGATAAATACAAATTGAGCGCCATCACACCTGATGTATTGATTGAGCATGGAATCGTCGGTAAAGGCGATAAAATCAAAGTGCTGGCCTACGGTGAGTTAAAGACCAAACTGAGCGTTAGCGCTCACGCTATTTCCGGCGCTGCTAAAGAAGCCATCGAGCAACTTGGCGGAAGTTTCGAACTCGTATAAACCACAACGATGAAAAGGTTTATTACTACCATAAAGAATATCTGGAAGATTAAGGAATTGAGGAATCGAATCCTCTTCACCTTGCTTCTGCTTTTTGTATACCGCCTCGGCTCCTTCATTGTGTTGCCGGGCGCCTTGCCCAAGGTTCTGAAAAGTGCATCTGGTGGAGGTGGAAATGCTCAGGATTTGCTGGGCTTGATCAACAGTTTCACAGGGGGCGCTTTCAGCAACGCTTCTATTCTTGCTTTGGGGATCATGCCGTACATCACGGCATCCATCATTGTACAGCTTTTGGGCTTCGCTGTTCCTTACTTTCAGCGCTTGCAACAGCGCGAAGGCGAATCAGGACGGAGAAAACTGAACCAGATTACCCGCTTGCTTACGGTTGCCATCACTTTGGTGCAGGGTGGGACTTACCTGCTTTATGTAAAAAACATGGATGCAGTTTCCCCCAATATTTCTGAAGGTCTTTTTTGGATCACCAATATCATTGTATTGGCTACCGGAACCGTCTTCTCCATGTGGTTGGGTGAGCGCATTACCGACCGCGGCATTGGCAACGGCGTATCGCTGCTGATTACCGCCGGGATCATCAATACTTTGCCGCAATCTTTTATTGCAGAATCTTCCAAGCGTTCTTTCGGTCCGGTATTCATCATGGAAATCCTGCTGCTTTTTGCAGTCATTATGGCGACGATTCTAATCGTTCAGGGGGTTCGCCGAATTCCGATTCAGTTTGCAAAAAGAATGGTTGGCCGGGGAACAGGCAGTATTCCTGCCGCTGGCGCAAGAGATTATATTCCTTTGAAACTGAACTCTGCGGGCGTAATGCCCATCATTTTCGCTCAGGCGTTGATGTTTCTGCCGTTTTCAGTAATCCAGGCCGTTGGCCAGGATAGTACAGCGGCTTCCAGCTCCTTTATGCAATCTATGACGGAATTTACTTCCGTGCCGTACAACATCGTTTATTTCATTCTCATTGTGTTGTTTACGTACGTTTACACGGCACTGTTGGTGAATCCGCAACAATATTCAGAATACCTGAAACGTCAGAATGCATTCATTCCCGGGGTAAAACCAGGTAAGCCAACTGAAGAGTTCATTGATAATGTTACGACCCGCATTACACTGCCGGGTTCGATCTCCCTTGGTCTTATCGCCATTTTTCCGGCGGTTGTGGCTGCTTTTGGGGTGGAACCGAGCTTTGCGCTGTTCTTCGGGGGTACTTCGCTCCTCATCCTGGTAGGCGTTATGCTGGATACGCTTCAGCAAATTGAAAGCCACCTGCTGATGCGGCGCTACGATGGCTTAGTAAAGTCCGGCCACATACAGGGAAGAAGTGGAAAAGGAATCCAGATTGGCGCTAACATGTAATAAAAGCGCACACTGTGGGCATGATTTTTTACAAGACGGACGAAGAGATTGAGTTAATCAGGCAGAGTTGCCTGGTCGTGTCCAAGGTACTGACTTTAGTAGGGGAAATGATCCGACCGGGTATAACCGGGGATGTGATTGACAAAGCAGCGGAAGCGCTGATTCGCGATCACGGCGGAATACCTTCTTTTAAAGGATACAACGGGTTTCCGGCTACGCTCTGTGTTTCTGTAAACGAATGTGTGGTGCATGGCATTCCTACGAAAGAGCAGGAATTTAAGGATGGAGATGTGGTTTCTGTGGATTGTGGCGTTTTTTTAAACGACTTTCATGGAGACGCTGCTTACACCTTTGCACTTGGAGAAGTAGACGCCGAAGTGATGAAATTGTTGAAAGTAACCCGCGAATCTCTATATAAAGGGATAGATCAGGCGGTTGCCGGAAAACGATTGGGCGATATCAGTTTCGCCATTCAGCATTACGCTGAACGGGAATATCGCTACGGAGTTGTTCGGGAATTGGTAGGGCATGGCGTTGGCCATAATCTCCATGAAGCCCCGGAAGTAGCCAATTATGGCAAACGGGGTTCCGGTCCGATTTTAAAAGAAGGCTTGGTGATTGCAATTGAACCGATGATAAACTTGGGTAAAAAAGAAGTCAAAACAGCCCGGGACGGCTGGACGGTACTTACCAAAGACAAAAAACCTTCGGCGCATTACGAACACACCGTGGCAATCCGGAAAGATAAGGCAGATGTTTTGTCTAACCACACGGGAATAGAAGCAGCAATCCTGAAAAATCCGAATGTACAAGCAGTTTAAAGCTGCACAAAAATATCCTGGGGTGCCGGGTTAAAGATGAACTGCAAAATTTTTTCTCAAACAAGATATTATTTTGCGCGTTCTTAGTATCTTTGCACTCCGAATTTGGAAATATGGCAAAAAAGAATCTGATTAAGCAAGACGGCATCATCGAAGAAGCCCTATCCAACGCGATGTTCCGGGTTCGTTTGGAAAACGACCACCAGATCACCGCGACAATATCCGGTAAAATGCGCATGAACTACATCCGCATTCTGCCGGGCGACAAGGTTTCTGTGGAAATGTCGCCGTATGACTTGAGCAGAGGCAGGATCATTTACAGGTACAAGTAAATAAACATTGAATCATGAAAGTCAAACCGTCCATCAAGAAGCGTTCGACAGAGTGCAAGATTGTCAGAAGGAAAGGAAAACTTTACATCATCAATAAGAAAAATCCTAAGTTCAAGCAACGGCAGGGTTGATTTTATCTGTTTGAAAATCAAGTACATTGGCACGCCAATGTAAAAACAATCACATCAGATGGCTCGTATAGCAGGCATTGATTTACCAAGGAACAAAAGAGGCGTTATCGGCCTGACGTATATTTACGGGGTTGGACGTTCGAGAGCTCAGGAGATTCTCCTGAAGGCGGAAGTAAGCGAACATACCAAAGTTCAGGATTGGACTGATGAGAATATTCGTGAAATTTCCCGCATTGTTAACAATGATTTTAAGGTAGAAGGCGAATTGCGCTCTGAAGTTCAATTGAGCATCAAGCGCCTCATGGACATTGCCTGTTATCGCGGTTTGCGCCATCGAAAAGGATTACCGGTTCGCGGACAAAGAACGCGAACCAATGCCCGTACCCGTAAAGGCCGCCGCAAAACGGTTGCCAACAAAAAGAAAGCAACCAAGTAATTTGCTTGCTGCTTAATGTTAAACTTTTCAAATTGTTTCCATACTAATGGCAAAGTCAACGGTAAAAAAAGTCAAAAAGCGGAAAGTTAAAATTGATGTTGAAGGCTACGCCCACATTCAGGCAACTTTCAATAACATCATTGTTTCCATCACCAATAAGAAAGGCGATGTTATTTCCTGGGCTTCTGCCGGTAAAGCCGGATTCAAAGGTTCCAAGAAAAATACGCCTTACGCTGCTCAGGTTGCCGCCAACGATGCTGCCCGCACTGCTTACGAAGCAGGGATGCGCACAGCAGAAGTTTTGGTAAAAGGCCCGGGTTCGGGAAGGGAAGCTGCTATCCGTGCCATTGACGGCTCCGGAATCAAAGTAACTAAAATTCAGGATGTTACGCCTATGCCACACAATGGCTGCCGTCCGCCCAAGCGCAGAAGGGTATAAAAAGGTGCGCAACAACCTTTATTCAGAAATATTCAACGACTAACAATGGCAAGATACATCGGCCCGATAACGAAGAAAGCCAGAGCTTTTGGCGAACCTATTTTTGGATTCGACCGTGCTTTCGAAAAGCGTAAATATCCTCCGGGTCAGCATGGCTTAACCAAAAAGCGCAAGCAACGTTCAGACTATGCCCTCCAGTTGATGGAGAAGCAGAAGGCTAAATATACGTACGGCGTTCTCGAACGTCAGTTCCGTAAACTTTTTGACAAAGCGAGCAGCAAAAAAGGCGTTACCGGCGCTGTATTGCTGCAATTGCTGGAGTCAAGGTTGGATAATACGGTTTACCGCCTGGGACTTTCCCCGACGCGCCGTGGCGCCCGCCAGTTGGTTTCTCACCGCCACATCACTGTGAACGGCGTGATCACCAACATTCCTTCTCACCTGCTTCGCCCTGGCGATATCATCCAGGTGCGTGGAAAATCCCAGACTTTGGAAATTATCAAAGACTCGGACGGCAAGGCAGAAGCAAGAAAACATACGTGGTTGGAATACAACCCGGATAAACTTCAGGGGATTTTCCTGAGCTACCCAGAGAGAGAGCAAATACCGGAGAAGATCAACGAGCAGTTGATCGTCGAATTATATTCCAAGTAATATTCGCCGTGAGACTTTGGCAGGGAGCGCATCCCCGCCAAAGTCATTCTCTTTTAACCGCTATATCCTCTCCAAAGACAGTCTTCTATGAGTATACTTAATTTTCAGAAGCCGGACAAAATCGTAATGCAAAAAGCAAACGATTTTGAAGGAACCTTTGAATTCAAACCCCTCGAACCGGGCTTCGGCCAAACTGTGGGCAATTCGCTGCGTCGGGTGCTGCTTTCTTCTTTAGAAGGATTCGCCATCTCTGCAGTTCGTATTGCCGGGGTCGAACACGAGTTCGCTACCATCCGCGGCGTAGCCGAAGACGTGGTTGACATTGTGCTCAACCTGAAGCAGGTGCGCCTGAAGTTGCTGATGTCCAATGAGAATATCAGCAACGAAAAAATCTACCTCACCATTACCGGTAAGGAAGAATTTCGCGCTGGCGACATCGAAGACCATACCAATGTATTCAAGGTGATGAACCCGGAATTGGTGCTTTGCACCATGGAACCCGGCACCAGCCTCGAGATAGAACTCACGGTTACGAAAGGCCGCGGCTACGTTCCCGCAGAAGAGAACCTGCCAAAGGATGCGCCGATTGGCGTTATCCCGGTAGACGCCATCTACACGCCGATCAAAAATGTGGCTTACCGCATTGAGAACACGCGGGTTGGGCAGCGCACCGACTACGAAAAACTGACGATTGACGTCAAAACGGATGGCACCATCCACCCGGAAGATGCAATCCGCGACGCTTCGCGCATCCTGATCCAGCACCTGATGCTGATTACGGATGAAAACATTACGTTCGACGACGCTTCCAGCCGCGAAGACACGATTGTGGATGAACACATCCTCCACATGCGCAAGCTGCTGAAAACTTCGCTCGAAGACCTCGATCTTTCGGTTCGCGCATACAACTGCCTCAAGGCAGCTAAAATCAACACCTTGTCGGAGTTGGTTAAATACGATACGCACGAGCTGCTGAAGTTCCGCAACTTCGGTAAAAAATCCTTAGTGGAAATCGAAGAGTTGCTCCAGGAGAAAGGCCTTACTTTTGGTATGGATCTTTCCAAGTACAAGTTGGACGAAGAATAATTGTCAGTATAGAGTAGGCTGTCAGGATAGTAGAATGAACGCATTTTACGGTCCGGCATGATTTTATCAAACCTGCAATAACGACCCTCGGAGAAACAGCGGCCTACTGCTGAATGCTTGAACAAGCATACCCGATGCGACGTGTTGCGAAGTTAAATCTATCGGTGTACCATGAGACACGGTAAAAAAGTAAACCACCTTGGCCGCACATCCAGCCACAGGAATGCGTTGTTGCGCAACTTAGCCAATGCGCTGATTAAGTACAAGCGCATCAACACGACGGTCGCTAAAGCAAAAGCTTTGCGCGTGTTCATTGAGCCGCTGATCACCAAATCCAGAAACAATACGACCCATTCTCGTCGTACTGTGTTCAGCTACCTGCAAAACAAGGAGTCAGTAAAAGAACTGTTTGATGCAATTGCAGAAAAAGTTGGAGACCGTCCGGGCGGGTATGTCCGTATCCTCAAAACGGGTTTCCGTAAAGGTGATGCTGCCGACATGGCGATGATCGAATTGGTAGATTACAACGAAATTTATACTGCTGGCAAAGATGCAGGCAAAGAAGATGGCCGCAAGAAACGCAGCCGTCGTGGTGGTGGAGCTAAATCAGCCGCTGCTGCCGCTGTTGCTGCTCCGACTGTTGCTGCAGTAGAAGAAGCGATCGTTGAAGCGGAAGAAACCTTAGAGGAAGCCGATGACGTAGTCGCAGAAACGGAAGCTGCTGTTGAGGAAGCCTCAGCAGAAGAAACGAAAAAAGAAGAAGGCGAGGCTTAGAGCTTAACCTGACCAATAAATCAACAAGACCCGACCGTTTTTGATAAAAATGGTCGGGTCTTTGTATTTTGTGCCGGCTCCTGACCAAACCAGGGGCACTGCTATGGAAACTTTCCGCATCTACCTCCAATTGGGCTTCGAGCACATCGCCGACTTAAAAGGCTATGATCATATCCTGTTCATTGTAGCGCTATGCGCCGTTTATCCTTTAAAATCCTGGAAAAAAGTAGCTCTGCTGGCTACGGCATTTACGCTTGGACACTCCCTGACCCTTGCGCTGGCGGTACTGGATGTCATCCGGATTCCGGCGGCTATTGTGGAGTTTCTGATTCCGTTGACCATTTTTCTAACGGCGCTTTACAATGCAGCTTCTCCCGAAAACCAGGAGCAATCCGGCTTGTGGACGCGCCGCGCGGGCGCCCACTATGCACTGGCAGCTACATTCGGGCTGATCCACGGCATGGGGTTTTCCAATTTTTTACGTGCGATGCTGTTGCCCGGCGAAGAAAACGAACTGGGATGGCAGCTTTTAGCGTTTAATCTTGGCGTCGAGTTGGGACAACTGCTCATTGTGCTGGTGGCACTGCTGGTGGCTTTTGCCATTATCCAGGGGCTTAAAGTACAACAGCGATCGTGGACGTTGTTTATTTCCGGGGCTGCTGCTGGTTTGGCATTGGTCATGGCACTTGAACGAATTCCTTTTTAGTGTCCGGTCGTTTCGACTCCGCTCAACGAACGGTCGTTGAGCGGAGTCGAAACGACGAACGCTAAAGAACAAATACGAGTTTATCATCAGATTGAAGATAGTAAAAATAATTTAAATTATTGATAATGAATATTTTATTTGTTTTTCCGTTGACCCTGTTGCTTTGTATGGCCAACCCGGATCTGCATGAATTTCATGTCAGCAAGTGCCTGATCGAATACCGTTCGGATGAGAAGGCAATCCAAATCAGCCTGCACCTGTTCATTGACGATGTGGAAGAAGCGTTGCGGCGGCAAGGCACTGATAAATTGTTTTTGTGTTCTGAAAAAGAAAATAAGCAGGCCGTTGTTTATTTAGAGCGCTACCTCCGGCAAGCCCTGCAACTTAAATTAGACGGCAAGGAACAACCTTTCCGCTTTGTCGGCAAAGAGGCTTCTGACGACTGGATGGGCATGTGGTGCTATTTGGAAGCGATAGACGTACGGGCCTTTCGGGAACTCTCACTGACCAACGCGATACTGACGGAGGTTTTCGACGATCAAAAGAATATCGTGAACATTGTGGGGCCGAATCGCCAAAAGAGCGCCTTGCTTTTTCACAAGCAAAAAACGCAGCAAAGCGTCACTTTTTGACGCGGCTGACCAACGATGAGGCTGCTCATTATTCTGGCACAATACCACCCTGCGTTGAATCCCAATGTTTATCGTTGGAGGGCCATTGCCACCCATTGGATAGCGCAGGGGCACGAGGTGCATGTCCTCTGCACGAAGCGCAGCGGGTTGCCCGATGAAGCTGTGCTTGAGGGCGTACAGATACACCGCGCCGGGCAGAATTCGCTCTTAGACTGGTTCTACAACCTGCTGTATATCACAAGACGTCGGGGAGAGGCCGGAGGAGATTTGCCTTCCCGGCATGGCGCCCTCCGAAAAGGGCTTGAAAAATTGGTGGATATTGGCTGGCGCAGCCTGTATTGGCCGGACGGGCGCTGTCTTTGGCACAGGCCAGGAAAAAAAAGGGCTTTGCATTTACTGAAAACGTACCCGTTTGACGGCATGATCAGCGTAGGGGCGCCATTTACGGCTCACCTGATTGGATTGGCCTGCAAGCGCTCCGATAAAAGGCTGAAGTGGCTGGTTGACATTGAAGACCCTTTCGCGTTCGTTGACGCCTATTTCATCAATAACCGGCTGTTGTATCGGCGTCTGAATTTCCGGGCAGAGGCCGCCGTGCTGGAAGCCGCAGACGCCATTGCTGTGACTGTGGATACGGCGAAGGAAACTTATGGGCATTATTTCCCCGGCATTGAAACCAACGTAACCGTCGTGCCCCCGCTTTTTGACCCTACGCTTGTTGCCGCTCCGGACTTTGACGGATTTGAACCCGGGTGCATTCATTTGTCCTACTTAGGTGCTTTTTATGCGCCCATCCGCACACCCGATGCTGCACTGAAATTACTGAATTTGCTGCTCGAACGCCATCCCGAATTCCAACCCCGCTTGCGGATTCATTTTTTCGGGGAAATTGAATACGCCGTCAAAGCTGCTTTTGAACAATATCCCCGCCTCCTGCCCAACCTTCACCTGCATGGGTTGGTTGAGCGCGAACAGGTAGCTGCCGCCATGGCAAACACTACTTTTTTACTCAATATCGGGAATACTACCACGTATAACCTACCCAGCAAAAGCGCCGATTATCTCGCTTCGGGCAAACCGGTCATCCACCTTTCCGCATCAGAACCGGATACTTTTGTAGCCTTTATGGCGGATCACCCCATGTTGCTGAGCTTAAAAACGGAAGCGATCGGTGCAGAAGCAACCGACCTTCTGGCAAAATTTCTGGCCGATTTTGAAAACCGGCAATTAAGCGCTGAAGCCATCGAGGCCCGGATAAAGCCTTACCGGGCTGCGCAAATTGCGGAAGCTTATCTAAGGATGTTGGAGTAACTGCCCGTGGTTGCCACCTTTAGGCGGCAGACCCCAAAATCGGGTGAAACCCGACGGAATAGGGTTTTATCAATAACCCGTTATTTGTCCAAAATTATACAAAACCTTAACACCACCCCGCTTCTTTTTTCATACAGTACCGCTTATCTTTGGCATACATCAAACGACAGCGCCGTTTTTGCATTCCGAATCTTCGGAAACTACCCTGCCTGCGCTGTTCAAATACTAAAGCCGCAAAATGCTGCGGCACACCAGAGCAAACACACCCTCCTGCAGCCCATCCCTTATGAGTCTGCGGGGTTCATGCTGTTTTATTACCCCTGCCGGATATCCCACATTGGAAACCCGGCCTGTGTTTGTTTTTTAAACCAAATCAATACGTTATGAAAAATTTTCATCCCAATTCCCGATTCCTTTTGCCCGCTGTTATGCTGGCACTGGCAGCTTTTTTGCTTGCCGGCAATGGCGGCTATGCGGCCTTGGTTACGGCAGCGGCGAACCCCGATGCACCGGATTTTGCCCAGACGGAAACCCCGACCCGCCATTTCGCCCCCCCCCCGCAAGCCATGAGTAGCGTCTGCGGCAGCCTCCGCGACACGACCGTCGGTTCGCTGACCGGCGCGGCAACCTACGATGCCTGCAACAGCGACACCATTTCCATTTCCGCCAACCAGTTTCCAACTTCAACCGCCGACCGACAGTACAATGTGCAGCGCGAAGTGTGCGGTGACGGCGAAGTCATCGTCAAAGTCCTCAGCGTGAGCGGCGGAATGGCCGGACTGGAATTGCGAGCCGACAACGCGCCCGGCGCCAAAAAGGTTGGTTTGCGCACCTCGCTGGGCAATCTGGCACAGCGCTTCGGCAGAACAACGACAGACGCCGCACAGTCTTCAGGCAACGTAATTGCCGGGGGGCATCGCTGGCTCAAAGTGGTGCGTAGCGGCAGCAGTGTCAGCGTCTACACTTCCACGAATGGCAGCAACTGGAATTTTGCCTCTACCTACACCATCAGCCTGCCCGACTGCGTGCAGGCCACCCTGTTTATGCAGAGCATCAACGCCAATACCACCCACACCGGCGTTTTCAACAACCTCCAGTTTTCCGGTTTTACCAACCCGGAGGGCGACCCGACCACGGTTGCATTTGATCAGGATACGATCAGTGCGGATGCGGGGGATACGGTGATGATTTGTGTAAATATTGCCAATCCGTGCGTTTGCTCACCGACTGAAGTGGAGGTAGAGTTGCAGGGTAGCGGGTCACCGCACTTGAGTGGGTATTCCACACAGGCTTTGGTTTTTGAGGATACGACGGGGCAGTTGTGTTTTCCGTTGGTGATTTCGGGGGCAGCAGGAAGTGCGAATTATACCCTGAGTTTGGACAATGTGAGTGGAGGAAATGGGGCAGAGGCAGGAACACCCGCGAGTTTAATCATAACGGTGACTGGAATAGATGATGGCTCCCCATTAACCTGCGGAGTAGGGCCACTCATGAGCAATAGCGCATTTCCAAATGAGCCTCCTATTGCCTTTGATCGCTTTGGGAATGGATATGCTTACAGCCAGTTACTGCCGCCAACAGATACCGGCTCTATATCGAGTTTTTCATCACCGGAAGATGATGGTTTTAGTGGCTGCCGTTGTAGTGATGTAGGTATTGAATTAGCATTGTTCAATTTATGGTTTGAAGACTGCTTTTTTACTGAAGCCGGATTCTCGGATGAAGAAGAAGGAGAAGACAGAAGACTTACCTTTTGTGCTGTTTTTCAGTATCTTGAGTTTTTAATAGTGCCAAACCTTTCTGTATGCGAACCCAATGAACAGATTCGGATCAACGTACGGATACAGCCATCTGTGCCAGTTGAACATTACTATGGTGTACCCCTTCCCGGTATTACAAATAATGATGTGCTAGGTTATGCGAGTCCCTATACTCCGATTTGGACATTATACAATCCAGGTATTGTCCACTCTATGCCACAAATAATTGTTAGTACTGGGGAGTACCCACAATATTCTTCAGAAACCTCTATGCATGGCATGATACGCATTAATTTTAGTCATCAGTGGCATTTGGATTACACTTCTTTAACTATGCCTGCAAGCACTGAAATAGACCCATTATATGACTTATTTTCTGTAGGACTGCACGAAGCACTACACATGCTGGGTTTTGCTTCTTCTTTCAGTGTGCCTGATGGTATACGCGGAAGTACTGATCCCAACATAAGTGGTTTGTATTTTCCTTTTGACAAATTTCTTCAATTGGATGGAAATAATGTAGAGCAACTCATCCTCAATGATCAATCTTCAGGGGATTTTATGTACAGTTCTTCGTGGCGCTTCAATTCCGATATAAATCCAGCAACTGATATGCTTAAAAGCTGTATAGTGGACATTAACGGCCCCGATATGGAATTTATGGGTAGCGGAGGAGCCTATCCTATTTACACAGACAAAATTTTTAAGTTAGGTAGTTCATTTAGTCATTTACACGGAGCTTGTGAACTCCCTGAAAATAGCCTGCCAACTGTTCCTTATGTAATGCATCCCTTGCTACATAGGAGTACTTCCCGACGTGTACTTCACGAACATGAATTAGATATTATGTCAAAAATTGGCTACCCCATGGGAGAAAATGACTGTGTTGTTGGCACCGCTCCAGACGGTACCTCCCAGAGTTGCGGGGAATTTAATTACTCCTTTCAAATATGCCCTCCCACACCGAACACCATTAGCATCCCGCTTGCCGATCTGTGGGGAAATGATCCTAATAATGCAGGTGAGGTAGCTTATATTGAACCCATGTCAGGGAATGGCACGGGGGAATTAAATACTGCGGGAACGCATTATGACTTTACAGTTTCACAACCAGGAAGTTATCAGTTCGCTTATGCAGTGTTAGGCTGTAATGGAGAAATAGGGAATACGTCCATTATTACAATTAATGTAACCTTAATGGACGATCCTGCCTGTATAGGTTATTGCCCTGACATTCCCCTTTGCGCAGATTTTCCCAGCGGAACAATTTGTAATCAGTTTCATGAAGAGATTTGCGAAGAGGCAAACACATGTAACTTGGTATGTAATTCAGCCCTTTGTGGAGTTGTTTTGGACTTTGACATTCCTATATCTTCATGGACTGATAATACTCCTGCGTTAGGCATAAACCTATTTAATAGAAATTCTACTGTTATTCCTGGGTGGGTGATCGTTCAAGGTGGTCCTTACTACTATTATTTATTCGACCATGATGAAGCATTCTTAATCAATTCATTTATAATCAATGGACTTTCTGCCAGTGTAATGACTTATGTGCCAATTGATTCGGAAATAGAGTACTTGTTCGCTTTTAAAAAATATCATGGGCAACCCTTCAATCCTATTTATCATGGATCGCTTGTTGTAGATATTGTTCGCGGACAGGATATTGTATTAAGTGGCAATGGTCCTTCTCTACAGTTACCTCCTGGGGCTCAAAATAACGGCCCCCTGCTTAATATTTACGATCGAGAAGTTGATTTGACTAATACTATTCCACGGGACGGAGGGAGTTTCCGCATAAGCGATGCTGATTGGATGAATTACAATGCATTTCAATTTAGTTGGTATGGATATGCAAACGGCAACCCATTTCCAGCGTTTACTCGTGGCTCTTTTTCTGATTTTGAAGTCATACAAGATAATTTCACTGCTGGCCCTGATTTATTTACATCATTTTGCAATGAACCGGTTCAAATGGGCGGCGAATTTTGCATGCTTTCCGATGTTGGCGTAGAATATACATGGCAGCGGGTAGAACCGGACGGACAAGGCGGGGAGACACTAACGACGATAGCTTCTTACCGGGTGCTCAACGGTCAAGTTGATGGTGCAATAACAGGGAATGTTGACCCTGTAACTCTGGAATTAACAGTAGCTCCTGCACAAACTACGACCTATCGCTTGCAGCGTTCTATTTACGAATCAGGAGGACTATCTGCAACTTTCGATTTTTGTAAAACGGAGCCAGATGGCACATTAACAAATGATTGTAACAAAGAAGATGATGTTACTGTATTTGTGTCTGTACCTGTACCTGATGCAGGTTTTACCTCCACCGGGCCAATTGATTGTGTTTTTGATTTTACCAGCACAGACGAAACGCCAGGTTTAGGGCACGATTGGGTTTTTGGAAGCTTTGATCCTCCACTAACCAGCACCGACGTGAATCCCTCCGATATTCCATTGCCTAACGGAATGCATACTATTATCCATACAGTGACCGGTATTTGTGGTGTGACTACCTATTCAGAAAACATTTCAGTCACTTCAGGATCTCCAAATGCTACTTTTACATTGGTCTCTGAAGAATGTGGTCTTGTTACTTTCTCCATCACCGGCTTGTTGCCAGGGGATGCCTGGGAAATAGACTACGGCAACGGTAGCACAGGCACCTTATTAATTCGCAATTACACCCTCACTCCGGATACCTACACGGCTACCCTGACGGTAACAAATGATTGTGGCACCATTGAAATCCCGCTGGAAGTAGCAATAGAAGGCTGCCCCGAACTCGCCTGTTGCCCCAATACCAGTTCCATGTTGTTAGTCAATACTTCTATTTCGGATGCCATAGCAGCAGGATTACCGCCTGGTGG
>Ga0209573_1002105_pt1 | contig 26917 bp, 25 predicted proteins | sample TNRBio252014_DNA_FD_185870 | JGI IMG/M metagenome (GOLD analysis project Ga0209573, IMG submission 185870) | Wastewater treatment Type I Accumulibacter community from EBPR Bioreactor in Madison, WI, USA - TNR Reactor_6/25/2014_ DNA (SPAdes)... | ecosystem: Engineered > Bioreactor > EBPR >... | reverse complement strand
CAACGGCGTAAAACGTCCCCAAACTTCTGCATTCTCCGGTCCTGTAGCCAGGTTGACCGCTTCATCGTCCCACCTCCAACCTGGGGACAACAAACCGGACAACTCATCTGCTACCTAATCCGGACATCTCATGTGCTTACGACACAGACGGCATGCAAAGCTTGACGGGCTGGCAAATTACAACTATGGAACCGCGACTTTTCCCAAGGCCGCCGGCAGTGGCGCGCGCCAAACGGCGCGGCTGACAGGTTTGGCCCACAGAGAACCGAAGGTAAATTCAATGTCCCGCGCTTGCGAACTGACCGGTAAAGCGGTCCTGACCGGCAACAATGTAAGCCACGCGAACAACAAGACGCGCCGCCGCTTCCTGCCGAACCTCGTCAATGTCACGCTGATTTCCGAATCGCTGAACCAGAACGTAAAGCTCCGCGTCAGCGCCAACGCTCTGCGTTCGGTTGAGCATCGCGGCGGCCTCGACGCATTTCTCGCCAAGGCTGACTCTGCGGAGTTGTCGCCAAAGGCGCGCCTGCTCAAGAAGCAGATTGCCAAGAAGGCTGCCGGCGAAACCGCGGCAGCCTGATCTTACCTGATCTTAAGAGTTACGGGCGGGGGACCGCTCGGGAGCCTTGTCGACAGGGGGTGTAGGCAAGGCTCCTTAAAAAATTGGATGCGGTTCGCCGCGCTGGTTCCATAACCCAGGATAAAAAAATGCGTAGCAGCTCGTATGCATTGCCGTTCGTGGTCGCCATGGCGCTTGTCGTGGTGGCGTCAAACATACTCGTCCAGTTCCCCGTTCATGGGGCGATCGGATCGCTGCAACTCGCAGACATCCTGACCTGGGGCGCTTTTACCTATCCTTTCGCCTTCCTGGTGACGGATCTTGCAAATCGCAGCCGTGGACCGGCCTTCGCCCGCCGCGTTGTGGCGGTCGGGTTCATGCTCGCCATAGCATGCTCCATCATCGCGCCTCCGCTCCTCTTCAGGTTAGGCCTGATCGAATTTGAGGCCTCAGCGACGCGTCTGGTGCGCATTGCATTGGCGTCAGGCGCAGCGTTTTTGACTGCCCAACTGCTCGACATTACGGTTTTCAACTGGCTTCGCCGCCAGAACTGGTGGCGCGCGCCGATCTTCGGCACGCTGGCAGGCTCAATATTCGACACGGCGATCTTTTTCAGCATCGCCTTTGCGGGCGCCTTTGTATTCCTTGGACCCGGTGATGATTTTGCGGCTGAGCAGGCGCCGCTGCTCGGCGTCTTTGCGAGCGAGGCGCCGCGCTGGGTGTCATGGGCTATCGGCGATTTCACGGTAAAGCTGTTGATTGCCATGTTCGCGCTCATCCCGTACCGGCTGATTGCTGCGAAATGGCGGCAGCCGGCCGCTGTGTAGATGCAGGCGCGTCCGTTGGACCAGATGAAGGCGTATGCTTGACTTGTCCCGGCGACCGTTACTAGACCGGCAAGTGTAGCGGAATTCGAGCCATCAGAATGCAGCATGATTGACATCGCCGGCGCGCGGCGCGGCCGCTGGGCCGTTGCCTGCATGTTTTTTGTAAATGGCTTCGTGCTGGGCAGTTGGGCGCCGCATATCCCGGTCTTTGTCCACCGCCTTGGCATTAGCGAGTTTACGCTGGGCCTGCTGATACTCGGCTTCGGCCTTGGAGCGGTGTCGGCCATGGTGCTGGCAGGCCAGTTGATCGCTCGCCGCGGCTCGCAGTGGACACTGCGCGTGTGCGCCCTGCCGGTGATTTTCGGATTGCTGATTGTGGTCGCTGCGCCGAGCCTGACGCTTGCGGCGCTTGCGCTATTTGTGTTCGGCGGTTCGATTGGCGCCATGGACGTGGCGATGAATTCCAACGCCGTGGTGGTCGAGCGCAGATTGTCAAAGGCCGTCATGTCGTCGTCGCACGGCTTCTGGTCGCTGGGCGGTTTTGCCGGCGGCGGTCTGGGCGGTACGGTCATCCAGGCCTATGGCTACCTGCCGCATGCGCTCGGCGTCAGCGTGCTGGCGGCAATCGGCGTGGCGCTGGCTTATGCCTATGTCTTGCCCGACGACCATTCGCAGACTGGCCCGGCAGGGGAGCGTCCGCGTTTTGAACTGCCGCGTGATCCGGCGATCTATCTGATCGGCTTCATGGCGCTGCTGTGCATGAATTCGGAAGGCGCGGTGCTCGATTGGGCGGCTCTCTACCTGCGCCAGGAGCTTGGCGCTGATATCGCGACTGCGGGTTGGGCCTTTGCCGGCTTTTCCGGCGCGATGGCCTTGATGCGATTTGCCGGCGATGGCGTGCGCGATCGTTTCGGGGCTGTTACGACCTTTCGCGTGTCTATCCTTGTCGCGGCGGCAGGCATGCTGGTCGCCGGTCTGTCGCCGACGCCCTGGCTGGCCAATGCGGCTTTTGCATTTGCCGGTTTCGGCATAGCCAACGCCGTGCCGATCCTGTTTTCAGCCGGCGGCAACCAGCCCGGCATTTCATCAGGCGCGGGAATGAGCGTGGTGACGACAATGGGCTATTGCGGCATCCTGGTTGCGCCTTCGCTCATCGGTTTCGTTGGCGGCAAGATCGGCTTTTCGCCCATCTATGTCGGGATTGCGGCGCTTCTTGTGCTTGTCTTTCTGATGTCAGGCATGACCAGACATGCAGATGGCGCCACGCCGGCCAAAGACCCGGCGCCAATCTGAACTCTCACGGGTCGTCGCCCCTATTCGGCCGCCTTGGGGAAGGGCGCCTGCTCATTGGCGGCCAGCGGTTCAAGTGGCGCCGCCGGCTCCTTTGCGCTCTCCTGGCTGCGACGGCCAAACCGGGCGCGCAGGCGTCCAAACCAGCCCTTCTGTCCGGGTTTGCGCTTGTCGCGGGTGAACACCATCAGCATGGATGGCGTCACAATCAGCGTCAGCACGGTCGCGAAAGACAAGCCGAATACGATGGCTGACGACAGCGCGATCCACCATTGGGTCGATGGCGCATTAATCGTGGTCTCGTGATGGAAGATTTCGAGGCCCAGGCCAAAGGCGATCGGCAGGACCCCCAGGATCGCCGCCAGCGCTGTCAGCACGACCGGGCGGGCGCGTTCGCGGCAGGTCTGCACCACGGCGTCATATTTGTTCCAGCCTTCCTCGCGCAGCCGGTCATAGGTGTCTATCAGAACGATATTATTGTTCACCACGACGCCGGCTAGTGCAATGAAGCCGATGCCGGACATCACGATGACGAAGGTCTGCCCGGTCAGCAACATGCCCAGCAGTGCGCCGACAATCGCCATCACCACGCAAGTCAACACCAGGATCACTGATGTGAACTTGTTGAACTGGGCCAGAAGCACGATGAAGATCAGGAACATCGCCGCGCCGAAGGCATTCATCAGGAATGCGCCGGCCTCGGCGCTATCTTCGTTCGATCCGGCGAGCTTCCAGTCTATCCCGGGCTGCGCCATCTCGGCGACCGCCTTGCTGACAGCGGCCTGAACCTCGGCCACCTGGTAGCCGCTTGCCACATTGCCCTGAATGGTGATCGTGCGCTTGCCGTCGACGCGGTTCAGGATGCCAACAGTGCGCTCCGGCGTGCGGGTCACAAAATTTGAGATCGGGACCGAACCCTGCGCCGTTTCGATGCGCAATTCGTCGAGCGCCGAAAGTGTGCGGCGGTCTTCGGGCAGGCGCAGGCGGATGTCGACCGCGTCATCTGCGCCAGCAGGACGATAGTCTGTCAGTTTCAGGCCGGTCGTGATGAGCTGCACCACCGTGCCGACCGCCATTGGCGACACGCCATGTTGCGCGGCCTTGGCGCGGTCGATTTCCAGCGCCCAATCAATGCCGGGCGGCGGCAGGCCGTCGGAGACGTCAATGACTCCAGGAACCTTGGCAACCGTGGCGGCCACCTTCTGCGCATAGTCGTTCAGGCCTTCCGGGTTCGAGGCGGAAAGCTGGACCTGTACTGGTTTGCCGGTTGGCGGACCCGCGTCCGGCACGCGCACTTCGACATCGACGCCGGGAATGCCGGCCATGGCGACGCGCAGGTCATCCAGGATTTGGTGGGCCGGCTTGCGTTCGCGCCAGTCGATAAACTCGTAATTTATGACGCCGACGACATCTTCCGGAATTTCCTGGCCGCCGCGCGTCTTGCCGACGCGTGTATAGACCGACTCGATGCCCGGCCAGCCGATGATACGGCGCTCGGCTTCGCGGGTCGCAACATCCATTTCGTCCAGCGAGAGGTTGCCTCGCGCGTGGACATAGAGCAGGCCGTAGTCTGGCTCGACATTCGGGAAGAACTCGACGCCATTATTGTATTTGACATAGGCGTACATGCCGCCGCCCAGAATTGCGACCGTCAACAGCAGCGCTGTTATCGGGTAATGGATCGCCGTCTTGACTACCGCCATATAGACGCCGTCCCGCTTCTCATGCTCCTCATGGAGCGGAGCCTTGCCGATCAGCGCGCCAATCGACGGCGCAAAGATCAGCGCGTAGGCCATTGAGGCCGCGAGCGTCACAATCAGCGTGATTGGCAGGTATTTCATGAAGTCGCCGACAATGCCGGGCCAGAACAGCAGCGGCGAGAAGGCGGCTATGCGCGTCAGCGTTGCCGCAATAACCGGACCAGCCATACGTTTGGCGGCAAGTTCAAAGGCTTCGGCGCGATGCATGCCTTCCGACATGCGGCGCTCGGCAAACTCGGTGACGATGATGGCGTCGTCGACCAGCATGCCAACCGCGAGGATCAGCGAGAACAGCACGATCATGTTGATCGTGTAGCCCATCAGCGCCAGCGCCAGGATGCCCATCAGGAACGAGGCCGGGATAGCCAGGCCGATCAGCATCGAGGCGCGCCCCGAAAGTGCGTAGAGAATGACAATGAAGACCAGAATGACCGCGATCATCACATGGTTCTGCAGGTCGTTCAAAAGCTGGTTGACGAAGGTCGACTTGTCCTGCGTGTAGGTGACCTGCAGGCCGTGCAGCGTGTCTTTGTTTTCTTCGACGAATTGCTCGGAGACTTTCTTTGCGCCTTCGATCGTCTCGACGACATTGGCGCCGATGCGCTTCTTGACTTCAAGTACAATGGCCGGCTTGCCGTCCAGACGGGCAATGGTTGTCGGGTCTTCAAAGGTGGAGCGGACGGTTGCGATGTCGCGCACCCGCACAACGGCATTCGGACCAGCCAGCACAGGCAGGTTTGCCACGTCTTCCGGCGTTTCGATCAGCGCAGGAACCTTGATGGCGTATTTGCCCTCGCTCCCTTCGATGGAGCCGGCGGCGATCAGGTTATTGGAGGCGCCGATGCCCTGGATCATCTGGTCCAGGCGCATGTTGTAGGAGGCCAGTTTCATTGGGTCGATAATCGCTTCGACCAATTCGTCACGCGAGCCCTGGATTGGCGCTTCCAGCACGCCGGGCACTTCTTCGACGCGGCTTTGCAGTTCCTTGGCGACAGCCGTCAGAGCGCGCTCGGGAAGGTCGCCCGAAAGCGTTATAAAAACGACCGGGAATTCCGAGAGATTGACCTCGTTGACCGTTGGCTCCTCGGCTCCGGCAGGCAGTTCGCGCTTGGCGTCCTGGACCTTGTTGCGGGTCTCCACCAGCGCGTCATTCAGATCAACCGATGGATCAAACTCGACGATGACATTGCCGCCGCCCAGATAGGCGTTCGACTTCATCTCCTTGAGACCCTTGAGGTTCTTCAGCTGTTGCTCGACCGGCCTCAAAAGCAGTCGCTCGGAATCTTCAGGCGATATGCCCTGATAGATCAGCGAGACATACATGATCGGGATAGCGACGTCCGGTTCGGCCTCCTTGGGCACGGCGCGATAGGCCAGTGCTCCGGCGACGATCAGGAACAACAGCACCGACAGGGTCAGCCGGGCATTCTTGATGGCAATCTTGACGATATCCATGGCGGGCTCGCTTGGGTCGGGCTCGTTACGGTTTCAGGGTCAGTTGGTGCCGGCGGCTTCGCCGATCAACTTCTTGACCATAGCTTCGTCGGCGGGAACGGCGTTCACCATGTCGCCGTCCGCCACCAGGTCCTGGCCGGCCACGATCACCTTCGCGTCCGCCGGAATGCCAGCCAGCGCGAGACCATTTTGCGTGTCGTCCACCAGGTCGATCGGGTAGAAAACCACCTTGCCGGAGGCGTCGACGGCCCGAATGCCCAGGTCGCCATTGTTGGACAGGGTCACCACCGAGCGCGGCAACACAACCGCATCGACCGGGGCCGAGCGCAGCGTGATTTCGGTGGTCAGGCCCGACGACAGCCGGTTGCCGGGATTGTCGATCGCCACCTCGACGCGGAAGGTGCGCGTTGCCGCAACGCCTTCGCGACCGATATAACGCACTGCGCCCTTGATGTGCTCGCCACTGACAAAGGTTACGTCGGCTGTGTCACCGATCTTGACGTAGCCGAGGTCGCGCTCTGAAACCTCACCCTTGACGATAACCGGGTTCAGGCTGAGCAGGATCGCTACCTCGCCGCCCTGGCCGACCGTACTGCCAATTTCGACTGCGGTATGGTCGATCACGCCGTCAAATGGCGCGTAGATCGTCATGCGGGCAAGATCGGCCTTGGCGGCTTCAAGCTGCGACTCGGCTGCCGCAAGCGCAGACTGCGCGGCGTCGAGCTGCAATTTTGCGGCGGCCCCGCTCTGTGTCAGCCGCTTGGCGGCGGCCAGTTCAGCCTGACGCTGTTTTACAACCTGCTCGGTCATGGCGATCATTGCTGGCTTGTCTTCCGGATCGAGCGCCATGATCACATCGCCGGCTTTTACCGTCGCGCCTTCGCTGATCGGGAGATCCTTGACCACGCCGCCGGTGCGGGCGCCAAGAATGGCACGCTTGTCAGCCTGGGTCTGGCCGGTCACATGGATGGCGCGGGCATGCTGGATGCGCGGCGGCGTCACCACGGCGACGGTGCGCCGGACGGGCGCGGCTTCCGCCGGTTTGGCGGCTTCAGGCGCAGATGCGCCGGCCTGGCCCTGAGGTGGTGTTTCTCCTCCGGCGGCTGCGCTGCCTACCGACGAAAACTTGCCGGTTCCCATCCAAGCCGCGAAGCCAATCAGGACGGCAACGGCCGCAATCTTGTGAAATCTGATCTTGGCCATTGATAAATCTATCCGTTAGCGGGCGGTTGGTGTCTCACCAAGGATGCCTGATATGGAGGCATGCCGACATTGCTTCAATGCTTCCGAAAGCGCGCCGTACATACACGAGGTTTGCGGTGCAAAATAGTCACAAAATTGACCGAACGGTTATTGGGCGGGACACGGCGCTCCAGCCAAACTCCATTCCTGAAGCGCTTTGAATGTCGATTCTGCAGAGTTTGGCGCGGCTTCGCGGCCCGGACCCGGCGTCCATCCCCAGGCGACAAGCTCGTCACTCCTGACATGTTCGGCAACCTCATCAAGGGTGCGACCGCCGTTGCGGGCAGGGTCCTTGATCTGGGCGCATATATAAGCCGAGGACTTGCCGAACCAGGCCATCTCAACCGGCGCCAGATGCCAGTTTGGCGCGCCGGGCGGGCCATGCAACACGCTGGAATTGCTTTCAAAATGGCAGGTTGTGCAGCGCAGGCCGGTATTGCCGAAGCCCGAACCGTCGACGCCGCGCTGAACATTGAAGGCATGGTGGCGCGGCTCTGGCCCATAATGTGCGCCGGACCATCGCGGGTAGTCGTCCTCGACATGACAATTGGCGCAGCGTGGATGTGAGAATACCTCGAAAACCTGCTGCCAGGCGGGTAGTCCGCGTGCTTCATCGACCACTGCTGGAGTAGGCGCCGGGGTGACGGGAGATGTCTCCTGCGCCAAAGCGCTGCTGGCTGCAAAAGTGGCGGCAAGTGTCAGGAGAGTTTGTAGGACAAGGCGCCGCGTCATGCGAATTTGACCTCTCTTGAGAGGGGAAGCGAGCGGATCCGCTTGCCGTTGAGCGCAAAGATTGCGTTAGCGAGCGCAGGCGCTGCTGGTGGAACGCCAACCTCGCCGACGCCGCCCATCCTGTGAAAATTCTCCAGGATGGCCACTTCAAACTGCGGCGCCTGCCAGATGCGCATGGCGTCGAAATCGTGGAAGTTCGACTGTTCGACCATGCCGTCCTTGAAGGTAATCTCTTGTCCCATTGCAGCCGACAGGCCGTAAACGGCGCCGCCCGTCATCTGGGTTTCGATTATGCCTGGGTCAATCGCTGTGCCCACATCGACCGCGATCCACATTTTCTCGAGTTTCACGCCAGACGGGGTCTCGGCGACCTGGATGACCTGACCGACCCAACTGCCGAACGATAGCGTGAATGCAAAACCCTTCGCCTTGCCTGTGGGCAGTTTTTCCCCCCAGCTGGACATTTCGGCGACCTTGTTCACGACAGCCAAAGCGGCCGGAAAATCGGCCATCAGCTTGCGGCGCATTTCAACTGGATCGACTTTGCCCAGATGCGCAATCTCATCCATGAAGCCCTCATGGAAGAAGCCGTTCATCGAATTGCCCACCGAGCGCCAGAAACTGACCGGGATGTCGGGCAGGGGAGCCGGCGCCGAAGCAACCCGATAGTTCGGGATCGTGTAGGGCTGGTTGCGCGAACCGTCGGTCATCGACGGGTCAGGGCCACCGGCCGGTAGCGATGGGAACCAGCGCGATGTCAGCGACGCCGACATGTTTTGCGCCGCGACCCGCAGGTCGACTGCGATTGGCAGGCCGTCATCGCCAATGCGCGCCCGGAAATGGCCCGCCGCGGCAGTCCGGTAGCAGTCGTGCTGGGTGTCTTCTTCGCGGGTGAATGTCACCTTGACCGGACGACCATCTGTCTCCTTGGCCAGTTTCGCCGCATAGATCGCATAGTCGAGTTCGCCGCGGCGACCGAACGCGCCGCCCATAAAGGTGGTGTGAACATGGGTCTTGTCGATGGGAATGCCGGCGATATCGGCGCAGAACCAGCGCACCAGAACCGGCATCTGGTTGGGCGCCCAGACATGCATCTCGCCGTCCTTCAACTGCGCAGTGCAGTTCATCGGCTCCATTGGCGTATGTGAAAGGTAAGGCGCCGTATAGTCGGCTTCGATCACCTTGTCGGCCGGCGCATCGGCAAAGGCCGCGTCGACATCGCCGTCGTCACGCTCAATGGTGGCCTCGCCTGAAACTGCCGCGTCGGCAATCACTTTCATGATTGCTTCGCTGTCAGCGGGATAAGCAGGTTTGCCCCATTCGACATCGATTACTTCGGCAGCCTTGAACGCCGCCCAGGTATTGTTGGCGATAACGCCAAAACCGCTGCCATAGCTCGATTCAATAGGCACGATCTTGACGACGCCCGGCATTTTTTCGGCTGCACTTGTGTCGGAGCGGACAGGCTTCGCGCCGAAGACAGGGCTCATCCGCACAGTGGCGTAAAGCATGTCCGGCAACCTGACATCGATGCCGTAAATAGGCGCGCCAGTCACCTTGTCGAGCATGTCGACGCGCATCTGTGGCTTGCCGAGCAGCTTCCACTGCGCCTTGTCTTTGAGCACGACCTCGCTTGGCGGTGAGAGTTTTGAGGCGTCCAGCGCTACTTCGCCATAGGTGACACTTTTGTTCGAGGCCTTGTGAACGATGGTCGCGTTTTCAGTTGTTAGTTCCGCCGCCGGAACGCCAAGCTTTTTCGCAGCCGCTTCAACCAGCATCAAACGCGCCGCAGCGCCAGCCTGTCGCATGCGGTCAAACCCGTCTGTTGTCGACGTTGAGCCGCCTGTGCCCTGCAAACCAAGCATTTTGCCGGCGCCCAACATCATCGAACGAGCGGTTTCGGCTGCATAGCTGTCGTCCCAGAAATTGAAGCCTGAGCCTTCCTCGAGCATCTTTGCATTGAAATAGGCATAGGACGCAGGTCCGAACTCGACCTTGACCTGGTCAAGCCGGACGTCGAGTTCTTCGGCGACAAAAGCGGCCAGCGTTGTGGAGACGCCCTGACCCATCTCGGCGCGCGGCGCGATCACCGTGATCGTGTTGTCGGAACCGATTTTCACATAGGGATTGAATGTGGTCTCCCCTTCCGCCAACTCGCCTTCGAGTGGGTTCGGATAGGGTTTACGGTAGTAATAATAGCCCACCGCCACGCCACCGGCGATTGCCGCCGCGCCAATGAGAAATGTGCGCCGTGCGATTTTTCCGAGACTTGCCATCGCCGCCCCCTATGCCCGCGCCAATTTGATCTGCGCGGCCTTCTTCACCGCCGCACGAATGCGCGGATAGGTTCCGCAGCGGCATAGATTGCCGCCCATAGCCTGATCGATTTCGTCGTCGGTCGGGTCGTCGACCTCGTCAAGCAGCGCAACCGCGCTCATGATCTGGCCGGCCTGACAGTAGCCGCATTGCGCGACCTGTTCTTCGAGCCATGCCTGCTGCACGGGGTGAAGTTTGCCGTCGACCGCAAGTCCGTCAATCGTCAGCACCTCGCCCGAAACCTGCCCAAGGGGCAGTGAACACGAGCGTACCGGCACTCCGTCGACATGAACCGTGCAGGCGCCGCATGCTGCAATGCCACAGCCGAATTTCGGACCCATGATCCCGGCAATGTCTCGCAGCGCCCACAACAGGGGCATTTCGGGGTCCGCCTCAATGTCGAGCGGCTTGCCGTTCACGGTCAGGCGCATGGGGGTACTCTCCGTTGTCGTCCGGCGGCGCTTTGGCGGTCTCTCCGGAGCGCCTGGGACACATTGACAATTTCTGTATTTTTGTCAATCTGCCTGATTATGTCCGATAATGACCATTTCGAGCAAGCCACAGACATGGACTCTCATCCGGTGGATCGGGCCCCGACACAGGCGGACGACTTCAGACGCCAGCGCGTCATTGACGCTGCAATGCAGGTGTTTTTGTCTTATGGCTACAAACGCGCCACGATGGATGATATCGCGCGCACCGCTGATATGTCGCGGCCGGCGCTTTATCTGCACTTCAAGAACAAGACTGATATTTTTCGCGCGGTGGCGGACCACATGTTTGAGCTGGCGCTGGAGAGCACCAGCCTGAGCCTCGCCCAGAATGGAAGTCTTGCGGACCGGATCAATGGCGCGATTGACACTGTGATGATCAATCTGATCTGCCAGATCAACAGTTCTGCGCATGGTGAAGAACTGCTTGATCTGAAAAACAGTCTCGCCGCTGATCTGGTCGCTGGGTGGCACAATGCGGTCGCAGCCATGTTCCGGGACACAATCGCCGCAGACGCCCGGCAACGGGGGATCGACCTGTCGGCGCGTGGGCTAACGGCGGCGACGCTTGCTGAAATGCTGATGGATGGGCTTGAGGGGATGAAGCGGCGGGTGTCCGATGCGGACAGTCAGCGCAAGGCAGCACGCCAACTCGTCAGGATTGTTGAACTGGCGATTGCCTGACAGTCCTGTTGTAGAGGTCAAACAGATACAGAAGCGCCACAAGGACCGGGATCCACGAGACTTTTGCCTGGTAGCGGACAAAGGCGCCTGACGTCACGCCGTGGACGGCTGCGTTGACGAGCAGGGCAAGCAGCACCAATGCGCTGATTGTGACAAATGGGTCCGAGCGTCTGCGGCCGGTATTGTTCAGGCCCACAATGCCGGCAAGGGCAAGAATCGCTGCAAGTTGAACTGCAATCTGGACAGCGCCCAACCATTCAAGCGCAATTCCGGTCGTGTGCTGCCTGGAACTAGTGAACGGCGGACCAAGCAGGCCCCCGCGATCCAGATCGTCGCTAAAATCTGCGGCGTTGACTCGCGCGAATGTATCTTGATGCAGTGGCGAACCGGCAAACAGCAATGTCAAGCTTGATCTGGCGGAGGTCCAGATGAATGCCGGCAAGTTGTACAGGATGACTGATCTGACAAGTCTTGCGTAAGGTTCGGGTTTGAATGCCGCATCGAGCTGGTGATCGAGGAACCCATCGCCCCAAAGAAAATCGTTCTCGCTCGCGCCTTCCAGCTTCTTGGCCTGGTCACACAGAACAAGGGTCGGCTCGGCGGGACATTGGTGCTTCAGGTAGGGTTGCAGCAGCCCGTCTCCGGCCAATCGGCCAAGCATGAACAGGTTCGACGTCGGATTGATGGTGATTCGGCCCGTCAGTTGAAGATTGGGTAACACCGAACTTGTCACGGCCAGGAACGCCAGTGCAGCCAAGCGTATGGCTGCGGTGCGGTCATCGCGGCAGCCTCGCCACAAAAGCCCCACCACCGTAAACGCAATCATTGCAAGGCAGGTTATCAGGCTGCCGCTATGGGCGATCATGCCGAAGACAAGAAGAGCTGAAGCGAAGGTTCGTTCGCTGCCGGAAATTGTCTTGTTCAGCGGACCGAGTAGAAGAACGCAACAAATGGCCAGACCGCCAAAAAGGTCGGGCATGATCCAGGAGGCTTCCCACGGCAGTGACGTCACCAGACCGAGCAGCAAGATGATTGCCAGCAATTGGGCTGGACGCGCTGATGGCGCGAGCGCCTTGACCATCAGATAAAGGACCAGCGCCGCTAACGCAGCCTGCGCCGCCGCCAACCCATACGTGCCGGTGAAATGCGCAACCCCGGACGCGAAAAGACGGTAGTAAGGCGGGCGGTCTAACGGGGTGCCGAATTCGTAGATTGAAGCGAGATAGGCATTGGTGTCGGCGAATACCAACGGGAATCCATTATACGCAACCGGCCACAACAAGAGCATGGTGGTCGCCAGGACAAAAACTGTCGCCGGGATAGATTGATGTCGGGCTTGAGGCCAGGCCTGCGCGTTTTGAACAATGTCAGCTGTGGTCAAGGTGCTGGGCCCAATAGGATGAATTCGACCTGCGGTCGCGATTCGCCATATTTGACCTAAATATCTCTCCAAAAGGTTGCCTGTCCGGCGTCAGAGCAGGCCAATCGACCAAAAGAAAACCCGGCCGAAGCCGGGTTCCCAGAAAGCAATTCTGATGCGTGTCGCGCCAGCCTGCAGGGTCAGGCAGCTTCTTCCTGCTGCTCCGTCTCTTCATTGTCGGCCTTGGCGCCGCGCTTCGGGCCCTTGGCCAGGTTCACCTCGATGAGGCGAACGGCTTCGGTTTCCGACATCTTGTTGACGGCAGCGATTTCGCGCGCCATCCGGTCAAGCGCTGCTTCATAAAGCTGACGCTCGGAATAGGACTGCTCCGGCTGGTTCTCGGCGCGGAACAGGTCGCGTACAACTTCCGAAATCGAGATCAGGTCGCCTGAGTTGATCTTCGCATCATATTCCTGGGCGCGGCGCGACCACATGGTGCGCTTGATGCGAGCGCGGCCCTGAACCACCTTCAGCGCGCGATCAACATAATCGGTCTCTGACAGTTTGCGCATGCCGATCGACACGGCCTTGGCAACCGGCACCTTAAGACGCATCTTGTCCTTCTGGAAATCAACGACGAACAGCTCCAGCTTGTGACCAGCGACTTCCTGCTCGTCGATAGACACGATCTGGCCAACGCCATGCGCCGGATAAACGACAAACTCGCCGGTCTTGAAGCCATGGCGGACGCCCGACGGCTTCTTTTGCTGGGTTGGTGTAGCCATTCTTGGTTTACTCCTTGTTGTTGCCGGCCCCTGCGGACCGGAGTGACCTGATCAACGCCAAAAAATGGCTCCTAATAATAGTCGACCGCGACGGATGTCTTCGCGACAATGACGGGTTACACCCGGCCAGCGTCAGCGTGCCATTCTGGAATCGGATCTGCCTTCTTAGGATTGCGGCTTGCGCGCCATGTTGACGTCATGCCCTTGAGCATATGCTGAAAGGGGTACCACAAATATGAACAATTGTCAAAGAATTGCTGCATGCGCGAAGAGCAGATGCCCGACTAGGGTTAATTCTGCTCATAAAAGAGGCGAGGGCGGGTAGCGGCTGTCGCCCGGGCGCCAGCGTCAGTCGCCTTCGCCGGGCGCCTCGGAGAAGTACTTTTCAAACTTGCCTTCCTGGCCGTCAAACTCCTTGGCCTCCGGCAACTCGTCCTTCTTCCTGGTGATATTCGGCCACTTTGCGGCATATTCGGTGTTGACCTGCAGCCATTTGTCGAGGCCGGGTTCGGTATCCGGCTTGATCGCGTCGGCCGGGCATTCCGGTTCGCAAACGCCGCAGTCGATGCACTCGTCAGGATGGATGACGAGCATGTTCTCGCCCTCATAGAAGCAATCAACCGGACACACCTCGACGCAGTCGGTATATTTGCACTTAATGCAGTTGTCGGTGACGATGTAGGTCATGCTCTCAATGCTTGCCGTCTGGAAGTTGGCGGTGAGGTAGACCCTTTAGGGCAATGGCGCAAGGCGACGGGATAGCGCATCAAGGGCGATCTTGAGCATGAATTTCCACGCATGACGGATTGGGGCTGTCAGCGCGCTGTCGTCCAGCCAAACCAGATAGCGACAAGGGCCAGCAATGCCGACAGGACGCGGCGCGCCACGCGTTCGCGCGCAGGGTCGTTCAAAACTGGCTCCAATGTTGCGGCCAGCATGACAATAATGGTGTGGATGGCGGTCGCCACGCCCACATAGATGGCGGTCAGGACCAGCGCCTGTCGCTCCGCGTCCCCCGTCGCATCGATAAAGGCTGGCAGTACCGAAACATAAAACACCGCTGCCTTTGGGTTCAAAAGATTGGTCATTAGACCCCGGGCGAAATAGCCGCCGGAACTGGCCGTTGACTGCGCGGCGACATCGGTCCCCGTGGTCCAGCCCTCCCATGCCAGATAGAGCAGAAACAGGATGCCGGCCCAGCGCAGTGTTTCGTAAGCGATGTCGGATGCATGGATAAGCTGGGCGAGGCCGAGACCGGCAATGGTTCCGATGATTGCCAGGCCCAGAGCGATCCCGGCGACTGTCGCCATGCCGGCCCGGCGGCCATCGCGCGCCGCAACCAGCGCCAGATAGGTCATATTGGGTCCCGGCGTCAGCTCGATCAGGATCGAGGTCAGCAGGAAGGAGGCTGTCAGCGAAGTCAGTTCGATCACGACCATACGCTCGCGATGAGGTGGAGAAACTGTAGTAACGTCTCCCGTCGTCCCGCCCTAGCGTTCGCCTTGTCGCACCTGCCGCAATGGCGCAATCTCGGAGGGCGGCGCGTCCCCGGCGGGCGCCTGGGACAGATCGTCGTAGAGAAGACGCGCTTCCGGCGCTGGTCCACGGCGCTCGCCGGGGCCAAGCACACGCCAGACAAGGATCGTACGGTCCATGGTCAGCGTCAGAGTGTCGCCGGATTTCACCATGTCGGATGGCCGCTCGGCCCGCTGCCCGTTGATGCGGACGCGTCCAAGCTCCACAAGTTTGGCGCCGAGTGAGCGCGACTTTACCGCGCGCGCAAAAAACAGCCATTTGTCGACACGCTGGGCGCCGACCGCAGGCATTATTTCCGCAATTGATCGCGCAGCGCGGCCAATTTGGCGAAGGGCGAATCCGGATCAAAGCGCGCCGGGCGCTCTTCGCGCTGCTTGTGTTTGAAGTCCGGCTTGCCGCCGCGTTGATCGCGACGGTCCTGACGCTCTCCGCCCTCGCCGCGCTTCTGGTCCGGCCTGCCCTTGAATGGCGGTTTGCCGCGTGGCCCGCGCTGTTGCTCGCCGCCCTCGGCCGGAGCGCCTGCGGCGCCGGCGCCGGCTTTGCCCTTGAAGCGGCGTTCAAAGCGCTGGCGGCCGTCAGCGACCGCAGCGCCATCCGCGCCCGGCTGCCCGGCGCCCCGGTTTTGCTGCCGGTGGCCGCTGCGGTGGCGCTGGTCGCGTTGCTGGTGCGGACGATCCTGGCGCGCTGGCCGCCACAGCATGATCGGCTTTGGCTCTTCTGCAGCAGGGTCCGCTGGCGCCGGTGTTGCGGCTTTGACGGCTGGCGCCGCCGGCTGATCCACATCGGCTTCAACTGCCGGCTCAACCGAAACCTCGGTGGCCTCAACCGAATTCGCTTCAGTGGCCGCCTCAACGGGCGCTTCTTCCTCGGCTGTCGCTTCCGTCTCGGCCTCGGCTTCAGTCTCCGGGTTCGGAGCCTCGGGCTCTGCCGAGGCGGCGTCCATGGCGTCGGGCGTGTCGGTTTCTTGCTCGGTATCGTCCGTCTGTTCGCCAGGTCCAGCTTCGATTGCGGCCGGCTCAATCGCCGCCGACTCGGTCATTTGCGCTGCGGATGCTTCGGCTGCCGCCGCAGCTTCAGCTTGCGCGGCCTTGGCGGTTTCCGCGTCGGCATAGGCGCGGTCCAGCGAATCGAGTTTCTCTTTCACGATGGCGGCCGGCTTTGCCTCGCCGCGATAGCCCAGACCTTTAAGGATTTCCTCCATATCCTCGGCTGTCGCGCCGAGGATCGACATCATGGGCGGCGTTACGGTGAAAGCGGCCCCATCATAGGCGCCATCGGGACGCTTGCCGGTTCCAGCCCGCCAGGACAATGCCGGACGGATCAGGTCCGCCAGGCGTTCCAGAATATCGACGCGTACCGCGCGGCGGCCAAGCATGCGGTATCCTGCCAGGCCGTAGAAACGCGGCTCGAATGTCGGATCGACGACAACAGAAGTGCGGCCATTGGCTAGTACGTTGACCACATCGCCAAAACCGGCCTTGTCATAGCCTGAAACATTGAGGGTCCACAAAAGCGTCGCCAGTTCGGCGGGGGCAGGCTTGACCATCGCCGGGATAAAAATGTGGTAAGCGCCGAAGCGAACGCCCAGCCGGCGCAGCGCGGCGCGACTGTCCTGATCAAGCGACTTGACCTCATCGGCAATTTCACGGCGATTAATAAGGCCGAAATTTTCAACCAGCCGGAAGGCGATGCCGCGCGCTATGCCGGTCAGTTGCTCGGCATTCTTAAGATCGATCAGCGGTTTCAACAGCGTGTCGATGCGATAATTGACGAAGCGCTCCGCACGCGCCTGAACCTTGTCGCGGCCCGGTCCGTTGAGCTGCTCGTCCGCCAGAAGCACGACGCGCGGCTTCAGCGGATCGTCCGAACCGGTCAGCTGGGCGACCGGCGAGCCGATCCAGCGCAACAGCCCATCGCCGGACAGGGCAAAATCGCCATTGGGCGCAGCCGCGAACCGTTCGGCGCGGGTTTCAAACTCGGCGGCCAGCGCTTTTTGCGCTGCGGCCCGGACGGCTTTGCCATCCTCCCCCTCGGCTGTGTGGTCGGCGGTAAAACGGAAAGCTTGCAGTTCGCCAACATGGTGACCTTCGACAGTCACCGTGCCGGTCGAACTGATCTCGGCATCCAACATAGAATTTTCTCTCAGGCGGCGCGTAAGGACGGAAGTCCTGCGGTCTACAAAGCGTTTCGTCAACCGCTCATGTAGGGCATCGGACAATCTGTCCTCAATTTCGCGCGTCTTCTGTTGCCAGTGTGTCGGATCGGCCAGCCAGCCGGGCCGGTTCGAGACGAAGGTCCAGGTGCGGATCTGTGCAATACGATGCGAGAGCGTGTCGATGTCGCCGTCAGTTGAGTCGGCCCGGCGCACCTGCTCAGCCATGTAGTTTTCGTCGACATGTCCACGCTTTGCGAGATCAAAATAGACCGACGCGATGATGTCGGCGTGCTGGGCAGGCGCGATTTTGCGGTAGTCGGGCAGGGCGCAGGCTTCCCACAACAGCGAAACCCGTTCGCGTCCCGTCGCTAGCCGGCGGACTTCCTCGTCGCGTGACAGAAACTCCAGCGCCTGCTGGTCGACCGCCGGCGGCGCCCGTGTCAGCCCTTCGACCGGCGCGTTGGTTTCAATAGAAGCCCGCAAAGCGTCCAGGCTTGCGAAATTGAATTGCGCTGTGCGCCACTGCATGACTTTGACGGGTTCAAAATCATGCGCCTCGATCTTCTGTATCAGTTCTTCGTCGAAAGGATCGACGCGGCCGGTGACTCCAAAAGTACCGTCGCGCAGATGGCGCCCGGCGCGGCCAGCGACCTGCCCAAGTTCTGCGGCGGTCAGTTGGCGGTATTGATAGCCGTCAAACTTGCGGTTCTGCGCGAAGGCGACATGGTCGACATCGAGATTGAGTCCCATGCCGATCGCGTCGGTCGCCACAAGATAATCGACATCGCCGGACTGGTAGATCTCGACCTGGGCGTTGCGGGTGCGTGGGCTGAGTGCGCCAAGGACAACGGCTGCGCCGCCGCGCTGGCGGCGGATCAGTTCGGCGATGGCGTAGACCTCGTCGGCCGAAAAGGCGACGATTGCCGAGCGGTTGGGCAGCCGCGTCAGCTTCTTGGAACCGGCATAGGCCAGGTGCGACAGACGTGGACGGGTGACTACCGAAACGCCGCGCAACAGCTTTTCCAGAATGCCGCGCATGGTGGCGGCGCCCAAAAGCAACGTTTCCTGCCGGCCGCGCAAATGCAGGATGCGGTCGGTAAAGATGTGGCCGCGCTCAAGGTCGCCGGCAAGCTGGACTTCGTCTATGGCGACAAAAGCGGCGGTCGTTTCGCGCGGCATCGCCTCAACGGTGCAGATCGAATAGCGCGCTGCAGCCGGCATGATCTTTTCTTCGCCGGTGATCAGAGCAACCTTGGACGCACCGACCTTTTCGCAGACCCGGGTGTAGACCTCGCGGGCCAGCAACCGAAGCGGCAAGCCGATCAGGCCGCTTTCATGCGCAATCATGCGCTCGATAGCGAGATGCGTCTTGCCCGTGTTGGTGGGGCCAAGCACTGCGGTCACGTCGCGTCCGGATAAGATCAACGGGTCTGTCTGTCTGGCGTGGGGGTTCATCCGGCTTTACTCGGGGGCGCCATATTGGCGCTGGTGAAGATGGTATCGGAATGCGTCTTCGTCACATAGGCGCTTCATCCACAAAGCGGAAGATTTGGGACGGTTAAGAGGCTCGCGGACCGTTCCTGTTAACTTGCGGAACGAGTCTGGAACGAATCAGCGACGAATCACAGACTTCCGTCGATTCAGGTTTTGTTCTTGTCTAGATGTGGTGTGAATGCTGATCGCTTTAACCAGATGCTGAATCAGCCGGTCAAAGTTTTATGCGAACGTATGAGCAAAGGTTAACAGCGCAGTGGCCCCATCGTGACAGTCCCTGCTGCGCCGAGATACAACGGACGCAAATCGCTGATTTCTAAATAAAATCCTAATCGGTGATTGCCTTCACGGGCATGAAATCGCGGAATTCCGGTAACACTTCGACCAGAACCGGAACGAATCAGCGACGAATCAGCGTTCAACAATGTTTCCCGGTTTGTTCCGCACCACATTTGGTGTCTTTCACTGATCTTCCCCATATTATCCACAGGCTATCCACAGTGGGTGGGGCGGATCAGGCAGCGTCTGTTAACCATTCTGTCCCGGAATGGCACGGCGCGATGGCCGGGCCGGCAACTCCAATTTCGTTGCGGCGGGCCGAATTCTTGTTTATATCAAGCCTACTTCCCAAAATCTGGTGGCTTGACCACCGTCCGCGCCGGGAACGCGGGCGACGAAGAGGATATTTGTTTATGGCGAACACATTGCTGATGCCCAAGGCGACAGCCGTCTGGCTGGTCGACAACACGGCGCTCTCCTTCGAGCAGATCGCCCAGTTCTGCACCTTGCATCCGCTTGAGGTGAAGGCGATCGCGGATGGCGAATCGGCGCAGGGCATCAAGGGCATGGACCCGGTTATGACAGGCCAGCTCAGCCGCGAGGAAATCAAGCGTGGCGAGGCCGACTCGAACTATCGGCTGAAACTGTCCGATCCGAAGGTGCGGGTGCCTGAAACGAAGCGCCGGGGTCCCCGCTACACGCCGCTGTCGAAGCGCCAGGACCGCCCCAACGCGATTCTGTGGCTGGTGCGCAATCATCCGGAACTGAAGGACGCTGCAATTTCGCGTCTGGTCGGCACCACCAAGGCCACAATCGAGCAGATCCGCGACCGCAAGCACTGGAACGCCGCCAATCTGACGCCGATGGATCCGGTGACGCTTGGTCTGTGTTCGCAGATCGATCTCGATCTTGAAGTTCAGCGCGCATCGGCCGGCAAGGCGCCGGTCGCGCCGGTTGGCGATACGCTGCTGCCAGCTTCACTGACCGAACGCATGCAGGTCGAAGAGGCCAAGCCGAAGCGCGATGATGACGAACTCGACGCTGACGCTGTGTTCGCCAAGTTGTCGGCCCTCAAGAAGACCACGCCGGACGACGACGAGGAATAGTTAGAAGCGCCGGCAGCTGCTGCGCGGCGGGAACGGACGAAAGTCGCCCGCAGCAGTCTTTTTTGTGAAGAATATCTTCCTATTCTTTGAAACTGCGCTATACTGGCCCGTCAACCACTGGAAGGGTCATGCGAGAAGCCGCAGACAACGACATGGAAAGACAAGCCCGGCGCAGGATCGCGCTGTTGCTTTCATTCGCTGATCTGGCTGACCGCGCCGCTTTGCTGCCCAGCGCACTGTGCTTTCTGCTTCTGTGGATTTTACGTCCGGCCGAAGCTCATGTGCGCGATTATGTGTTTTCAGGTGATCCTGACGCTATCGAAATGCTTGCCCCGTTTGAGGGTGCAAACGGCCCCGGCGTGGCGGCGGCCGCACTTGCGGACTCGTTTCGTGAGCTTGCGCTGACGCTTGACTATCTCGCCCGCCAGCAGAAATGTTTCGCGAGCTGGCGATCATGTGCCCGCGACTGGAACCGTCCGGACGATGCTTGCGCCGGCGCGGGCCATCCCTGGCTCGATCTGATCGAGGCGCGCCGACTATTGTTTGGCGATTTGCGATTGGACCTTGAGGCGTTTGCCGGCCTGGCCTTCGCCGACACATCCTGAAAAGTCGGACCTCTTTGCACAGCACAGGCGCTGATGGAGCAGGTTCGGACTTTTACCAGCCGCCGCTTACGCCGCGGCTGGAGCCTGCTGACGCCCATCGGACCTGTTCGGGCGCTTCCACCGCGCCGGGGCGTACTGCGCGTATGCGCGCAAGCGCCTCTTCCGGAGTTTCGCCACGCTCGACCATCAGACGCATCGCCACCATGCCAGAACGACCGTGGCCGCCGTAGCAATGTGTCAGCACTGCGCCACCTGCATCGAGTATCTTGTGCAGCTGCGCCGAAAGGACAGGCCAAATTTCGGCTGATTGACCCTGTGGTCCGCCAAAATCGCGAATAGGCATGTGGAACCAGGCGATGCCGGCGTCCTTGTACTGCGTCGGTGCGTCAGTTGCGCCAACGTGCTCAATCTCATGCCATTCTGTCATCGAGATGACCGCATCTGCGCCCCATGTCGCAATGTCGGCAATATCGGCGTCCAATGCGCCGCCGCGTCCCGGCAGCGGGCTGACGCCAATTCGCGCGCCATTGTCCAAGGCTACGGTCGCGATGGTGAAGGCCATTGCCTTGACCGGCTCTAGCCGCCGACCTTGCCGCGCTCGTTCAGCGCCGCCTCGGTGGTTCCGACGTAGGCGATACGGATCATGTTTGTCGCTCCGGGCGTCCGTAGCGGCACGCCGGCTGTAATGATGATGCGATCGCCGTCGTTGGAGAAACCTTCATCCTTGGAGATTGCGCATGCACGGTCGACCATATCGTCCAGATCCACGGCGTCCGGCGTCACCACGCAATGCGTGCCCCACAGGATCGACATGCGGCGCGCCGTGTTTACGTTGGGCGACAGGGCGATGATCGGCACCAGCGGCCGTTCACGCGCGGCGCGGCGGCCTGTAGTGCCTGTCGCCGTATAGGTGACGATGGCGGAGAGCTTCAGCGTTTCAGCGATCTCACGCGCCGCCAGCGAAATGGCGTCCGGGCCGGTCGCCTCGGGCGTCGACCGCTGTGAATTGATAATGCCCGGATAGGTCGGGTCCTGTTCGACACGTTCGGCGATCCGGTTCATCATCGCCACGGCCTCGACCGGATATTGACCAGCCGCCGATTCGGCCGACAGCATAATGGCGTCGGCGCCTTCAAATACGGCGATTGAAACGTCGGACACTTCGGCCCGGGTCGGCATTGGCGCGGAAATCATAGATTCCAGCATCTGCGTGGCGACCACCACGGGCTTGCCCGCCCGGCGCGCAGCGCGGGTGATCTGCTTCTGGATGCCGGGAACTGCCTCGATGGGCATTTCGACGCCGAGATCGCCGCGCGCCACCATCAAAGCATCGGACAGGTCGATGATTTCCTTGAGCCGCTGCACGGCTTGCGGTTTTTCTATCTTGGCCATCAAAAGCGCGCGCCCGCGCGCAAGCTTGCGCGCCTCGGCCATATCGTCCGGCCGCTGGACGAAAGACAGAGCGATCCAGTCAACGCCGGTTTCAGCAACGGCTTCCAGATCTTTGCGGTCCTTGTCAGTTAATGCGCCGACCGGCAGTTCCGTGTCGGGAAGGCTTACGCCCTTCTTGTCCGAAATGCTCGTGCCTGCAACGACGGTACAGACGATTTCGCGGCCGTTCGCCTTTATGGCGCGTAGCTGCAGCTTGCCGTCATCAATCAGCAAACGGTCACCCGCCTCGACAGAGCGCAGGATTTCGGGGTGCGGCAAGTAAACGCGCTTGGCGTCGCCCGGCGCCGGGTTGTTGTCCAGCGTGAAGGTCTGTCCTTCAACCAGATCAACCTTGTTGTCGGCAAATTTGCCAACCCGCAGCTTTGGTCCCTGCAAATCGGCAAGAATGCCGATTGGCCTTCCGGCTTCAGCTTCGACCTTGCGGATGCGGGCCACCAGCGTGCGCATCAGATCGTGGTCGGCATGGCTCATGTTGATGCGGAACAAGTCGACTCCCGCATCGAAGAGCTTGCGGATCATGACCTCTTCGGACGACGCCGGACCCAGCGTCGCTAAAATCTTTACCCTACGGCTGCGTCTCATTGTTGCGGCGCCCCATCCGCCGGTTGTGTCGACCCGGCAATCGGCTGTTCCGATCCAGGCGCGGGTTCGTCCGTGAGCTGAACCATCCAGCTCGGCTGCTCCCCGGTGTCATATTCCTTAAAACCGGCTCGCTGAAAACCGCGCGCAAAGCAGTCCTCGACGCCGGCGATCTTAAATTCTTTCTCCGCCACGCACATGTTGATCGGGCCGTCCCACCGGCCGCCCCGCTCGGCATCCTCGGCGTAGAGATAATAGAAGCGCGAGGCTAGCGGTCCTTCGATCAGCACTTTGCAGGCCGCTCCTTCAATTTGCCACCAGCCTTCGGTTTTCCAGCCGTCGGCGGCGCGGTAGCCGATGGAAACGCCAACCAGGTTTTGCGTTGCGTTACAGACGCGAAAATCGGCCCGCGCCGGCGCGGCGTAGAAAACCCCGGCGACGGCGCAACAGATGAGGGCGGTGGATGCAAAGCGCTTCCGGCAAGCTCCCCGCAAATCCATTCTCAAGCCCCTTGTCCGCGATACAGTGCCCTTTTCGGCAATGTGCTTAAGCATGTCAACGCAACGCAAAGCGAGTTCCAATCGATTTGGCCAGTTTAGCACGGAACAAGACCATGCGTCGCCGTTCCGCGCTGGATCGTCGTCTCCAACCAAGACAAAATCACGGCGTTGCGTAGCAGGCGCAGGCATGAAATGACACGGGCTGCTCCAAACAAGCGATGAGCGATGACGACTGTTTCCCAGTTCAAACCCAATGAGATTGTTGAAGGCGACCGATCGAAAGGTCTGTTGCTGCTTGCCGACCATTCCGGACGGCAGGTTCCGGATGAATATGGTCTTCTTGGGCTGCCAGTGGATGAGTTCAACCGTCACATCGCGTTCGATATCGGTGTCGAGCCACTGACACGACGGCTTGCCGCGCTGACTGGCGCGCCGGCTGTTCTGGCGAATTTCTCCCGGCTGCTGATTGATCCCAACCGGGGTGAGGATGACCCCACGATGATCCGGCAGCTCTATGACGGGACCATTGTACCTGGCAATTATCCGATGACGGAAGATGAACGCGAGCGGCGGCTTGACCGCTATTATCGACCGTATCACGACGCTGTGGGCGCCATGGCCGCTTCTGTGGCGGAGGCGAGCGGGGTCGCACCGTTCATTTTTTCCATCCATTCATTCACACCGTCTATGCAGGGTCGAGCGCGGCCCTGGCACGCTGGCGTCCTGTGGGACAATGATCCGCGCGCGCCATTGCCGCTTATCGAAATGCTGCGGGCCGATCCGGCGCTGGTGGTCGGTGACAATGAACCCTATGATGGCGCTCTGCATGGCGACACCATGTACCGTCACGCCATTGTCAACGGATTTGCGCATGTGCTGATCGAGGTGCGCCAGGATCTCATCGCCGGCCAGGCTGGTGTAGAGGCGTGGGCGCAACGTCTCGCGCCGATGGTTGAAGCGCTCAACGCCATTCCCGATATGCATGTCGTTCGGCAATATGGTTCACGAACGGACGGGTGAGGGGTCAGTCGTCCGTCAAATTGCGGGAGGTCCCCATGACAAAGCTAACTGAAGCCCAGCAACAGGAGTTCGAGGCGGCGGCGTTCCGGCGATTGCTCGATCACCTGTCCGAACGCAGCGATGTGCAGAATATTGATCTGATGAACCTTGCCGGATTTTGCCGTAACTGCCTGTCTAACTGGTATCGCGATGCGGCGGAGGCTGCAGGCGCGCCCCTTTCAAAGGAAGCATCGCGCGAAATTGTCTACGGCATGCCTTATGCGCAATGGCGGGCGAAATATCAGCGTGAGGCCAGCGACGCGCAGAAGGCGGCCTTCGAGGTGAACCGCCCCAAGGACCATTGACGCTATTCCGCGCTTGACCCTTCTTCGCCGGTCAGGCATCGACGCGGCCTGTTTCGCGCAAGCGAGTCGCTTTCACCTTTTCCGGAGTTATCCATGGCCGACGACATCACCGAAACAAGCCAGACTGTTGCCGCTGGCCAGTTGCGCGCGCTGATCGAACGCATCGAGCGTCTGGAAGAAGAAAAGCAGACGATTGCTGACGACATCAAGGATGTCTATGCCGAAGCTAAGGGCAACGGATTTGATACCAAGGCGATCCGCACAATCGTGCGCCTGCGCAAAAAAGATCAGGCCGAGCGCGAGGAAGAAGAGACCGTGCTTGACCTCTACAAGGCTGCGCTTGGCATGGTGTGAGCGAGCAATCCGGCAGCAACCGGCCCGCGCAGACGTTCACGATGGACCCAACGAGGTCAGAGGGCCTGCGCGTCGGCCGCCCAACGTCGGCGCAGATCGGATGCGCGCAAATATTGCGGCGCGGCCTTGATCTCATGACCCGTCTCCGCTGCTGCGCGCCAGGGCCAGCGCGGGTCGGCGAGCAGCGGCCGCGCGATGGCGACCATGTCGGCTTTGCCGTCGCGCAAGACTTCTTCGCCCAATGACGGAATATCGATCATGCCGACGGCGCGCACCGGCATGCCGGTGCGTTCCTTGACATAGGTCGCCAGATGAACCTGATAGCCGCGTCCTGCCGGTATCTTCTGCAGGGGTGAATTGCCGCCGCTGGAACAGCAGACATAGGCGACCCCCAGCGCTTTTAGCGCCTTGACCACCTCAACGCTGTCGTCTTCGGTCAGGCCGCCTTCGACCCAATCCTTGATCGACAGCCGTGCTCCGATCATCAGGCCAGGCGCCGCCTTGCGCACCGCAGCCGCCACCTCGACGATGAAGCGCATGCGGTTTTCGAGTGACCCGCCGTAGCGATCAGTGCGGTGATTTGACAGCGGCGACAGGAACTGGTGCAGCAGGTAGCCGTGCGCGCCATGCAGTTCGACAAAGTCATAGCCGATCCGGGCGGCGCGGACCGCGCTCGCCGCGAATTTCTCCACCATTGCGGCGATCTCGTCCCCGGTCAGCGCGTGCGGCGTCGGATAGCCGTCGTCGAAAGGCAAAGCGGAGGCTGACACGGTCTGCCAGGGATCCTGATCTGGCTTTAGAGGGCCGCCGCCTTCCCAAGGCCGCCGGCAAGAGGCCTTGCGACCGGCATGGGCGAGTTGCGGGCCAAATATTGTCCCAGGATTGGCCAGACGCCGCGCCTTGGTCAGCGCGTCGGCGGCAGCAGCCTCGTTGTGGTCGGAATAAAGACCCAGACAACCATGCGAGATGCGGCCGCGCCGCTCCACATCGGTCATCTCGATGGTGATCATGCCGGCTCCGGACAGCGCCAGGTTCGACCAATGGTAGACATGCCAGTCGCTGGCCGAGCCGTCATCGGCCGAATATTGGCACATTGGAGCGACAGCGATGCGATTGGGAATGGTGAGACCGCCAAGCGTGATTGGCGAAAACAGGCCGTTGGACATGCCGGACTCCGGAAAGCGGGCAGGCGGCGCGCCTGCAAAAATGCGAAAGGGCGCGGAGTGGTCCGCGCCCGTTGCTCTCTAAAACACCCCGCACCGCCGGATCAAGCCGGAGTGAAGTTCAGCGCCACGCCGTTGATGCAATAGCGCAGGCCGGTCGGCGGCGGACCGTCGGGGAAAACATGGCCGAGATGGCTGCCACAGGTTGCGCAATGCACCTCGGTGCGCGTCATGCCCCAGGAGCGGTCGGTCGTGGTTTCCACCGAATTCGGCTCGGGGTCAGTGAAACTTGGCCAGCCCGTGCCGCTCTCGAACTTTTCGTGCGACTTGAACAGCGGCGTGTCACAGCCCGCACAGGAAAACGCGCCAGCACGTTTTTCATGCAGCAGCGCGCAGCTGCCTGCGCGTTCGGTGCCGTGATCGCGCATGATGTGGTATTGCTCGGGGCTCAGCCGCTCACGCCATTCGGCGTCAGTGCGGGTGACGGGAAAAGTGTGTTTGTCCATTCTTGCTTCTCCTTGGCCGGCGTTTTTGGGCCAGCACAGGTATATTCGTAGGTCCGTCGAAGACGTTACAGTGGGCTGGATAACTGGTGAAGTGGTATATGCGCCTGGCATCATCAAGACCGATGAAGACCCATGGCGCTTCGCCCGGATAGCGCCTATATTAGCGTTGGCGTTCTGGGCTTCCCGGCAGGCGTAATATATCCCCGGGGCCTTACTGATCCTTAGGGAGCTGTCCCTGGCCGGACTCGTGGGTTCGGACATATGGCGCCCACCTACTTTGTAGGCACCCGGGATCAACCTCTCCACCGGTTGTCTGGATCGCC
>Ga0209573_1002104_pt1 | contig 26926 bp, 12 predicted proteins | sample TNRBio252014_DNA_FD_185870 | JGI IMG/M metagenome (GOLD analysis project Ga0209573, IMG submission 185870) | Wastewater treatment Type I Accumulibacter community from EBPR Bioreactor in Madison, WI, USA - TNR Reactor_6/25/2014_ DNA (SPAdes)... | ecosystem: Engineered > Bioreactor > EBPR >... | reverse complement strand
AGTTTTCATCATTTTTTTCATCTCTTCAAACTGTTTTAAAAACTGGTTTACTTGCTGAATGGTATTGCCGCTTCCTTTTGCTAAACGTTGTCTTCTGGTTCCATTCAATAAATCGGGGTTGGCGCGCTCGGCAGGAGTCATTGATTGAATAATGGCTTCAATTTTTTTAAAGCTATCATCGTTAATGTCAATGTCTTTTACGGCTTTTCCAATACCCGGAATCATACCAAGCAACTCTTTCATGTTGCCCATTTTTTTGATTTGCCCAAGCTGGTACAAAAAGTCGTTGAAGTCAAATTTATCCTTGCGAATTTTAGCTTCTAACTCTTTTGCTTTCTTCTCGTCATATTGTTCTTGAGCGCGTTCTACAAACGAAACAATGTCGCCCATACCCAAAATTCTTTGCGCCATACGCTCGGGGTGAAACACATCTAATGTGTCCACCTTTTCGCCAGTGCTAACGAACTTAATGGGCTTGCCCACAGTGTAGGTAATAGTAATGGCTGCTCCACCTCTTGTGTCGCCATCCAATTTGGTAAGCACCACACCGTCAAAATTCAATTTGTCGTTGAAGGCTTTGGCAGTGTTTACGGCATCTTGCCCTGTCATACTATCCACCACAAAAAGAATTTCATCGGGTTTGGTAGCAGCTTTTACGGCAGCAATTTCCTTCATCATTTCTTCATCCACAGCCAAGCGGCCAGCAGTATCAATGATTACCAAATCCAAGCCCTGGCTTTTTGCATGTGCAATACCATTCAATGCAATTTGAACGGGGCCTTTGCTTTCTTTTTCGTGATATACCGGAATGCCAATTTTTTCTCCCAGCACAATCAACTGGTCTATAGCCGCTGGGCGATACACATCGCCAGCCACCATCAGCGGGCGTTTGAATTTTTTGGTTTTTAACCAGTGTGCAAGTTTGTGCGTAAAGGTAGTTTTACCTGAACCTTGCAAGCCTGCAATAAGCACTACTGCTGGGTTTCCTTTAAGGTTAAAATCGGCAGCATTGCCGCCCATGAGCGATGTAAGTTCATCGCTCATTATTTTTACCATCAATTGCCCCGGGCTTACCGCGGTAAGCACATTTTGCCCAAGTGCAGCTTCTTTTACTTTATCGGTAAATTCTTTTGCTATTTTATAGTTCACATCGGCATCTACCATTGCTCTGCGGATTTCTTTAACCGTTTCTGCAATGTTTATCTCGGTAATTTTGCCTTGTCCTTTTAGCGTTTTAAATGCGCCTTCTAACCGTTCCTGTAAACTTTCAAACATATTACTTTGCTTATTTTCGGGCTGCAAAAGAAAGAAAAGAAGGGGGTTTTGAAAATGCTTAACGTTTAATTGTGAGAATGGCATTGACATAAAGTGGGAAATTGTCTGCTGCCGATATTATCTGCCCGTGGTTCTGAATTAAATTTAGATTTTTGCCGCCTTGAAATTTTTAGCAGCAATAAAGAGTTGATATGACTTCCAATGAGATAAGAAAAGCCTTTCTAGATTTTTTTGAAAGCAAAGGCCATAAAATTGTACCCAGCGCACCAATTGTGGTGAAGAATGACCCCACTCTTATGTTTATTAATAGTGGTATGGCTCCATTTAAGAATATTTTTTTGGGCAACGAACCAATTAAATATCCGCGCATTGCCGATACGCAAAAATGCTTGCGCGTAAGCGGAAAACACAATGATTTGGAAGAAGTGGGTGTAGATACCTATCACCACACCATGTTTGAAATGCTTGGCAACTGGAGCTTTGGCGATTATTTTAAAAAGGAAGCCATTGAATGGAGTTGGGAATTGCTTACAACGGTTTATGGTTTACCTAAAAATCGTTTGTACGTTACTGTGTTTGAAGGCGATGCAAAAGAAAATCTCGCATTTGATGCAGAAGCCTACAATGAATGGAAAAAACATATTGACGAAAACAGAATTCTTAAAGGCAACAAGAAAGATAACTTTTGGGAAATGGGCGATACCGGCCCTTGCGGTCCTTGCTCTGAAATTCATATTGATTTGCGCAGCGATGATGAATGCAATGCAATTGACGGAAAGGCATTGGTAAATGCAGGGCATCCGCAGGTGATAGAAGTGTGGAACAATGTATTCATGGAGTTTGAACGCAAAGCCGATGGCTCGCTGGTGAAACTTGCAAAGCAACATGTGGATACCGGCATGGGATTTGAGCGATTGTGCGTAGCAGTACAAGGCAAAAAAAGCAATTACGATACCGATATTTTTCAGCCCATTATTCAACAGTTGGCTGCAAAGAGTGGTACTACTTACAAGTTCACTGCGCCTGAACTTTCTGCTGATGGAAAAGTGATTGGCACATTAACCGAAGACCAAAAGAAAGACATTGCATTGCGCGTGGTTGCCGACCACATTCGCACCATTGCATTTACCATTGCCGATGGGCAATTGCCCAGCAATAACGGAGCTGGTTATGTTATCAGACGAATACTGCGTAGAGCGGTGCGTTATGGTTATTCCTACTTAGGCTTAGAGCAACCTTTTATGAATGAGTTGGTGCCGTTGTTGGCAGAGCAATTCGCAAATGTTTTTCCTGAACTAAAGGCGCAACAAGGGTTTGTGATAAATGTGATTAAAGAAGAAGAAACAGCTTTTTTAAGAACACTTGCAAATGGTATTAAACGAATTGACGCATTGAGTGGAATAGATGGCAAAACAGCATTTGAGTTGTTCGATACATTTGGCTTTCCACTCGATTTAACAAAGCTTATTGCAGCCGAAAAAGGCTGGACAGTAGATGAGGCAGGCTTCAACACAGAAATGGCAGCACAAAAGCAAAGAGGCAAAGCCGATGCTACTAAAGAGCAAAGCGACTGGACGCTTGTAGGCGAAGACGGTAAAAGCGATTTTATTGGCTACGATTTTACCGAAGCGCAAGTAAATGTGGTAAAGTATCGCAGCGTGAAACAAAAGGACAAAGAGTTGTTTCAATTGGTATTGGATAAAACCCCTTTTTATGCCGAAAGTGGCGGGCAGGTTGGCGATACAGGCTACATAGATTTTGGTGGTGAAAAAATAGAAGTGCTCGATACCAAAAAGGAGAACGATTTGATTGTGCATTGGGTAAAGAAATTACCATCTAAACCAGAGTTGGCAGCACAGGCAAAAGTGAATGAAGTAAAACGAAACGACACGAAGAAAAACCATTCGGCAACACATTTGTTGCAGTCGGCTTTGCGCGAAGTGCTGGGCACGCATGTACAACAAAAAGGCTCGTTGGTAAATGCAGATTATTTGCGTTTCGATTTTTCTCATTTCAGTAAAATGACGGATGAAGAAATTGCACGAGTAGAACAAATTGTGAATGAGAAAATAATGCAAAATATAGCGTTGGATGAAAGACGCAATGTGCCGATTGCCGATGCCGAAAAATTAGGAGCAACTATGTTGTTTGGCGAAAAGTATGGCGAGTTTGTTCGTGTAATTACTTTCGATGAAAAGTTTAGCCGCGAGTTGTGTGGCGGCACACACGTAGGTTCTACAGGTGAAATCGGCTTGTTTAAAATTACATCGGAAGGCTCGGTTGCTGCCGGAGTGCGCAGAATAGAAGCTGTAACCGGAAAAAAAGCAATTCAGTTAGCCAACGATGCTATTAGCAAGTTGGCGGCTGTTACAATCGCTTTGAACAATTCTAAGGATGTATTGAAGAGCATAGAGAGTTTGAAAACTGAGAATGACGAATTGAAAAAACAATTGCAGCAATTTGAAGATCGCGCAATTGCCGAGCTTAAAAAATCAACTTTAGCAGATATTGAAAAAGTTGGCAATGTGCAGTTTTATGCCTCGGCAGGTGTAGGTGTGAATTCGGTAGATGCTTTGCGAAAATTGGGCATCCAGCTTGCCAACGATTTAAACGAGAATTTTGTGTTGCTGCTTTCAACCGATATAAATGGTAAGCGACCTGTGCATTTGCGCATTGCCCCATCGTTGGGTATAAACGGCAATCAATTACTAAAAGAGTTGTCGCCAAACATTAAAGGTGGAGGCCCTGCAGATTTTGTGCAGGCGAGCGCAGGCAGTTTACCAGAGGTGGAAGATTTGGTTTTGAAGTTGAGAGCGAAATTTCAATAAAGAGTATGTGCCCAAAATTGCTATTGTCGGTTTGTTATTTATGTGAATAGTATGCACCAAAAGCCACCTTTTCCGAATTGTGTTTTTGTAACCGGTATTGGTACCGATATTGGCAAAACTGTTGTGGCAACCATTCTTTGTAAAGCACTAAATGCAGATTATTGGAAACCCGTTCAGGCAGGCAATCTTGAACAATCGGACAGTGTTTTTGTAAGCAGTTTTGGAGTTCAAGTTCATGCTGAAGCATACAAGTTTTTTACGCCAGCTTCGCCTCATCATGCAGCCGCATTAGAAGGTAAGAGTGTTTCGCTGCAACAAATTTCTTTGCCATATACCCCGAATCGATTGGTGATAGAAGGTGCCGGAGGGGTGATGGTGCCATTGAATGAACAAGAGGTGATTTTAGATTTGATAGTTTGTTTAAAAACTCCGGCAATTGTAGTTTCAAAAAACTATTTGGGAAGCATCAATCACACAATCTTGAGTTGCGAAATGCTACATGCGGCAGGTGTGGAAATTGCGGGCATAGTTTTTAATGGTGTTTCAACTCCTTCGTCAGAAGAGTGGATTCTTAATTTTACCGATTTGAATTTGTTAGGAAATATTGCGGAGGCGAATGAAATTTCAAAAGAGTTTATAGATGCACAGGCATTAAAAATGCGCGAACAAATTAGCTTGCACTACACTATTTGAAACGAGTTTGGTATAAACAGAAAACCAAAAAGTGATTTTTACTGTCTTGAATAAACTAAGTTTGATGTGCATTTAAACCAATGATTCGCAAAGTTTTTCTTTTTTTTTATTGTTCGTTTTTTGTGCTGCTAAGGGCGCAAGAGGTAAGTATTGTTCCCAATCAATGCATCGTTCAGTTACACGAAAATTCTATTGATGAATTTATTCAAAGTGGCGATGGTATAGAATTAAAGGAAGTGCTTTCGAAAAGGATGAAAATCTTTTTGATAGCAAAGAAAGCAGGCAGTTTTGCACCAGAAGAATTGAACCGACTTGGCGATAGCAAAACCGTAAAAGCCATTCAGTATAACCACATTGTAGAACGAAGAAGTTTGGTGCCCGATGATCCGTATTTTGCGCAGCAATGGAATATGCTAAACACAGGGCAATTAAATGGTAAACCCGGTACAGATATTAAAGCCACCGAGGCTTGGGCAATCAATACTTCGCCTCTTACTAAAAATGGCGACACTATTGTGGTTGCAGTGGTAGATGAGTATTTTGATTTGCTGCACGAAGACCTGAACTTTTTTGCCAATTACAATGAAATTCCAGGCAATGGAATTGATGATGATGGCAATGGTTTTATAGATGATTTTCAAGGGTGGAATGCCTATAATAATACAGGCAATGTTTATGGAAGTGGGGGTGTAAATCATTCTACACTTATTTCGGGCATTGTGGGAGCCAAAGGCAACAACACAAAAGGTGTTGTCGGAGTGGTGTGGGGTGTAAAGGTGCTGCCGGTGGGTGCTTCATCTACCAACGAAGCTGTGGTGATAAAGGGCTACGATTATGTGATTGAAATGCGTAAGTTGTACAATGAAACTGCGGGAGTCAAGGGCGCTTTTATTGTAGCCGCCAACTCATCGTTTGGTGTAAACAACGGTCAGCCGCAGAATTATCCAATTTGGTGTGCTTTGTATGATACAATGGGTAGTTTGGGTATATTAAATGCAACAGCAACTACCAATGCTAATTTCGATGTGGATGCTGTGGGCGATATTCCTACTACTTGCCCAAGCAAATGGATGATTGCGGTGAGCGGCACAATTGCAAACGATAATCGTTATGGTGGATATGGGCTTAAAAGCATTGATGTGGCTGCACCTGCCGGAAGTATAATTTCAGCGGCTGTTGCCAATAATTACACTTCGTCATCGGGTACTTCGTTTGCTTGCCCGCATGTGGCTGGCGCAATTGCTGCTATGTATGCCGAAGCTTGTCCTGAATTCATAAATAATTACGAATCTTATCCTGATTCGTTGGCATTGATGATGAAAAAGTGGCTATTGAATTCGGTAATAAAAACCGAGCCGCTTAACAATAAAGTTTCGAGTGATGGACGGTTGAATTTACATGCAGCGGTATTAAGTACACACAATTACAATTGCAATAATTGTGGTACAGAGCTACAGGCGAGCTACACAGATGTTTTGTGTAAAAACGATAGCAATGGTGTTGCATCATTAACTCTTGCAAATAGTGTTTCTTTTTTGTGGAATGACAGTAGCGTGAATGCGCTGCGCAACAATTTGGCCGATGGTTTATACACCGTTACTGTTACAGATAGTGCTAACTGCGAGCAACAAGTTGTTATTATTATTCGTGAACCAGATACATTGCGCATCAATAGTGTAAATGTGGTTGAGCCTAATGGCAACAACCCCGGAAACATTATTGTAAACGCTTATTGCGGTGGCGACTCGCTTTGGTATTCGTTAGATGGAGTAGCTTGGCAACTCAATAATATTTTTTCGATAAGTAGTTTTGGTTCGTTTACTGTTTATGTAAAAAACGAAACGAGCTGCGAACTATCGCAACCGGTTGTGGTAAGCAGTATTGATGATATAGATTTTAATGATTTAAGTTTTAAAATTTACCCAAACCCGGTAGCAGATGTTTTGAATATTGAAGTGCAAAGTATTATACATCAAAACGTAAAGTTTGAAGTTGTTGATGTAGCCGGCAGAACTGTTGTTGGTTCTGTAATTGAAGCGCAACAAGGCTTTCAAAAGGTTGAAGTTGATGTTTCGTTGCTTTCGGCTGGCATGTATTTTTTGCAAATAGAAGGTGGTAAACAGCAGAGGTTTTTTAAACAGCAATAGACTATCCCACAAATCTTCTAATCAAAGCTAATGGGTCGCCAAGTTTTATTCTTGCGGTAAAACTGATGCGTTGAAAAAATCTTTTGAAGCCGAATAGTTCTTGATTGTCGCGAATGTTTTTGGTGGTGGCAAACGGAATGTGAAGTTCTAATACATCTTTTAAACCAACCGAAACGCCTAACTCTGCAGCAAATTCAAATTTATTTTGTTCGTTATAAATAACTGCGGTTGAAGCCCAAGGATAAATGGGAATTGGAATTGGCAGTTGCGATGAAAAGTTTGCCGACATTAAAAAATTGCGTGTAGCACCAAAGGTAGTAAGCGATCGAAATGCACCTTGAGAAGGAGTTACACTGCGGCTGATGTATTGGTCGTTTCCATTGCGATTCATAAATGTTTCATCAAACATATAGTCTCTTTGCAGCCAGTAAATGCTGTTTGGCAAGGTGTTCATACTTAAATACAACCGACCCAAAGGTGCCGAAATATCATTTGCTGCTTTAAAGTAAAGTGGGTTGCCTCCTGCAAATACACGAATGTCGAAACCCTTGTTTTTCTTTTTGTAACTAATGCGAAAATTTGCCTCGGCTCGCATTTGTAAAAAGTAGTCGCTTTGCTGAAAGCTTACTTGCACATCCAAGGGGTGTAGTGTTGTTTTTCGTTCAAAGCGGTATGCCGCTTCATTTACGTAGTAGTGTTGTGTTTTACTGATAGTTGATTTGCCTTGTTTGTATTCATAATCTAACCAGATGTTGGTGCTGCGCAACTTTATAAAATGTGTGTTTGGGCTGCGTGCATGTTTCTTTTTAATCTCGATAGAAACCGTTGGTTCAATTTTGTTGAACTGCATTGGTTTGGGATCCAACCAATAGCTATATCGCTTACCGTTAATGCCAAATGCGAGATGTTGTATTCCACCTTCTTCGGGATAAAAATTGTAACTCATTCTGAATCCACCCACAATAGTTTTTCCTTTTATGCTATATGCGGGTGCAATTAGATATTTGAATTTTTGTGCAGGCAACAATGGGCTGTAAAATGCCAAGCCTGCAAAAAACTTGTCGTAATGGTTCGCGCCTATCCACGGGGCAAAACATATCTGCGTGCGTTCGGGGTTTTCAATACTGGTAATGAATTGTAAACGCAATGGCGCTGAGCGTTTTGCCGCTTTTTTGTAATAGTAAAAATTGTTTTTTCTATTGATGTCGGGTGAGGACCACGAGGTGTCGTTTACGATTTTTCCTTTTAAAATTGCACTTGGTAGAACAGGAATGAAGTTGTAGTTTTTCTTGTATGTAATACTTGTTATGCTATCGTTTTCAACTGTTGCTTTTTTGATTTTTACATCTATTTTTTTTGTGGTGTTCAATAGGCTATCGAACCACCAGCTCAAATTTTCGCCACTGGTATTTTCAAACACGGTTCTAAAATCGGAAGGTTGCGGATGCTTAAACTTCCATTCGTTAAAGTAAGTGTGCATGCAACTGTCGTAGCGGCTTTCGCCTAAATAATTTTTTAGATAATCTAAGAGCAAAGCTGTTTTTAGATATACAATTATACCCATGTTGTCGTTAGTAAATTCTTCGGCACGCAGGGTTGCTTTTTGGTCGCGGTTTTCGCGCGCTTGAATGAGGTAGATAAGATAATTCATATCGGAGGCTTTCCATTTTTTCATATCCAACAATTTACCTAAGCCTGAATTGAATATGCCGCCAAGCAGTTTCGAGTTGGGATATTTTTTCGACATGTAGGCGCGTTCGTAATAGCTGTTTACGCCTTCATCCATCCATGGGTTTATTCTTTCATTACTGGCCAATATTCCATAAAACCAATTGTGGCCCACTTCGTGCGTAATTACTTCATCAAGCGATTCTTTGTTTCTGGTTTTGCCAATTACGGTAATGGTTGGATACTCCATACCGCCACCGGCTTCCAGCGCGCCTTCAACTGCGCTTACCACATTGTAGGGATATTCGCCAACTTTTTCGCTGTAATGCAAAATGGCATCTTTTAGGTAATCGGTAGAATTGCGCCACAGCACTTTGCTTGATGGCGTAAACATGGTGGTGCAAAGTACCTTGCGTTGGCTTTTGGGCAGTTGCACTGTGTCGCGTCTTATCAAATAACGTTTATCTGCAAACCACGCAAAGTCGTGTATCTTATCTTGTTTAAATTCTATGGTTTTTTTTTCGGCTGACGACTCAGGGAATTTATCAAATGTTGATCTTCTTCTTTTGGTTTTTTTGAGCGTTGTATCGTTTACATGTTCAGCAATCAATGAATCCATCCAAAGGTGTTCTTCAGTAGTTTGCAATTCGCCTGTTGCGCCTACAATGTAATTTTTTGGTAAAGTGATGCGCACTTCAAATGAGCCGAATTCGCTGTAAAACTCACCTTGGTCGAGATACGAAAGTGGATGCCATCCATCTTTGTCGAACACAGCAGGTTTGGGATACCACTGCGATATTTGATACGACTGCCCTTCGTGCCCAAGGCGCGAAAATGTTTTAGGTACGCGCACCATAAAAGGTGTTGTAATATTGATGCTTTCGCCCGGTTTTAAAGGTTTGTTTAATGTGATTTTTGCGATGTCAATATTGGGTGTGTCCAGCTCCCACTTTACGGTTTCGGCATTTACCCTGAATGCTATTTTGCGAATAAATCCTTTGTGGTAATCTTTGCTGAATTGAAAAGATGTATTGCCATTTTCAAGCATTTGTTTGGCAAATTTTGTGTTGGTGTTTTTATAAGCATTGGGCCACAGGTGCATCCATATTTCATTCAATGTGTATGGCGAATTGTTTTTGTAATCAATAGAAACAAAACCTGTGAGTGTGTGCAGGGTGTCGTTTAGTTCTACATCAATACTATAATTTACTTCTTGTTGAAAGTATTGCGCATTTGCAGCATAGAATGTAAAGCAGAAAAGAAAGGCGAGTAGCAACTTGGTGCAACGATGAATGAAATATTTTATGTGTTGATTTTGCATTGAGTTGATGTGGTAATAATAACTGCTAAGCTATATTGTTTCTGTTCAATTTCAATTTTTGAAAGTTGTGTGTTTACTAAATGAACTAATTGATTAAGGTTTGGGTATTGATATTTTGTTGTTGAAACTCTTTGAGTTAAAACAAAAATGTGCACGATGCTTGTAATAAATCAACTGTGCAAAAACATTTTTCTGCATCTTCATCGCTTCAAAAAGTATCATGTCGCAACCGCAATTTCAGCGCACACTTACACCGCTTATGCTTTGGGGCTTGGGTGTGGGTTATGTAATTTCAGGAATGTATTTTGGGTGGAACATCGGCTTAGACAAAGGCGGCACGCTTGGCTTGGGCATTGCCACATTTTTTATTCTGATTATGTATGTTACGTTTTCGCTCAGCTATTCGGAGCTGGCTTGTGCCATACCAAAAGCCGGTGGTGCATTTGATTATGCCGAGCGCGCATTTGGCAAAGAGGTTGGATTTATAGCCGGTATGGTGCAGTGGATTGAATTTGTGTTTGCCCCGCCAGCCATTGCTTTAGGTATCGGAGCTTATTTTCATTTGTTGTTGCCCGATGTTCCGGCAATAATTTTTGCCATTATCGCATACTTTATTTTTACAGGTATCAATATTTTAGGTGTAAAGCTGAGTGCATCTTTAGAATTGATAATTACCATTATTGCTGTTGCCGAACTAACACTATTTGCAGCATTAACATTGCCACATTTTCAATTTGAGAACCTGAAGGTAAACCCTTTGCCAAATGGATTAGAAGGGGCGTTTGCTGCCATTCCGTTTGCTATTTGGTTTTTTTTGGGCATGGAAGGTTTGGCAAATGTGGCCGAAGAAACCATAGAACCGCAAAAGAATATCACCAAAGGTTTTGCGTATAGCATGGCTACATTGGGTGTGCTGGCGATAATGACTTTTTGTGCAGCGGTAGGGGTGGGCGGTTGGGAGAAGGTGGTGTACACTGCTTCTGGCGAGGTGTCTGATTCGCCTTTGCCAATGGCATTGGGGCAAATAACTGGCGAGTCGGGCGTGATGTATCACATGCTGATAAGTGTTGGTTTGTTTGGATTTGTTGCATCGTTCAATGGTTTGTTGCTTGCTGCTGGCAGGGCAACTTACGAGTTTGGTAAAAGCGGAAATTTTCCAAGAGCATTGGGTAAAATTCATCCGAAGTTTCACACGCCATATTGGGCTTTGTGGTTCAATATGCTGATAGGTGTGATTGCCTTATTTACCGGCAGAACTGGAGAGATAATTACAATTGCGGTTTTTGGTGCAGTTAGTTTGTATGCTATTTCGTGTTTGTCGCTTTTTAAACTGCGTAAAAGCGAGCCCGAATTGCATCGCCCGTTTATTGCACCTTTTTATCCATTGTTTCCGGCAATTGCTTTATTGATCTCGTTGGTGGCACTGGTGGCGCTGGCGTATTACAACCAACTGTTGGCTGGTATTTTTGTTGTAATTATTTTGGTGAGTTATGGATTACACAAAGCAACCTCTTCGCGCAAAGTAAAAGTATAGCGCCTATTGTGTTATTCAAGTTTTTGTTTTTGCGAATGACAAATGGCAGCTTTTGTGCTAAAGATTGATACTCGCAATCTCAGGTTTGTATCATTATATTCACCGCCTCAATAATATCATGCAAGCAATAATACCTGTAGCAGGAGCCGGAACACGCCTTCGTCCACTTACATACACTCAACCAAAGGTTTTGATTTCGGTTGCAGGCAAACCTATTTTATCGTTCATTATTGATAATCTAAAAGCATCGGGCATTAAGCGATTCATTTTTGTGATTGGTTATTTGGGCGAAAAAATCAAAGATTTTGTAGAGGAAAAATACCCCGATATTGATGCGGTTTTTGTAACCCAAGAAAGCCGCGAAGGTATGGGACATGCCATATACAGCGCAAGCCAGGCAATTGATGCCAATATGCCTTTGTTGATACAACTTGGCGACACTATTACCGATGCAAATTTAAAAGAGATTATTGCTTCCAATACTTCTACACTTTGTATAAAAAAAGTAGAAGACCCGCGCACTTTTGGTGTGGCCGAGTTGAATGAAGATACAACAATAAAAAATGTAGTTGAGAAGCCGTTGATTCCAAAGTCGAACATGGCTTTGGTAGGATTTTACTATATTGTAGAAACAGCAAAGTTGTTAGCTGCGTTAGCATACAATGTTGAAAATAATGTTCGCACCAACAATGAGTTTCACCTAACCGATGCGCTGCGCAAAATGATTGTAGATGGGGTGAAGTTTAATAGCTACAAAGTGGAGCAATGGTTTGATTTAGGTAAAAAAGAAATTTTGCTCGAAACCAATGCTACTTTGCTGCGCAGGCAAGCAAACGATAAGTTGATAAAGAGCGATTCTGATAACTCAATTATCATTCCTCCGGTGAGTATTGGTGAGGGAGCGAAAATTTCAAATTCGATAATAGGCCCCTTTGTTACAATTGGCGAAAATACCTCGGTGAATTATTCTATCATTCACAATTCTATTGTTGGAAGTTTTACAAAACTTGAAAACGTTACGTTGCAAAATTCTTTGATAGGCAGCGATGCGAACATTACAGGCTTTAGTCAAAGCCTGAATATAGGCGATAACACAGAGATAGATTTGCGTGGTGGCAATTAAGTATCTTGTCTCACCCTATGGAAAACTTTATGATGTTAAAAGGCTGATTACAAGAAATCAATCAATTAGTTAAACTTAATTCTTAAAGAAAGAGTTATGGCAAAAATCAATGTAACTGATACAGAAATCACGATTATTACGATTAAAGAACGAGATTACATTTCACTTACTGACATGGCAAATGCCAAAGAAAGCGAAAGCCGTGCAGCCGACATTATAAAAAATTGGATAAGAACCCGTTACACACTTGAATTTTTGGGGACTTGGGAGCAAATTAACAACCCGAATTTTAAAGTGGTGGAATTCGACCACTTTAAAACACAAGCTGGTTTACCTAGTTTTGTATTGAGTGTTTCTGAATGGATTGAAAGAACTAACGCTGTAGGAATAATTGTAAAAAAAGGCAAATACGGAGGAACGTATGCTCACAAAGACATAGCTTTTGAGTTTGGTTCGGCAATCAGCGTTCCGTTTAAGCTTTACTTGATTACAGAGTTCCAGCGACTTAAGGAGGAAGAACAAAAACAACTGGGTTGGACAGCCAAACGAGAATTGGCGAAACTTAATTACCACATTCACACTGACGCAATCAAACACAATCTAATTCCAAAAGAACTTTCGTTAGCCCAAACATCAATAATATACGCTAACGAAGCAGATGTGTTGAATGTTGCATTGTTTGGAATGACCGCAAAACAATGGCGTGAAACAAATTCAGGTCTGAAAGGAAACATCCGTGACAATGCAACAATTAATGAACTGATTTGCCTTTCAAACATGGAGAACTTAAACGCAGTTTTTATAAACGAAAAAATTCCGCAGAAAGAGCGCTTGATAAAACTCAACAAAATTGCTATTCAACAAATGAGCATATTGCAGGATGTGGACAAACGAAAATTATTGAAATAACAGAAAAAATATCTAACGCTTTTGGTAGCACATTTGCAATTAGCTCAGGCCAAGCGCACACAAAAATGCAAAAGTGTTGCCAGATTAGCTCAACAAAACAGCAAAAAATGAATAAACAAACTGCGGTCGAAAACAGCAAACAAAAGTATAACAGTGGTTTTGCATGATAAAGCGGATTCAGTGGTTGACTTACATCCTACTCTCTATCAACTTTTGTGGTACAGTGAAACTTTATTGATTTGCAATCGACTTCTTAGCCCCGCTGCAAGCCGTTTACTAAAAATGTTTCCAGCCTTGGGCTTGTAAGGCAAATAGGTTGCCTGCTTTTGTTTTTAGCATAGTGCCTTGTTCTGCTTCGGTGATGGTGCCTATTACTGTAAACGAACCTTCGCCTTCCATTTTACTTTCGTCATCGGGGTTAATGGTAAAAAGCAGTTCGTAATCTTCGCCACCGTTTAGGGCACAAGTTGTTGGTTCAAGGTTAAGGTATACTGCCAGGTTGTATGTTTCATCGGCAATAGGTAAGTAGCCTTCTTCTACCAAGCAACCACTGTTGCTTTGTTTGCAAATGTGAAGTAAATCGCTCGCCAATCCATCGCTTACATCAATCATTGCAGTTGGTTGAATCATCAACTCTTCTAAGCGATGAACAATGTCTTTGCGCGCTTCGGGTTTTAGCTGCCGCGCTACAAGGTAATCGCTTTCAAATTCCGGCTCGGCATCGGGGTTGGCAAGCCATACCTGTTTTTCTCTTTCTAACAATTGTAAACCAAGATAAGCGGCTCCCAAATTGCCCGAAACACAAATTAAATCTCCGGGTTTGGCTCCGTTTCTGTAAACAATTTTTTCTTCTTCAGCTTCGCCAATGGCAGTAACCGAAATCACCAAACCGCTTTGCGAAGAGGTGGTGTCGCCTCCTGCTAAATCAACATCGTAAAAGTCGCAAGCTGCTTTTATGCCGGCATATAATTCTTCGATGGCTTCCACCGTAAATCGGCTTGAAAGGGCGAGCGAAACAACAATTTGCTTTGGGTTTGCATTCATGGCAAAAATGTCGGATAAATTTACAACCACACTTTTGTAGCCGAGGTGTTTTAGCGGGGTGTACATTAAATCGAAGTGAATGCCTTCGGTCAATAAATCGGTGCTCACAACGGTCATTTTTGTGCTGTTGTCAATTACGGCTGCGTCATCGCCAATGCCTTTTACGGTAGAAGTGTTTTTAAGTGGAAATGATTTTGTAATCCGCTCTATTAAACCGAATTCGCCAAGTTCGCTTATTGGTGTTGTTTTTTGCTGGTCGCTCATGCTTTTGTTTGAATGAAATGTATTTTATAAACTGAATAGAAAGACTTTGCCGCTTTCGCCACAGGCAATGCCGCTGTTTTTATTAAACAAATGAACATCATATAAATTCAAATTTGTAAACTGCTTTATCTGTTTCCATTCTTTTCCTCCGTTGTAAGTAACATACATCAAGCCATTGTCGCCTACAATGGCTCCGGTGTTTTCATCAAAAAAATTAATAGCCTCTAAATGAATTCGCTTGTTGAATCCTGAGTTTGCGCTTTGTAGTTTTTGCCACTTGTTGCCGCCATCGGTAGTCTTTAAAATCATTCCTTGCCAGCCAATCAAAAACCCTGTTTGCGCAGTTGGAAAACAAATGTCTTTGAAAAAATCTCCTTTCACATCATCATGCGCGCGCCATGTTGCTCCTGCATTGTTTGAGATATACAATACACCGTATCCGGCAACCAATACACGCAAGTCGTTTACCCATGCTGCGCATTGAAGGCTAACGTCAAATCGTTGTTCATTCCAACTTCCACCGCCATTTGTTGATTTGTAGACGGTGCCACTATTGTAGCCTGCACCGCCCGCCATTACCCCGTTTTGTGTGTTACTGAATTTAATATCATAAGTTGGCAAATATGCCGGCATGTAATAGATGCCAAAGTTTTTCGCACTGTCTTCGGTAGTGCAAAACCATGAGTCGAAACCTGTTACGTAGCCTTTTCTTTCGTCAAAAAAATGAATTGCATAAGACTGTTTTGGCATAATGGAGTCGGCATTGCTCCATGTTTTTCCGCCATCTTTTGTTTTCATCAGTACCCCAACAAAATACCTGTCGCCTCCGCAGGCGTAACCAATATTTTCGTTTAAGAAAAATACATCGTTTAACGTGTAGTTGGTTGAGGTTTGAACCTCTGTAATAGGAATTTCGATTAGTTCTTTTTTGCAGGCAGAGAATGAAAAAAACAGCATGAAGGTCAAGCAGAAAGTAATAATATTTTTTGCCCTAAAAGCATAGGTATTACGAAGAGTTTTGTATTGCTCTTTGTTTTGTAATACAAGTTTTATGCTTATTTTTTTCATTGGTGCAAAAATGCGAAATCAGTCAATCATCTTATCTAGCAAATCGCCATGCAGCTTCATGATTCCTTCGCGATATGGTTGCATTTTTTGTGCAAAATCTTCGGGAAGTTTTTTGCCTTCTCGATGTTTGATGATGTCGCGCAACATTGTAAAGTAGCCTCCATATTCCTCGGTCATTTTATCCTTTTGTTTGGTGTTTAGAAATTTTTGATTGCGCGCTAATGTTGTTTTAGCGGTTTCTAAATCACCAGTCATAATAAAGTATGCGTTGTGCACCATGCGCAATAAAATATCGCCCAACAGCGATATGCCGGTGCGCTTGAATTGCAAGGCTCTTTCAATATACTCAAATGCTTTGTTGAATTCACCTTTGTTCATGTGCAATACTGCATAAGTGCGCACTACATCAAACTCTAAAGTTGAATCAATGTCGGAGTTTAGCAAATGCCTAAGGTGTGCATCCATCATTTTTTCGGCTTCGGTGTATTTGCCGTTTATGATGGCTATAACTGCAAACATTAAAGGATGAAAAAGATTGCGGGTAAGTGGTATTTCATACCGCTCAAAAGCATCGCGATAAAGCGATAATGCTTCGGTAAACTTACTGCCTTGGCAGTGGGCTTTTGCCAATTTTGTAATTACAAATACTTTGTAATTTTCGGCAAGTGTGCCACCGGCTTTTTCGTACGCATCGTTTGCGTTTTGCAGTGCTTTTACCAAAGATTTGTAATCGCCAGTATAAAAATCGTAGTAGCTGGCAAACGCAAGGTGATAATGGAATTGCGCTCGCGGATAGGGCTTGCTGCCAATCTTACTCCACCATTTTTGCATAGTGTTTAAAAATGCTGTTTCGTGCTCGTTCATTTTGCCCGATGCCGCAAAAATAAATACTCTGCTAAACTCGTACATTAGCCATATTTCGGCTTCGTCTTCTTCGGTAAATGATGGAAGTGATTTTAAATATTTCTTGGCGTATTTTTTTGTTAGCTCATCGTCATATTCCGACACCGGAAACCTGCGTACGTGATGAAAAACCTGACGATAAAATTTTGATTTCTCGATGTTGTTGCCACTCTTTTCTATGCTGCGCTCCCGTATTCTTAACTCGTGGATAAAATGATGTATTAAATCTTTTTCGAGCAAGTAGCCGAGTACTTTATCATCGGTGCCATCCGTTAAGGTGTTCAAAACCTTTTTTAATAATACAGAGTTTAGTTTATCGAAGTAGCTTTTAGAAAATGCAAAGTGTTGTTGTATCAGGTCATCGGAAATTTTACTGTCGCGCCTTACTTTGATGGTGTAATGCAACACGTCATACTCATTGCCGCGAAGGTCTATGCGCTTCAGTGTTTGAAGGTCAAGTTCTGTACAGCGTTGAAGAAAATCTTTTAAAAAACTCAATGCAAAATATTTAGTTTATCAATGAGCAATTTATGCTTTTGCAGCTTGGAGTGTGTTTAGCAATAATGAAACTACGGTCATAGGACCAACACCGCCAGGCACGGGTGTAATGGCACTACATTTTGCGGCAACTTCATCAAACTTCACATCGCCTTTTAATGAAAATCCCGATTTTTTTGTTGCATCGGGAACACGGGTGGTACCTACGTCAATTACCACTGCACCTTCTTTTACCATATCGCCAGTTAAAAATTCGGGCTTGCCCAATGCTGCAATGATGATGTCGGCACGAAGTGTTTTTTCTTTAAGGTTGTGTGTGCGGCTATGGCAAAGTGTTACAGTTGCGTTACCTGTTTTCGATTGGTTGCTTAGAAGTATGCTTGCCGGCCTGCCCACAATATTGCTTCTGCCAATTACCACTACCTCTTTACCCGAAGTATCAATACAATAATGTTCTAAAAGTTTTGTGATGCCAAGCGGAGTTGCGCTTACGTAAGTAGGTAAGCCGAGAGTCAGTTTGCCAACGTTTACCGGGTGAAATCCATCCACATCTTTTTCAGGATTTACTGCCAGTAAAATTTTGTCGGCATCAATGTGTTTGGGCAAAGGTAGTTGCACAATAAAGCCATCTACATCCTTATCTGCATTTAGCTTTTGAACCTCGTTCAGTAGGAATTCTTCCGAAACGGTTTCGTCAAAATGCAACAGCGTAGATTTGAAACCAACCTGCTCACAGGCTTTTACTTTGTGCCCAACATAAGTTAAACTGCCGCCATCATTGCCTACCAAAATTGCTGCAAGGTGCGGTTGTTTTTTACCTGCATCTACCAATTGTTTTACCGATGCCGCAATTTCTTGCTTCAGTTTGTCGGCTACGAGTTTGCCATCTATTATTTGCATAAATCAATATTTCGGCAGCGAATATGAATTGCTTACGAAAAATAGAAAAAGAAACTTTTCAATGAATGTGTATTATGGCAAAATCGAAACAGGTTGTTATCTCATCAGCATCACACTGCCTTTGCGTTTAGAAGTTTGTCCATCTACAAAGGTTACTGAAAATTCATAAACATAGTTTCCGGCAGGAGCAAGTTCGCCATTGTAGTAGCCATCCCAACCTTGGGAATGGTCGTTGGTTTCAAAAACTTTTTCGCCCCAGCGGTTGAAGATTTTTAAACTGAATAGTTTTACAGCATCCGTAAAAATTTCAAATCGGTCGTTGTTGCCATCGTTGTTAGGCGAAAATAGATTAGGAATGTAGAGTTGTTTATCTACTATCACAAAAATACTGACGGATGAAGTAGCCGTGCAGCCCGTAGCATCTTCTACCAATAAACTATACTCTATGTTTTGAATGGTAGAAGAAACTGGCGATTCGCAATTGCTGCAATTCAAATCCTTGTCGGGATGCCAATTAAATATGAAGTTTCCAACCCCGCCAACAACATGGTTGCGAATCAACACCGCATGACCGATGCGAACGGTAGTGTCTTGCAACATAGTAATGATGATTTCGTTTGGCTGAAGAATGACGGTGCTGCCTGTTGCGGTGCAGCCTAAAATATCGCTCACTGTTACTACATAGCTGCCGGCAATCAAGCTGCTGCCTGCGTTGCCAACAACGCTGTGGTTGTTCCATGAATAATTGTAGCCGCCATTGCCGCCATTTACTGTGGTTTGTATTGTTCCATCGCCCGATTGATAGCAACTTAAATCTGTGTGGGTAAGCGAAACCGTTAACAACAAAGGCTCGGGTAGATTCAATGCAATAGAATCGCGGCAACCGTTGGCATCGCTCACAGTTACAGCATAAAATCCCTGCGGAATATTTTGTGCTGCCGGGTTGTTTAAACTTGCATCGAAATTCCAGTTGTAAGTGTAAGGAGCTACGCCCCCCGATGAACTTGTTGTGATGTTACCGTTGCTTTCGCCAAAACATCTTGGTTGTGTGGAATCAACCAATGCAAACAGCAGTTTTGTTGGTTGTGCAATAGTTGCATTAGCAGTTACTGTACAGCCGATATTATCCGTAACTGTTACAGAATAATTTCCTGCAAACAGATTATTAGCAACGGCAGTTTGTTGTGGCGGAACGCTATTCCATGAATAGAAATATGGCGGAATGCTGCCTTGTGCAACAACTTCAGCACTGCCAATTGGGTTTTCAAAACAAAGCAGATTAACAATGTTTTGAGTGAGAGCAATAAGCAATGAAGGTTCTTCAATTAAAACAGTATCGGCAAGCAAACAGCCATTTACATCGCTGATATTTGCAATGTAAGTGCCTGCAACAACATTAGTTAATGCAACAGATTGTTGCACGGGGTTACTGTTCCAAACAATTGTGTATGGTGTTGTGCCTCCTGCAATTTGCAATGTTGAATTGCCATCGCTTCTGCCAAAGCAGCTTACGCTATCGTTCAAAACCTCTATGCTTGTAAGCAAAGCTGGTTCCGTAATTTGGGCATCGGCAGTGTCTGCACATCCATTTGCATCTGTAACTGTGAGTGCATAACTGTTAGGTGAAAGACTGGTGATAGATGAGCCAGCTTCATTGTTGCTCCATGCGTAAATAAAAGGCTGTGTTCCACTACTGATGTTAGATGCAATGCTGCCGTTTGCTAAGCCATTACACGTAACATTGGTTGGCGTTAAAGCAATAGATGGCAACGAGTTGATGCTAACTACCACACTATCTGTTGCCATGCAGTTGTTGGCATCGGTAACTGTTATAATGTATTGAGTTGAAGTAAGTGGAGTAACAATCTGCGATGCATTTGTGTTGCCGTTGTTCCAAGCATAATTTCCTCCTCCCGTAGCATTTAACTGTGCCGATTCGTTTAAACAGATTGCTGTATCGTTTCCGGCAAATGGTTGTGGCAAGGCAAATACTTCTGTTTGTTGTGTATCGCTTGCATAGCAACCTTGTGGATCTGTAAACTCATACACAATTTCATGAATGCCTACGCCTGCGCTGTTCATGCTGAAATCGTTGTTGATGATACCCGCGCCAGAAAATGAACCACCTTGCGGAACTCCCTGCAACAAAATGCTGCCTGCGTAATTACAGTAGCTTGCATTTAAACCTGTAAATGATACCTGTGGTAATGCGTTTACAATTACATTTTGCGTATCGGCATTGGTGCAGTTGTTGGCATCGGTAAAGGTGTAAGTAATTTGATGTGCCCCAACTGCGGCAACATCTGGCGAGAATGTATTGCCCGATATACCTGCTCCACTAAACATTCCTCCGGTAGGATTTTCTGTTAACGTTGCCGCACTTGCATCTACGCAATATGCCGGAGCTAATCCTGAGAAACTCACAATAGGCAAAGCATGAACTATAGTGCTTTCAGTGGTGTCCCAAGCGCAGTTGTTGAGGTCGTCAAAGTGATAAGAAATTGTGTGGCTTCCAGCACCTGCAACTGCCGGAACAAAATTATTGCCCGAAATACCATTGCCCGAAAGTATTCCTCCGCTTGGCGAAAGCGCAAGTGTTTGAGCAGGATTGTTGATGCAATATTCTGTTTGTAAATTGGCAATAGTAAGGAAGGTTTTAGGGTAAATAGTAGCAACCAATGTATCACTTGTGATGCAGTTAATTCGGTTGGTGGTGAGTACTAAATTTTGCAGCGCTGTACCTGCCGTAAAATTGTTTTCGCTATAAGTTGTAAAGCCATCGGTTGGGTTGCTAACACCCGTTGTTGGATTCCATGAATATTGATAGCCATTCACATTTACTACACCAATGGGAATAATGCCGCCCGAACAAAATGCACTGTCATTTCCTGCATTGAAATATGGAATACTATCTGTGTAAATTTCTGTAGCACTACAAACACATGGGTTTGCATCTGTTTTTATAGATGCAATTAAATTGCATCCATTGCCCGCAGTTACATTAAAGGTCGTGGTGAAATCATATTGTGTTGCAGTAGTTATAGCATCGTAAATTGTATCTGTATGCAACAGTAAATCGGATGCTGATAAAACATTGTTGCCATCAACATCTCGGTAGTATTCAATTACTAAACCTTTGCCTTGCATAACTGTTTCGCCAAAGTTGTAAATGCTGCCGTTTATCTGCAATGCTTCTGCGTTGTTTCCGGCAGGGTTTGCCACCGCATTTAAATCCGTAAATTCAAGACTGGCTTTATAAACATAAATCGGTAGTATGGTGTCGCCTGTGCGTACTTTAATGCCACAGCTTTGGCTGTTTTGAATGCATAAAAGATTTTTTGCGCTTACGGTATAGGCTTCGATGTTTTCAATACCACAAGTGAGGCTGTCGGCAATTACATCAAACAATACTGAAAACTTTATACTGTCGCCCACAGTTATATTAGATGGTAGCTGCCACGAAATGTGTTGTAAATTATTGAGCACATATTGACTAAAAGCATTTGCATTTGGCGCATTATGAATGCCCGAAAAACTGCCGTTAATAAGAGTTGAATGGCGAGGTAATACAAGTACAATTGAGTCGAGGTTGGATGTGAGGTTGGGGCCGTTGTTTTTTAATGTTACAGTAATAGGTGTAGAACTTACACAAGGCGAAATGTAGGTGCTGCTTAGCGAAATTTCTGCATCATAAGGTTTGTCGGCCCCGGTTACAGCAAGTTGCGATGAAAGAGATACTTCTTGCCCAGTGTAAAGTCCGCAAGCACTTCTGCCATTAAAATTAAAACCAATTAAACTACCCGAAGTATAGTCGCAATCTGTGCGCACTCGAAACCTTATTTTTACACTGTTTGAAGAAGGTAATAAAATCCCTTTTAGTCCATCAGTGCCAATAGTTGCATTCAATGCAGAGAGATCCCATTCGTAAGTGGTGCCAGATATAAAAACCGGATTGGGTATGGCGACAAATGCAGCATTTGTAGGGTAGCTTAGTGCTGAACTTCCGGGTGTAATTACCACACCGGGCGGAAGAATTACGCGCAGTTTTAAATTGTAAGCAGTGCCTAATTGAATGTTCACTCCTTCTACAATATATGTTGCAGTGTCGCATAAATCTACGGTGCCCGAAGGGCTTGTAATATTTGCAATTAGCGTAGGAATTTGTGGGGAAAGTGTTAGTCTGATTCTGTCGGTTGCACATGGGTAACTTGCTAAAGTTGTAGGATAGCTGCCACAATTCCAGCCTGCATGTAAAATTACCGAATCGGGTGAACAGGAAGTGTAACTTGCTTTTATCCGTAAGTTGCGAACTGCATTTGCTCCTAACGAACCTAATTGATAAATGCCATTGCCTGTTGGTGTAACTACAACATTGTTTGTAACATCAAAAACTTCCACCACCGAAACGCCCGAAACTTGTGGTGTAGCAACGAATACATTGTGTGCAGTATATGCGGTGGTGTTCGATAGCGATACATCCCATGTGGCTGTATTGTCTTGCGCTAAAACCGAAGGTAGCTGCGACTGAACAAATAAATCGGGACCTTGGTAAGTGATATAGTCGTTGGTAGTTGTGATGCTGTTGTTGGCAGTATTTGTTCCTGTAAGATTTTGGCTTTCGCCATAATACCAATCGTAAACCACATTGGATGCAACATTGGGCACAACCCTGCACGATGGAGTCAAAACTACTTCTAAAGTGCCGTAAAATCCATCGTCACTTTCTTGGAAAGTGCCTCCCGATTGCGAGAAATATTGTTGCACGGCAAACTCAAAAGTATCGGGCGAACTGTTGGCCGGTGTTAATGCCTGCCAAGGTGTTGTAGATGTTGCCTGGCTGCCCGCTGTGCGAATGTGGTTAAAGCGAGCCGAAACAAATGTATAGCCTGTAGGCGGCACTACCCGCAACATTTGCGCCCATGCCCACACGCGATGTTCGTAAGGAAACAAATTGCCGCCTGCATATTGCTGGCAGCATGGACCAATGCTCAAGTAATAATTTTGCGTAAGAGAAACATTGTTGCACGATGAAACAACATAGCTGTTGGGACCCCAATTGGTATAGTAGTAGCCGATAATAGAAAATGAACCGTCATAGTTGTTGCAAAAAAACTTTTCGGCCTGAGTGCTTGGGTTTGCAACATTTGAAGTGTAAAACTCATTTGTTACTCTACATAAAAGAATTGCTCCTCCAGTGTTTCTCGATACTCTATACCTCGGTCTGAAATTTACGACATCGCCTGTTTGAAAAGAGAAGCCCGGAGGTACACAGCCTGCAACAATTAAATCTGCTGCACTAAGGTTGAATCTAAATGTACGTGTAGAGCCCGTATTGCTTACAGTAGGTGCTGGCGATGCGCAAGTATAAGTAGTACCGCCTCGGGTAATGGTTAAAACGCCATCTACGAATGTTAGATAGTTGTTGCCATTTGTAATTGCCGATTGCGCAAACATATATTGATAGTTGCCACTAACGGTTCCACTAAAACTTGAAGTAAGTGTGTCGCCAAACATTGCCCTGTCTTTGCGAATCAAATTCAGCGAAACATTGCCCGGCTCGGGCACGCCATTATTATCGTCATCGCGCAGTCCATAATTCGTTCTTTCAATATTAAAACCCGAAATGTTCATGCCTGCACAAGCAGTAGGGCAAACCACGGTGAGTGGTTGATTGATACAAGAAACTGCATGAACGCAATTGCAGTTAGGGTCGCTGATGAAATACGATTCTACACGAACATTGCCAACCCCACCAACCCCGCCACAGCTTGCACAATTTGCGGCAATATCGAAGCGCAAGCTGCCATTGATGCGATTGAATGGTTGATTGCCCGAAAATGTGATAGTAACAGTGTTGCCCGATGGTGTTACAGATGTGGGATTCCAAACGGTAACATCGTTGTATGCAACTATGCGCGCATTACCTGCATAGCTTACACAATTTGGCATGGTAACTACAAAGCGCCATTGCCTTGTTGCTAAACTTGTATAGCCATTGATGTCGTTTGAAAAAAGTACACTGTAAGTAAGTGTTTGCCCATTTGCAATAGTAGCTGGTGAATTGTTGTCTATTAAATCGGCATACAGTTGATCGTATGCGCGTGCGTAAGTAATAGGAATGATATAGTTGTTTTGACAAATATTGCTGTAAGTGCCTTTGTAGCTCCAACCGTTATTGGTGCCTGCATGAAGGCTTGCTCCGCCACAATAATCATGGCAGCATGAATAAGTATTCCAAAGCAAGATAACAGAATCGCCACCGTTAATTGGAGGTAGTGTAACGCTTACATCTCCGCTGCGCATACCGCCAAGGCAAGCGTAGTTTGCTGTAAGCGCATTCATTGTTGCCGCAATTGCAGTTGTTGCCCCTGTGTTTATTCTGTAAGTAAAACTATTGTTATCAATTGCCGATGACATTCCTGCCGAAAAAACACTTCCCGTAGATTGAAATACATTGATTACAACATTGGTTGCTTGGCCGATACCGGTGTTTCTAATAACCAATTTTTGTTGATTGGGTTGGTTCATTCCATAACAGGCACTTTGCGACTCTACGCGCGAAACCACCAAGTTGGGTGTAAGGTTTGGAAACACAACATTGGCACTGGAGCTGGATGATTGGCATACTTGATTGTTGCAACCCCAGCCGGCATTATAACTGGTAGCCACCGAGATGCAGTTGGTAACAGTAACGTTTTCGCAAATTACTATGCTTTCGCCCGATTCGAACAAGGTGTTTCCATTGCCGATTCCGGCAAAATCTGCTCCGCCAAGGGTTACAATTTCTGTGTTTCCTTGAGTAACTCTTGTGCCTTTATCAATACTATTTATTTGAATGCCTGTGCCGTGCTGACCTGTAAAAGTAAACTGCGACAGTGTGCCTAAGCCGCCATTTGTAATAGTGATACAACGTGTGTATGTGTCGCCTACATTGCCCGAATAGCTTTGGTTGGTAACAGATGTGATAGATACGTTTGGCTGCTTGATGATGTATGTGAAAGATGTGTCGCTGTCGAATGTGCCGAAACCATTGGCAGTGTAGTTTATTGTTGCAATGTTTCGAGCCGGCATGCCCGCTGCCAAGTAATTCATTACATCGCATCCTGCACTTGCCGAAAAGCTAACATTGCAAGTAGTAAGTGTTGCTATGTCGGTAATAGAAAAAATTGGGTTGCTTAAATCGCTGATGTTTTGCTCGGTTGCACCAATAATACTTCCTGCGGCATACAACATACCCGAGGGCATATTTACCACCAACGTTACATTGGTGAGTAAATTTGGAGAAGGATTGTAAGCTTGTAAAGTAAATAGTTTTTGATCGCCACAAACTGTTAGTTCTGTTGGCACATTTGACGTAACTGCCAGCCTGTTGCCCTGCGAAAAAGCGATATTGATAAATGCTAAAAAAAAGAATGAGAGTATTATGTGCCGCATGTAAACAAAAAATGAAAATCGAATTTAATTGAATTTCAAACCTTTAAAGAGAAAGGTGAAGAAAAATTTGAATTGAACTTGCTGCAATTGTTTTTGTGATTAAAAATCAACGCACTTGTTATGATGTAATATTGTTGCAACTATCAACACACATTGAATAACCATCGGTTTTAAACAATACAAATGAATACTTTTGGTGCGTGAACAAAGGCGGAACTTTCATTTTATTAGTGTTGTTGTCTTTCTTGTTGCTGGTTCAATCATGCGATAGCAAAAGCGCATTAAAACAGCAACATTGCCAACCCACAAAAGTGTATTATCCTAAATATGCCAAGGGTTTTTGGATAGAGTATTTCAATGGCTTTAAAGTAATTCATTTGCGCGATGCCTACGACACCACAAAAGCAATTGAAGACTATGTTATTTATCCGAAAGTAAAAGGTAAGCCATCTGATTTTCCTAATGCTGTTTCAGTTGTTACACCAGTTCAAAAAAGCATTTGTTTTTCCACTACGCACATTGGCTTGTTGAATGTTCTTGGTATTACCGACTCTATTGCCGGAGTAGTAGATGAAAAAAGAATTTTTGATAAGAATGTATTGGATAATGTTGCTTCGGGTAAAGTGAAAGTGGTAGGTAATTCTGTAGGCATGAATGATGAACTTATTTTTTCGATGCAACCTTCGGTGGTTTTGGCTTATAGTTTTGATGAAGGCAACAGTAGTATTCCAAAATTGAAATCGCTTGGCTTAAGTGTAATGCTGATTAACGATTATAACGAGCGCGAGCCTTTGGCGCGAGCCGAATGGCTGAAAGTAATAGCGGCTTTGTACAATTTAGATGGTAAGGCTGATAGTATTTTGAATGTAGCAGAAGTAGAATACAATTCGTTGAAAAACCTTGCTGTATCCGCATCAAAAAAACCTTTGGTTTTTTGTAATTTGCCGTGGAACGATGTATGGTATATGCCGAGTGGCGACAGCTATTTTTCAAACTTTATTACCGATGCCGGAGGAGAGTTTTTGTGGCGCGGCAATACTTCGCAGCGTGTGTTGAATTTAGATTATGAAGTTGTTTATGCCAAAGCTGCCAAAGCCGATTTTTTGTTGAATCCCAACGAGGCAAATTCACTACAAGATGTTTCGGCACAAAGCAAGCGATTCGAAAATTTTGATGTGTACAAAAACAAAAAGATTTACAACAATAATTATAGGCAAACAGCTACGGGTGGCAACGATTTTTGGGAAAGTGGAGTGGCGCAGCCGCATCTTATACTCAAAGATTTAATAAGCATTTTTCATCCTGAATTGTTTCCTA
>Ga0209573_1002103_pt1 | contig 26947 bp, 21 predicted proteins | sample TNRBio252014_DNA_FD_185870 | JGI IMG/M metagenome (GOLD analysis project Ga0209573, IMG submission 185870) | Wastewater treatment Type I Accumulibacter community from EBPR Bioreactor in Madison, WI, USA - TNR Reactor_6/25/2014_ DNA (SPAdes)... | ecosystem: Engineered > Bioreactor > EBPR >... | reverse complement strand
GCTGCGTACGCCACTTGCCTGCAGCACGTGCTCGAGCAGATCGCGCATCGCCGCCAGGTCGGGTGACTGCAGGAAGGCGCCGGCATGCGCGGCAGCGGGCGGCGGCATCGGGGTTTTCGAGCGGGCTGCGGGCGGCAGCCGGTTCATGTCCAGCCGATGGAGCATGCGTTGCGCACAGGTCGCGAGATTGGCGCGTACCTGCGCTTCGTCGCCGTGCAGGAAGCCGGGCGGGAAGGCGGTGTTCTCGGCATGACACTGGCTGCACTGGCGCAGGAAGGGCTGCAGGTCGGCGGGCCAGTGCGTCGTGCGGGACCGGGTGACATCGGCCATCAACGCGGGTGGAGGCGCTGCGGCGGCGGGCGGGGCAGGAACGTCCTCGCCGAGCCCGCGTAGCAGCGGCGCGAGCAGGGCCATCCGGCGTGCCGGGCCGCCCGTCAGCGCATCGTCCTGACCGGCGACATTTGCCTGCGCGAGGGCCTCGACGGCGTGCCCGAGCGGCTCGAGGTCATCGACGAGTTCGAGGGCTGCCACGACCGCTTCGGCCGCGCCCGGCGACCCCGGCAGGTGGGCGCTGCCGCCGTCGCCACCGAGCCGCAAGGTGGTGATGGCTTCCCCGGTGCTAGCGCGGATCGGACCACCCGCCTTGGCAGTGAGCGCGAAGCGGATCGGCCAGCCGGATGCCGGGTCGTGGTCCTTCGCGATGGCCAGCGTCACACCGGTGTGCGCGCTCGACCCGGACAACTCGAGACGGTCGAGGATGCCGTCGGCGCTGCGCCCGCCGTCGAGCCTGATGCGCGCCTGCAGCCGGACCTCGGATCCGCGCGCGCAGTCGAGGTCGAGCCGCGTTGCGTCGGTGGCCCGGCGCAGGGTGCAGCTCAGGTCGATCTCCCGCGCTGCAGGCTGTGGCATGCGCGCGAGGGCGCGCTCGATGCGCGCAAGGTCGGCGCGCGAGAACAGCGTCCCGAGCAGGTGGATGAAGCGCATCACGTCGCCCGGGTCGCGTCCGCGCCAGTGCTCGATCGGCGCCCGCAGCGCGAGCGGATCGAAGACCGCCGGAATGTCCGCATAGCGCACGAGCTCGGCATCGCTCGGGGGCGCAATCCCGCCCTCGATGCCGGCGAAGGGCTGGCGGTTGGGGATTTGCGGATCGGGAATGACGAGGCCGTCCGGCCAACGCGCCTGCCAGTTGGCGAGCAGCGGATCCACCAGGCGGTTCGTGGCATCCGCGCGCGCGACCGGCGCCCCGGTGCCGATCAGCCGCTGGCGCAGCGCGTGCAGCAGCGCCTGGGCACGGCAGTCGATGCCGGCCTGCGGGGTGGCGAGGGCGCAGCCGTCCCGCCACAGGCGCTGGGCCACGCCGAGGCGATTCGCGCGTGCGGTCGCGGCGTCGATCGCTTCAGGCACATCGACGCCGTGACGCCAGGGCAGACCCTGATAGTCGAGGCCGGTCGCAGCCAGGCGTGCGGCGACCGGCGGGCTGGCGCTGGTCTCGTCCCACGACGGGCGCGAGAAGATCGGCGCCTCGTTCTGGTGGCAAGCGAGGCAGAGCGTACGGTTCGCGGCGACCACCCGCGGCCTTGCCCCGGCGCGGTAGTCGAGCACGAGCTGGAACTCGAAGCGACCCGCATCCTCGTTGTAGCTGATCACCTCGAGCGCCTCGGCACGTTCGTGGTGCGCGACGTACAAGCGGTCTTTCAGGTAGAGGTGTCCCGCGGGTGCGTCGCTTGCCGGCTCACCGGTGACCGCGGCCACCACACGCGGAAAACGGAAGGCATCGACGTCTCCTGCGGCGTGGCGCTGCAGCGAGCGCCCGAGCGGGATCAGCACGATCGCCAGTCCGCCGTTCGGGTCCTCGCCATCGAGCTGCGCACGCACGCGTTGGAGCAGTGCGGGGAACGGGAAGGGCACCTGCTGCGCGCCGTTCGCCCCGCGCTCGAGCAGGCGATCGAACAGCGACCGCCCGTGCGGCGACGGTGCGCGGTCGACCTCGGCGGCATTGGCCGGAGCCATGAACACGCTGCCGAACAGCGCGCCCAGCAGCACCGGGAGCACATGGCGGGAGACAGGACGAGACAGTCTCATGCTCGTTCCCCTGCGCGATCTTGCGGGCCGCGGACGCAGCCGCCGCCCGCAAAACCACGCGCGGACCGTTCTCAGCCACCCCCTGCCGCGGCGGCGATCAAGCGCTGCTGGGTGCCGCTCCAGCAATCCTGATCGACCTGGCCGGTCTTCAGGAACGCTTCGCGACTCGCCGCGATCATCTGCGCGTTGTGGAGGACGAAGTTCACCACGAAGGCGCGGTCCATGTAGGCCCGACCAAGGTAGAAGCCCGGGTAGACCATGCGGATCTCGTCGCGGATCGCGAAGCCGTTGCGGCCCGCGAGCAGGTCGGGCATGCGCCGGTAGCCCGGCAGTTCATCGGTGAAGGCGTAGTCGATGATGATGGATTCGCGCCGGCCGTCGAGCAGGCTCTGGCCGCAGTAGAGCTTCGCCGGGAACAGCAGCCACTGGTCCTTGCCGCCGACATTGAGCTTCTGCAGCGGGGTGTCCGCGCTTTCCTCGACGAGGCCGAGCTTGCGCAAGGTGGTGAGATCCTCGATACGGTTACGCAGCAGGCGCTCGTCGCGGTAGAACACCTTGCCCTTCCACAACATCTCGCCAACGAGGTCGAGCTTGCCGCCCGCCACATTGACCAGCAAGCCCTTCAGGCCGCCGCCGGCGATCTCGGACAGGCGCAGCTTGCCGCTGCCCCCGCGCGGGAAGAACAGGTCGCCGTCGAACGCGCCGTCGGGGATCGGCCCGGCGCTCAGGCGCGCATAGATCTGGTCGACCTGCTCCTGGTCGAGCTGCGCGATGTTCTGCGGCGTGATCTTGTACAGGTCGGCCGTCGACAGCGGATGGCGATGTTCCAGCCAGGCGAAATCGGGCTTGCCGGCATAGCCTTCGGCATGCGGGGCGAAGGCGATCTCCGGCGCCCGCTCCCCGTCGTCGTCGAACAGGCCGCATCCCGTAACCGCCATGGCGGCCAGCATGCAGACGGCGAGCGCCCCAAACGGCCAGTGCGAGATCCTTGTCATGATGAAGTCCCCCATGCTCAAAGCGTTGCGAGGAAGGCGATCAGGGCGTTCTTGTCGGCCTCGGACAAGTCCTCGCCAAAGCGGTGGCCCGCGTTCTCGACCTCGGCGGTGCAACTGCTGTACACCTGCTTGATCAGGTAGGGGCGCGCGCGCAGCGCCTCGACCAGGCCGTTCGGCTTACCGGTCACTTCCCGCGCGACGGCCTGGAGGTCGGCAAGCACCTTCCTCGCGCTCTCCTTGCCCAGGCGCTTGGCGAGGCTGCGCTCGAGCTCGTCGGGCGCGGTCTTCGCGCGCACGAGATCGACGATGAAGGCCTTGTGCTGGAAGTTGCCCAGCGTGCCGGCGGTCACGCCGCGGCCGTCGATCTCGCTCGGGATCGTCAGTTCAAAACCGAGCAGGCGTTCCTTGTCGGTGCCGTCCCATAGCCGCGGGCCGAGGCGCAGGGTCACGTCCTCGTTCAGCAGCGTCACCTTGGGGATGCGCTGGGCGGGATTGAGCAGCGCCTGCATCGACAGGGTGTACAGCTTGAATCGGCCTTCGACGCTCGGGTCGTACTCGAAGCAGGCGGGCTGGCGCTCGGCGGGCAACAGCTTGACATTGCTCGCATCGACGTAGCGCGGACGCTGGGCATAGAAGTCGTTGGCGGCGTTGTGCGGTTTGCCGCAAAGCTCGGGGCCGAGCGCGTTGTTGTGCAGGAAGGGGGCGTGCGCCCACAGGTTGAGCAGCGAGATGTTGCGGTAGTGGCCGCGGCCACCGTCGCCGGGTTCCTTGACGTTGGGGTCGGGCGGCTGTGCGCGCAGGGTTTCGGAGCCGTATTCCTGCCAGACGTGGCCGGCCATGTGGTTCGAGTGCAGGGCGCGGCAGCGGAAGGTGCCGACCTCGGACACTGCGGTGGGGCCATCGTTGCCCAGCCAGTCCTCGCGCAGCCCCGTCTTGAGGTCGAGCTTGTGGAAATCGAGGCCGGCAAGCTGGCCAGTCGCGGCCGCGGGCTGACTCGAGTGGCAGCGTGCGCAGCCATTGGCGAACACTTCACGGCCACGCGCGACCGCACCCGCTCCGAACGTGCGTTCGAGATCGGCGATCAGGTCCTGATCGGTGTAACGCGCGCCGGGGTTGGCAACCCGCAGCGTGTTCTCGCGCGCCTCGCGCAGGTCGGTGGCATGGCCTTCGGCCGACATGAAGAAGTCGAGAATGTTTCCCAAGCGGTCCTCGACGGCGCGGAAGTTCGGGCAGTCCCGCCTACACTGGCCGATGTCGAAGGGCGTCTGGCCAAAGCCGCGTTGTTGCGGATCGAGCTGGCGCAGGTCTGCAAGGTGATTGACCCAGCACTGCTCCGAGCACGAGCCGATGTTGAAGTACACGCGCTGGATGGCTTCGAGCGCGCCGATCGAGTCCTCACCGCCCTTGAGGATGTGGTGTACGGCTTCCTTGTGCAGGGACTTCTCCCAGCATTTGCCGTTGCGGCCCGGCTCGCACCAGCACCGGGTCTCGTCGACGCCCTTGGCGCAGGAGGCGGTCTTGCGCCACTTGATCACGGACTCGTTGGCGAAGGTCGGACGCTTGGCGAGATTGATCAGTGCGTTGATCGTGCCGGGATTGTTGACCTGGTCGGTCGGGATCGCCGAGGTGTCGCTGGTTCCCGGCCTGGCATGGGCGAACATCTGCCATTCGAGGGTGTTCGATGCCATGCCCGAGACCATGATCTCGGAGACGCGCGTGTATTGGTTGCCGATCAGCCCCTTGATGTTCTCCCATGCCGGGCGCGCCGGGTCAGCCGGGGGGTTGAGCGGATCGAAGGCGATGTGGCAGGAACCGCAGGAGGTGCCGATCAGGAAGGGGGGCTCGATGGCACCGTCCTGGAGGTGGGAGCGGGCCGCCTCGCCCCGGCCGCCGGCGGCGGCGATCGGCCGGTTATAGCCTTCCCAGGTGCCCGGGCTGCCGTTGAGCTTCAACCAAGCTGCGCGGTCGAAGCGCGGGTTCGGAAACTTGCGGATGCCCAGTGCGCCGGTCGAGGTGCCGAAACGCAGGTCGCAGGCGTCGTGGCGCTGGTCGGCTGGGCCATGCACATCGCCGGGCTTCAGCGCTGCATCGCGGAAGTCGCAGGCCGGATCGCGGTAGCCGCTGCGCCCGACATGGGGGAGGAGTTCCTCGTCGCCCGGACACCAGTCGAGACCGTAGGTCTCGTCCAGGCTCTTCGCCGGGCAGTCGGGGCTGCCGGGCACGCAGCAGGCCGGATCGTTGATGATGCCCCAGGCGCGGAAGCGGTCGCCGCGCTCGTCGCTGCGCAGCACGCGGAACCAGTCGATCAGCACGCCCACCCGCTGCTGGAACACGTAGGTGTGGAAGCGCTCGTTGCCGGCAGTGGCCTTGAACCAGATCAGCCGTCCGGCGCATTCGGACTCGTTCAAGCCTTCCCGCGCGCAAGCCTCGTAATATGGGAGGTCCTGGGCATGAATTCTTGCCGGCGTCGACGCGGGCGAGGCGGCGGGCGCATCAGCGATTGCCAGGGGAAGGGGCGGGGCGAGCATGGCGGCAATGAAGACAACGGCCGCCAACACCACCTGCGATGATGGACGCATCATGTTCGTTCTCCTGCTCTGTCGGATCGGCAGGGACGAAGGCATCCGAAGCGGACACCCGCAGGGACGCGCTGTGCAGATCGTCGGGCACAACTGCACCCGCGCTCTGCGCTTTGCGCAGCGAAGCTCTCTGTCGGTTCTGGGCGCGCATTACCGCGTGTCCGCGGCGCGCGCTCCATTCATTTGTGGTACTTCCGTGATAGCAGGAAAGCGGGCATTTGCAAACCGTGCGCTGCGTTTGTGGCAAGCGCCCGGATGGCAAGACGCCCCGCGGGCAGAACCGGCGGGGCGTCTTTCGTTCGAGCGGCCTGAGATCAGGACGCGTCCGCCTTGGCAGCGCGCTTGCGGTCGGTTTCCTTCAGGTGACGCTTGCGCAGGCGGATGTTCTTGGGCGTGATTTCGACCAGCTCGTCGTCGGCGATGAACTCGATCGCAGATTCCAGGGTGAGCTGGATCGGCGTGATCAGGCGCACGGCTTCGTCGGTACCCGAGGCGCGCACGTTGGTGAGCTGCTTGCCCTTGATCGGGTTGACCACGAGGTCGTTGTCGCGGGTGTGGATGCCGATGATCATGCCTTCGTACAGCGCCTCGCCCGGGCTGACGAACATGCGGCCACGGTCCTGCAGGTTCCACAGCGCGTAGGCCACCGCGTCGCCGTCGTTCTGCGAGATCAGCACGCCGTTGCGGCGCTCGGCCATGGCGCCGGCCATCGGGCCGTAGTCGTCGAAGACGTGGCTGGCGAGGCCGGTGCCGCGCGTCATGGTGAGGAACTCGCCCTGGAAGCCGATCAGGCCGCGAGCCGGGATGCGGTATTCGAGGCGCACGCGGCCCCTGCCGTCCGGCTGCATGTCCTGGAGTTCGCCACGGCGACGGCCGAGCTCTTCCATGACGCTGCCCTGGTGGTCTTCCTCGACGTCGACGGTGAGCATCTCGTACGGCTCGCACTTCACGCCGTCGATTTCCTTGTACACCACGCGCGGGCGTCCCACCGCCAGCTCGTAGCCCTCGCGGCGCATGTTCTCGAGCAGGATGGTGAGGTGGAGTTCGCCACGACCGGAGACCTCGAACACGTCCGAGTCGCCGGTGTAATTGACGCGCAGGGCGACGTTCTTGAGCAGTTCCTTTTCCAGGCGCTCGCGGATCTGGCGGCTGGTGACGTACTTGCCCTCGCGACCGGCCAGCGGCGAGGTGTTCACCATGAAGTTCATGGTCAGCGTGGGCTCGTCCACCGCGATCGGCTTCATGCCTTCCAGACACTCCGGGTCGCACAGGGTGACGCCGATGTTGACCTGCTGGATGCCCGCGATCAGCACGATGTCGCCGGCCTCGGCCAGCTCGGAGGGTTTGCGCTCGAGGCCCTCGAAGGTGAGGATCTGGCTGACCTTGCCCTTGCCGCGGTTCTCTTCGCCGTACATGACGACGACTTCCTGGTTCGGGCGCACGCTGCCGCGCTTGATGCGACCGATGCCGAGCTGGCCCATGTAGGTCGAGTAGTCGAGCGAGCAGACCTGGATCTGCAGCGGGCCGTTGGCATCGACTTCCGGCGCGGGCACGTGCTCGAGGATGGCTTCGAACAGCGGGCGCATGTCCTTGCGCTCGTCGCCCTCGTTGATGACTGCGAAGCCGTTGAGGCCGGAGGCATAGATCACCGGGAAGTCGAGCTGTTCCTCGGTGGCGCCGAGCTTGTCGAAGAGGTCGAAGGTGTGGTTGATGACCCAGTCCGGGCGTGCGCCCGGGCGGTCGATCTTGTTGATGACGACGATCGGCTTGAGTCCCAGCGCGAGCGCCTTGCGGGTCACGAAGCGGGTCTGCGGCATCGGGCCCTCGACGGCGTCGACCAGCAGCAGCACGCTGTCGACCATCGACAGGACACGCTCGACCTCGCCGCCGAAGTCGGCGTGGCCCGGGGTGTCGACGATGTTGATGTGGGTATCGCCATACTGGATGGCGCAGTTCTTCGACAGGATCGTGATGCCGCGTTCCTTCTCGATGTCTCCCGAGTCCATGACGCGTTCGGCGACCTGCTGGTTTTCGCGGAAAGTGCCGGACTGGCGCAGCAGTTGATCGACGAGGGTTGTCTTGCCGTGGTCGACGTGGGCGATGATGGCGATGTTGCGAATGGCGCGGGACATGGAGGAGGGCGGCGAAGTCTTTGAAAGGGCGAGGATTCTAGCACGTGCTGTGGCAGCGCAGCATGGATTTCTGAGGGGCGTGCTAGAATCGCGCGCCTCAGCCAAAGGAGGTCTCTTCACCATGCTCGCGATCATCGGCGGCAGCGGACTCACCCAACTGTCGAACATGGAGATCGAGCGCCGCGAGGTCGTGCGCACACCCTACGGCGAGCCCTCCGGCGCACTCGCCTTCGGGCGCGTCTGCGACGAGCCGGTCGTCTTCCTCGCCCGCCACGGCTACGGCCACACCATCCCGCCGCACCTGGTCAATTACCGCGCCAACATCTGGGCGCTCAAGCAGGCCAAGGCCACCGGCATCGTCTCGGTGGCCTCGGTGGGCGGCATCCGCGCCGACCTGGCGCCGGGCACGCTGATCGTCCCGAACCAGATCATCGACTACACCTGGGGGCGCAAGAGCACCTTCTTCGAGGGCGGCGACACGCCGGTGCGCCACATCGACTTCACCGAGCCCTACGACGAGACCCTGCGCCACCGTCTGCTCGCGGCGATCGCTGCGGCCGGCGACAGCGCGATGGATGGCGGGGTGTACGCGAGCACGCAGGGCCCGCGCCTCGAGACCGCGGCGGAGATCGACCGCCTCGAGCGCGACGGCTGCGACATCGTCGGCATGACCGGCATGCCCGAGGCGGCGCTGGCGCGCGAGCTCGAGCTGCCCTACGCGGCGATCGGGGTGGTGGTGAACTACGCCGCGGGGCGCTCGTCGAGCGCGCACGGCATCCACTTCGACGACATCGAGCTGGTGTTGCAGGAGTCCATGGTGCGCGTGCGCGCCGTGCTGGAGGGGCTGTGCCATGTCTGATCGACCGGTCGAGGAGCGCGATGCGATGAAGCGGATCGAGAGCGGGTTCGAGCACGTGCTGTTCACCAGCCGCTGGCTGATGGCGCCGGTGTATTTCGGCCTCGTGCTGGCGATGGTATTGCTGCTGGTGAAGTTCTCCAAGGAGCTGTTCGGGCTGTTCGCGCAGATCTGGAGCGCCTCGGGCAGCGAGCTGATCATCGGCGTGCTGTCGCTGGTGGACGTGGCGCTGATCATGAACCTGCTGATCATCATCATGTTCAGCGGCTACGAGAACTTCGTGTCCAAGATGGAGGACCTGCACACCCACCGCGACCGCCCGGAGTGGATGGGACACATCGGCTTCTCCGACCTCAAGCTCAAGCTGATCGGCTCGATCGTGGCGATCTCCGGGATCGAACTGCTCAAGGCCTTCATGAACGCCCACAACCTCACCGACCGCCAGCTCGGCTGGATGGTGGGCATCCACGTGACCTTCCTGTTCTCGGGCCTGCTCTACGCCGCCATGGATCGCCTGGCGGGGAAGGGGCACTGAGCGCGCCGCGAGCGCATCCGGAGCGCGCCGCGAGCGCGGCTAGACCTGCAGCCGCTCCAGCAGCTCGCGCTCGATCCTCAGCACCTGCGCGTCCTGGTTGAGCACGTTGCCGGTGAGCAGGAAGGTGTCCTCGACGCGCTCGCCCAGGGTGGCGATCTTGGCGGTGTGCAGGCGGATGCCGTGCTCGGCGAGCACCGCGGCGACGTCGTAGAGCAGGCCGGGGCGATCGGCGGCGGTGAGCGAGAGCACGTGATGGCGGCCGGCCTCGTCGGGACGGATGCTGACCTCCGGGCTGATCGGGAAGTGCTTGACCTGCCTCGACATTCTCCCGCGACTCGGGCGCTCGGGCAGCCCCGGTTTCTGCAGGCGGGCGGTGAGCTCGTGCTCGATCAGGATCACGATGTCGCGGTAGGCGGCCTGTTCGCCCGGGTCCTGCAGCATGAAGCTGTCGAGCGCGTAGCCGTGGCGGGTGGTGTGCACCTTGGCGTCGACGATGGTGAAGCCCATGCGCCCGAAGAAGCCGGTCAGGCGCACGAAGAGGTCCTTCTGGTCGCGGGTGAACACCATGACCTGCACGCCGTCCTCGTCCTCGGCCACGCGCGCCTTCACCACCGGCTCGTCGGATTCGGTGCGGTAGTACAACAAGCGGGTGTGCCAGGCGATCTCCTCAGCGGAGTGGCGCATGAAGTACACCGGGTCGAGCCGGGCCCACAGCGCGTCCTCGACGCCGGGGCGCAGGCCGTGGAAGCGCAACTGGCGGCGGGCGTCCTCGAGGCGGCCGTCGAGGCCGAGCGCCTCCTTGGCGGTGGCGCCGCGCAGCAGGCGCTGGGTGGCGAAGAACAGATCCTCGAGCAGCTTGCCCTTCCAGCCGTTCCACACCTTGGGGCTGGTGCCGCGGATGTCGGCGTGGGTGAGCAGGTAGAGCGCGACCAGGCGACGCTCGTCGCGCACGACGTCGGCGAAGCGCTGGATGACCTCGGGGTCGGAGGTGTCTTCCTTCTGTGCGACCCGCGACATCGTGAGGTGTTGCTCGACCAGCCACACGACCAGTGCGGTGTCGTTCGCGTCCATGCCGTGCTGGGTGCAGAATTCGCGCGCGTCGGCCATGCCGAGCGTCGAGTGGTCGCCGCCGCGGCCCTTGGCGATGTCGTGGAAGAGCGCGGCGACGTAGAGCAGCCAGTGGCGCTCGAAGGCCATGATCAGCCGCGTCATCAGCGGGTATTCGTGCGCGTGCTCTCCCATCGTGAACCGGCGCACGTTGCGCAGCACCATCAGGATGTGCTGGTCGACCGTATAGACGTGGAAGAGGTCGTGCTGCATCTGGCCGACGATGCGCCGCCACGCCGGGATGTAGCGCGACAGGATGCCGTACTCGTTCATCTTGCGGAACACCCGCACGATACCGCGGCGCTGCTGCAGGATCTGCAGGAAGAGGACACGGTGCGCGGGGTCGGCGCGAAACGCGGCATTGACCTGATTGCGGTGGATCCACAGCGCGCGCAGGGTGCGCGCCGTCATGCCCTTGAGCTCGGAGCGCTGCTGCAGCAGCAGGAAGCATTCGAGCAGCGCGGAAGGGTGGCGCTCGAAGACGTCCTCGTCGCGGATGTCGAGCAGCTCGCGCACGACCTGGAAGCGCGCGTTGACCACGATCGCGGCGCCGCGGTCGGGGAAGATCACGCTGCCGTAGTTCTGCAGCAGCACGGTGTTGAGCTGCATCACCATCTTGGCGGTGACGTAGTAGCGCTGCATCAGCACCTCGGAGGCGCGCCGGGTGGGCGTGGCCTCGATGCCGAGGATGCGGGCGAGCTTTTCCTGGTGGTCGAAGAGCAGGCGGTCCTCCGCGCGCCCGGTGAGATGATGCAGGCGGATGCGGATGTGCTGCAGGAAGCGCTCGATCGCGCGCAGTTCGCCGGCTTCGCTGCCGGTGATGAGGCGGTGGCGGGCGAGGTCGCGCCAGCTGTGGCCAAGCCCGGCCGCGCGTGCGATCCAGCCCAGCATCTGCAGGTCGCGCAGCCCGCCGGGGCTCTCCTTGCAGTTGGGCTCGAGGGCGTAGGGCGTGTCGTTGAAGCGGGCGTAGCGTTGTTCCTGCTCGAGCAGCTTGGCCTTGTAGAAGGCGCGCACGTCGAGCGCTTCGCGGTAGCGCGCGCTCAGCTCGGCAAACAGCGCCGGGTCGCCGGCGAGCAGACGCGCCTCGAGCAGGTTGGTCTGCACGGTGATGTCGTCGGCGGCGGCGATCATGCATTCGTCGACCGTGCGCACCGCATGACCGACCTCGAGCCCGCAGTCCCACAACGCGCCGACCAGCGCCGACAGGCGCGCCTTCAGCGCCTCGTCGGGCGGTGTGGATAGCAGCACGAGCAGGTCGACGTCCGAGGCGGGGAAAAGCTCGCCGCGCCCATAGCCGCCCACCGCCACGAGCGCGGCGGAGGCGGGCATCGCGCACGCCGTCCACAGGCGGACGAGCTCGTGATCCACCAGTCGAGCGCGGCCCTTGAGCAGGATGGAGGTCTGCGGCCGCCCCTGATAGGCGTCGCGCAGCTGCGCCGTGCCCTCGACGAGACGTTGGCGTGCCGTGGTGGCAAGGGTGTGCAGCTCGTCGGTGAGGGCGTCGTTCATGTGCGGGCCTGCGACGGATTCTTCAGCCAGCCGTTGCGAAACGGGCAGCGACGAGCTCGGGCGGGGGCGGGCACCCGGCGGAAAGGGTGAGCACCTCGACACCGGTCTCGGTGACCACCACCGTGTGCTCCCACTGCGCCGACAGGCTGCGGTCCTTGGTGACGATGGTCCACCCGTCGGGCAGCTCGGAGATCGCCGCCTTGCCGGCGTTGATCATCGGCTCGATGGTGAAGATCATGCCGGGCTCGAGCGTGGGGCCGGTGCCGGCCTTGCCGTAGTGCAGCACCTGCGGTTCCTCGTGGAACTTGCGCCCGATGCCGTGGCCGCAGAACTCGCGCACCACCGAGAAGCCGTTGCCTTCGGCGTGCTTCTGGATCGCGGCGCCGATGTCGCCGAGGCGGCCGCCGGGCTTGACGGTGGCGATGCCCAGCCACATGCACTCGTAGGTGATCCGCGTCAGGCGGCGGGCGACGATGCTGCACGCCGAGTCGCCGCCGAGCAGGAACATGCGGCTGGTGTCGCCGTGGAAGCCCTCCTTGATCACCGTAATGTCGAGGTTGACGATGTCGCCCTTCTTGAGCGCCTTCTCGCCCGGTACGCCATGGCAGACCTGGTGATTGACCGAAGTGCAGATCGACTTGGGGTAGGGCTTGTAGCCGGGCGGTGCGTAGTCGAGCGGGGCCGGGATGGTGCCCTGCACGTTCACCATGTAGTCGTGGCAGAGGCGGTCGAGTTCGCCGGTGGTCACGCCGGGGACGACGAACGGCTCGATGTAGTCGAGCACCTCGGCGGCGAGCCGGCAGGCCACGCGCATCTTCTCGATCTCTTCGGGGGTCTTGATGACAATGCTCATTGTTGTGTGTTCTGTGTCGGGGCGGGAAAGCGGGAAGGCTATCGCAAGCGCCGCGCCGCAGCAAACCCGGGATCCGCGCAAACCGCATGCCAACCGATGCCTTCGCCATTTCCGCGGCGGGTACCCGCGAGGCTTGTGTCGGCCTGGGTTTCAATCCGCTTCAGCCTTGAGCAGGATGCGGCCGGCGTGATAACATCGCGGGCTTGTCTGCATGTGCAGGCAAAATCCGCACGCCTTGCGGCACAGGGTCCTTCCGGGGCTCGCTCGACATCCTGCGTTCCGGCTCCGGCCGGGGCGGGGGACGCGCAAATCCCGGGGGGCAGCGTGGTGAACCGGTTTCCCGGTCGCCCATCCGCGAGGCGGAGGTTCAACCCTTGTACAGTTTGGAGCAACACATGTCCGTCACGATGCGTCAGATGCTGGAAGCCGGCGTCCACTTCGGTCACCAGACCCGCTTCTGGAACCCGCGCATGGCCCCCTACATCTTCGGCCAGCGCAACAAGATCCACATCGTCAACCTCGAAAAGACGATGGCGAAGTACAACGAAGCCATGGAGTTCGTGCGCAAGCTCGCCGCGAACCGCGGCAACATCATGTTCGTCAGCACCAAGCGCCAGGCGCGCGAGATCATCGCCGAGGAAGCCCAGCGCGCAGGCATGCCCTACGTCGACGAGCGCTGGCTCGGCGGCATGCTGACCAACTTCAAGACCGTCAAGCAGTCGATCAAGCGCCTCAAGGAAGTCGAGGCGATGATGGAAGACGGCTCGATCGAGCGCCTGTCCAAACGCGAGGCGCTGACCGTGCGCCGCGAGCTCGAGAAGCTGCAGAAGTCGATCGGCGGCATCAAGGACATGGGCGGCCTGCCCGACGCGCTGTTCGTCATCGACGTCGGCTACCACAAGATCGCCATCACCGAAGCCCAGAAGCTCGGCATCCCGGTCGTGGCCGTGGTCGACACCAACCACTCGCCCGAAGGCGTGGATTACCTGATCCCGGGTAACGACGACTCCTCGCGCGCCATCCGCCTCTACGCCCGTGGCGTGGCCGACGCCGTGCTGCAGGGCCGCAGCCAGGTGCTGCAGGAGATCGTCGACGCCGGCGGCGACGAGTTCGTCGAGGTCGAGGAAGAAGGCTCGCAGGAACAGGCCTGATCCTCAGCGAAGGGGGCCCGCGGGGCCCCTTTTGCAATCCGGGTGGCGCTTGCGAATCCCGCAACGTGCGCCCCGCACAATTCCCGATGTCGCGCCGATGGCCCTCCGGTGCGCTGCGCGGCATCCGCGTTTCGAATGTCAAACCGAACCTATTCAGGAGCTAGCATGGCGGAAATCACCGCAAGCATGGTCAAGGAACTGCGCGAGAAGACCGACGCGCCGATGATGGAATGCAAGAAGGCGCTGGCCGAAGCCGCCGGCGACATGGGCAAGGCCGAAGAGATCCTGCGCGTCAAGCTCGGCAACAAGGCCTCCAAGGCCGCCGCCCGCATCGCCGCCGAAGGCGTGGTCGGCATCGACATCTCGGCCGACGGCAAGCTCGGCTCGATCATCGAGGTCAACTGCGAGACCGACTTCGTCGCCAAGAACGACGACTTCCTGGCCCTGGTGCAGAACTGCGCCGGCCTCGTCGCCGCCAAGAGCCCGGCCGACGTCGCTGCCCTGTCGGCGCTGCCGCTGGGCGAGGGCACCGTCGAGTCGACCCGCACCGCGCTGGTCGGCAAGATCGGCGAGAACATGTCGATCCGCCGTTTCGCCCGCATCGAGGCCAAGGGCAAGCTGTTCTCCTACATCCACGGCGGCGCCAAGATCGGCGTGCTGCTGGACGTGGTCGGCGGCGACGAGCAGCTCGGCAAGGACATCGCGATGCACATCGCCGCGTCCAAGCCGAAGGCGCTCGACGCCTCGGGCGTGTCGCAGGACCTGATCGATGCCGAGCGTCGCATCGCGATCGAGAAGGCCCGCGCCGACAACAAGCCCGAAGCGATGCTGGAAAAGATCGCCGACGGCACCGTGCAGAAGTTCCTCAAGGAAGTGACCCTGCTGGCCCAGGTCTTCGTGAAGGCCGAGGACGGCAAGCAGACCATCGAGCAGCTGCTCAAGGCCAAGGGCGCCTCGGTCGCCGGCTTCACGCTGTTCATCGTCGGCGAAGGCATCGAGAAGAAGGTCACCGACTTCGCCGCCGAAGTGGCCGAACAGGCCGCCGCTGCCGCCAAGAAGTAAGGAGAAGAACGTGTCCGCCGCCTACAAGCGCATCCTGCTCAAGCTCTCCGGCGAAGCCCTGATGGGCGACGACGCCTACGGCATCAACGAGGAGGTCGTCAGCCGCATCGTGTCCGAGGTCGCCGAGATCAGCCGTCTCGGTGTCCAGGTCGGTGTGGTGATCGGCGGCGGCAACATCTTCCGCGGCATGAAGGGCGCGGCCTCCGGCATGGACCGCGCCACCGCCGACTACATGGGCATGCTGGCCACGGTGATGAACGCGATGGCGCTCGCCGACGCGATGCGACGCATGGGGCTCGAAGCGCGCGTGCAGTCCGCGCTGCGCATCGACCAGGTGGTCGAGCCGTACATCCGCGGGCGCGCGATCCGTCATCTCGAGGAAGGCCGCGTGGTCATCTTCGCGGCCGGTACCGGCAACCCCTTCTTCACCACCGACACCGCCGCGGCGCTGCGCGGCGCCGAGATCGGTGCGCAGATCGTTCTCAAGGCGACCAAGGTGGACGGCGTCTATACTGCGGATCCGAAGAAGGACCCGCAGGCGCAGCGCTACCATCGCATCAGCTTCGACGAGGCGATCGGGCGCAACCTGCAGGTGCTCGACTCGACCGCGTTCGCGTTGTGCCGCGACCAGAAGCTTCCGATCAACGTGTTCTCGATCTTCAAGCCCGGCGCGCTCAAGCGTGTGGTGATGGGCGAGGACGAAGGCACGCTGGTCCATTCCTGACCTCCGGAGAGGGCTTGCATGATTTCCGAACTCAAGAAGAACATCGAGCAGAAGATGCTGAAGTCGGTCGAGGCGCTCAAGACCGACCTCGCCAAGGTGCGCACCGGCCGCGCCCACACCGGCCTGCTCGATCACGTGATGGTCGAGTACTACGGTTCTATGGTGCCGGTGAACCAGGTCGCCAACATCACCCTGATCGACGCCCGCACGATCGGCGTGCAGACCTGGGAAAAGCCGATGCTCGGCAAGGTCGAGCGCGCGATCCGCGACAGCGACCTCGGCCTCAACCCCGCGAACATGGGCGAACTGCTGCGCGTGCCGATGCCTGCGCTCACCGAGGAGCGCCGTCGCGACCTCACCAAGGTGGTGCGCCACGAGGGCGAGACCGCCAAGGTGGCGATCCGCAACCTGCGCCGCGACGGCAACCAGCAGCTCAAGGATGCGGTCAAGGACAAGGCGATCTCCGAGGACGACGAGCGTCGCGGCGAGGACGAGATCCAGAAGCTCACCGACCGCTATGTAGCCGAGATCGACAAGCTGCTCGCCCAGAAAGAGCAGGAACTCATGCAGATCTGATCCGCGTGCGCGGATCGGCTGTATCGTCAACGGGCACGACAGGAGGCGGAGCATGATCGGAGGGCTGTTCAGGAGTTCCACCCGCGACATTCCCGACGTCTCGCAGGTGCCGAAGCACATTGCCGTCATCATGGACGGCAATGGGCGCTGGGCGCGCAAGCGCATGCTGCCTCGCGTCGCGGGGCATGCGCGCGGTGTCGAGGCGCTGCGCGCCACCGTGCGCGGCTGCGTCGATCGCGGGGTGGAGTACCTCACCGTGTTCGCGTTCAGCTCCGAGAACTGGCGCCGCCCGCAGGACGAGGTTTCTTTCCTGATGCAGCTCTTTCTGAAGTCGCTGCAGAAGGAGATCCGCCGCATGCACGACAACGACATGCGCTTCCGCGTGATCGGGGACCTCTCGAAGTTCGATCCGCGGCTGGTGGACATGATCCGCGAGGCCGAGACGCTCACCGCCGGCAATGGCGGACTCAACTTCACCGTCGCGGCCAACTACGGCGGTCGCTGGGACATTCTCGATGCGATGTCGCGCCTGATGGCGCGCGAACCGGGGCGCCTGGAACGCTTCACCGAAGATGAGATCGCCTCCGAGCTGTCGATGAGCTTCGCGCCGGAGCCCGATCTCTTCATCCGCACGGGTGGCGAGAAGCGCATCAGCAACTTCCTGCTCTGGCAGCTCGCCTATACCGAGCTCTACTTCACCGACGTGCTCTGGCCCGACTTCGACGACGGTGCGCTCGGGCAGGCCATCGGCTCCTATCAGGGGCGGGAGCGGCGCTTCGGCCGCACCAGCGAGCAGCTCAAGGCCGACGCCGGGGAATAGGGCCTCCATGCTCAAGGATCGCGTCCTCACCGCAATCGCCTTGCTGGTCGGCCTGCTGGCGGCGGTGTTCCTGCTGCCGGCATCGGTCTGGCTCGTGCTCTGCGCAGTCTTGTGCGGTGCGGCGGCGTGGGAGTGGGGCGCGCTCGCCCGCTTCGAGCGCGGGTTGCGCGTGTCCACGGCGGTCGCCTTTGCCGCCGCATCCGCGTTCCTGGGTTGGAGCGCGGGGCTGGGCAGCGGCGAGCTCGGCGGTGCTGCGGCCGTGTTGCCGCTCTATGTCTTCAGCGCGTTATTCTGGATCTTCGTCGTGCCGATGTGGCTGCGCGGCAAGTGGGCCTTGTCCAACCCGATGCTGGCTTCGCTGGTCGGCTTCGTCGTGCTCGTGCCGACCGCGCTGGCAATGATGCAGCTGCGCACGATGGGCCCCGGGGTGCTGCTCGGAACCATGGCCGTCGTCTGGGTGGCCGACATCGCCGCCTATTTCAGCGGCCGCGCCTTCGGCCGTCACAAGCTGGCTCCGGCGATCAGCCCGGGCAAGACTTGGGAGGGCGCCGCAGGTGGCGTGCTGGCGGTGCTGGCCTTCGGCTTCGGCGTGCTCGCGATGCGCGGCGCGGAATTCGAGGGCGGCGCGCCGGTGATCGCCGGCGTCCTGCTGGCGTGGACCGCGGTGAGCATCGTCGGCGACCTCTTCGAGTCGCTGCTCAAGCGTCAGGCCGGCCTCAAGGACAGTGGCAACATCCTGCCCGGCCACGGCGGCATCCTCGACCGCATCGACAGCCTGACGTCGACGCTCCCGCTCGTGGCGCTCGGCGCGGTGTGGCTCGCGCGCTGATCCTCCACGGCTTCCGCCGTGCTCCTTCCGCAACGGATTCTCCCCATGCCTGACCCCGCACCGCAGCGCCTGACCGTCCTGGGCGCAACCGGCTCGATCGGCCAAAGCACGCTCGATGTCGTCGCCCGTCACCCCGACCGTTTCGAGGTCTTCGCGCTCAGTGCGCAGCGCCAGGATGACAAGCTGCTCGAGCAGTGCCTGCGTTTTTCGCCGCGCTTCGCGGTGATGGGCGATGCGACCGCTGCCGAACGCCTGCGCGCGGGATTGCGCGCAGCGGGTCGCGACACCGAGGTGCTATGCGGTGAAGAGGCGCTCGAGCGTGTCGCCGCCGCCAACGAGGTGGCCATGGTGATGGCCGCGATCGTAGGCGCCGCCGGCCTGCGCCCGACCCTGGCCGCCGCGCGCGCGGGCAAGAAGGTGCTGCTGGCCAACAAGGAGGCCCTGGTGCTGTCGGGCCGCTTGCTGATCGATGCAGTGGCCGCAAGCGGGGCGGTCCTGCTGCCGATCGACAGCGAGCACAACGCGATCTTCCAGGCCCTGCCCGCCGGCTACGCGCGCGAACCCGCGCGCGCCGGCGTGCGCAGGGTGTTGCTGACGGCCTCCGGCGGCCCCTTCCGCACGGCGCCGATCGATTCGCTCGCGAATGTCACCCCCGAGCAGGCCTGCGCCCATCCCAACTGGGTCATGGGACGCAAGATCTCGGTCGACTCCGCGACCATGATGAACAAGGGCCTGGAGGTCATCGAGGCGCATTGGCTGTTCGGCGCCCCGGCGGACATGATCGAGGTGGTCGTGCATCCGCAGAGCGTGATCCACTCGATGGTCGACTACGCCGACGGCTCGGTGATCGCACAGCTCGGCAACCCCGACATGCGCACCCCGATCGCCAACGCCATGGCCTGGCCCGAGCGCATCGACGCGGGTGTGCGCCCGCTCGACCTGTTCGAGATCGCCCGCCTCGATTTCGAACGTCCGGACTTCGCCCGCTTCCCCTGCCTGAAGCTGGCCTTCGACGCGCTGCGCGCCGGCGGCACGGCGCCCGCCGTGCTCAACGCCGCCAACGAGGAGGCGGTCGCCGCCTTCCTCGACCATCGCATCGGCTTCCTCGACATCGCCGCCGTGATCGCAGCGAGCCTGGAACGCAGCCGGCCGGGCGCGGTCGATTCGCTGGAGGCGGTATTGGCCGCCGACGCGCACGCCCGCGAACTCGCGCGGGACGAGATCTCCCGACTTCGCCGCGACCGATGACTCTCTTCGATTACCTGGTTCCCTTCGCGCTTGCCCTCGGCCTGCTCATCCTCGTCCACGAACTCGGCCACTACCTCGTGGCACGTTGGTGCGGGGTCAAGGTGCTGCGCTTCTCGATCGGCTTCGGCAAGCCGCTGCTGCGCCATACCGCCGGCAGCGACGGCACCGAATGGGTGCTCGCCGCGTTCCCGCTCGGCGGCTACGTCAAGATGCTCGACGAGCGCGAGGCGCCCGTAGCGGCACCCGAGCTGCACCGCGCCTTCAACCGCCAGAGCGTGTATCGGCGTTTCGCGATCGTCGCCGCCGGGCCGCTCGCCAACTTCCTGCTCGCGATCGCCCTCTACTGGGGCCTCTTTGTCGGCGGCACCGAGGAACTCAAGCCTCGCGTGGCGTTGTCCGACACGCCGGCGATCGCGCAGGCGGCGGGGGTGCGCGAGGGCGACCTCGTGATCGCGGTGGACGAGGAGCCCGTGCGCAGCTGGCAGGACCTGCGCTGGGTGCTGCTGCGCCACGCGCTCGACAACCGCGAGGTGGTGCTGCGCGTACGCACCCTGGAGGACGTCGATGCCTTCCGCCGCATGGATCTCTCGGGCGTGGCGATCGACGAGGGCAACACCGACCTGATCGCGCGCCTCGGCCTGCGCCCCTGGCGTCCGGCGCTTCCGGCGGTGATCGGCAGGATCGCGGATGGCAGCGCTGCCGAACGTGCGGGACTGCAGGTCGGGGATCGCGTGCTGGCGATCTCGGGCACGGCGGTCGCGGCCTGGGCCGACCTCGTGCGCCTGGTGCGCGAGGCGCCCGGACGCGCGCTCGACTTCGAGATCGACCGTGCGGGCGGGGTGGTAGGGCTTGTGGTGACCCCGGACGCGGCCGAGGAGGGCGGGGCGCGGATCGGCCGCATCGGCGTGGGGGTGGGCGAAGCCGCGACGGGCGGCATCGAGATGTTCGGCGAGATCCGCTACGGTGTGCTCGAAGGCCTCGCGCGCGCGGTTCGGCAGACCTGGGAGACCAGCGTGCTGAGCCTGAAGATGATCGGCCGCATGCTCACCGGCGAAGTGTCCTGGAAGAACCTCTCCGGACCGGTCACGATCGCCGACTATGCAGGTCAGACCGCCCAGCTGGGCTTGGCGCACTACCTCAAGTTCGTGGCCTTGATCAGCATCAGCCTGGGGGTCCTGAACCTGCTGCCCATCCCGGTTCTGGATGGGGGGCACTTGTTGTACTATACGGTCGAAATCATCAAGGGCGGTCCGATCCCGGAGCGCATCATGGAGGTCGGTCAGCAGATCGGCCTCGCCCTCCTGGTGATGTTGATGGCATTCGCCTTCTACAACGATCTCAATCGTCTTATTTCCGGCTGAACTCCCGCATGAATCGCAAGCTCCTGCCCGGGCTCCTGGTGGCCCTTTTTGCCGCAGCGCCGGCCCTCGCCTTCGATCCCTTCGTGGTCAAGGACATCCGCGTCGAGGGCATCCAGCGCACCGAGGCGGGCACCGTGTTCAACTACCTGCCGGTCCGCGTCGGCGAGACCTTCACCGAGGCGCAGGCCGCCGATGCGATCCGCGCGCTGTTCGCCACGGGTTTCTTCAGCGACGTTCGCATCGAGACCGAAGGCAACGTCATCGTGGTGGTGGTGGACGAGCGCGCAGCGATCGCCGACATCACCTTCGACGGGGTCAAGGAGTTCGACAAGGACGCGCTCAAGAAGGGCTTGCGCGAGGTCGGCCTCGCCGAATCGCGCATCTTCGATCGCTCGTTGCTCGAGCGCGCGGAGCAGGAACTCAAGCGCCAGTACCTCTCGCGCGGCAAGTACGCGGCCACGGTCACGACGACCGTCACGCCGCTCGAACGCAACCGTGTCGGCATCAACTTCAAGGTGGACGAGGGGGGCGTGGCCAAGATCCGCCAGATCCGCATCGTCGGCGCGAGGGCTTTCGAAGAAGAAGATCTCCTCGACGAGATGCAGCTCACCACGCCCGGCTGGTTGACCTGGTACACCAAGAACGACCAGTACTCCCGCCAGAAGCTCTCGGCCGACCTGGAGACCTTGCGCTCCTGGTACCTGAACCAGGGCTACCTCGACTTCAACATCGACTCCACCCAGGTCTCGATCACACCGGACAAGCAGGACATCTACATCACGGTGAACATCACCGAGGGCGAGAAGTACACCGTCACCGGCGTGCGCTTCACCGGCGACCTGATCCTTCCCGAGGCCGAATACCAGGCGCTGACGAAGATCCGACCGGGCGAAACCTTCTCGCGCGAACGCCTGACGGAGACCACCAAGGCGATCACCGACCGCCTTGGCAACGAGGGTTATGCCTTCGCCAACGTCAATGCCGCGCCGGAAGTCGACAAGGTCAAGCGCGAGGTGGCCTTCACCGTATTCGTCGATCCGGGTCGGCGGGTTTATGTGCGCCGCATCAACGTCGGCGGCAACACCAAGACGCGCGATGAGGTGGTGCGCCGCGAGATGCGCCAGATGGAAGGGGGCTGGTACGACGCGGCGGCGATCAACCGCTCGCGTACGCGCATCGACCGCCTCGGCTTCTTCGACGAGGTGACCGTCGAGACGCCGGCGATACCGGGCACGACCGACCAGGTCGACGTGAACTTCACCGTCAAGGAACGCCCGACCGGAAACCTGATGCTCGGCGCCGGTTTCTCCAGCTCCGAGAACATCGTGCTGTCGGCGTCGATCTCGCAGCAGAACCTGTTCGGCAGCGGCAACGCCCTGACGCTCGGCCTCAACACCAGTCAGTCCAGCCGCACGCTCGCGCTGTCCTTCACCAACCCCTACTACACGGTGGACGGCATCAGCCTGGGTTGGGACCTGTACCACCGCACCTACGACGCCGACGAACTCGACTCGGTGTCGCCGTACAAGACCGTCTCGACCGGCGCCGGCATTCGGCTCGGCTGGCCGATCGCGGAAGACGACCACGTTAACTTCGGGCTCACCGCCGACCGCACCGAGATCACCACGTACAACGCGAGTCCGCTGCTCTACAAGGATTTCTGCAAGGAAAACGGCCTCGACAACCCCAGCGGCGTCGGCGACTGCACGGTTGACAGCCTGCTGTTGACCGTCGGCTGGTCGCGCGACGGTCGCGACAGCTTCACCTATCCCCGCAGCGGCGTGTATCAGCGTGTCTATGGCGAGGTCACCGTCCCGGTTGGCGATCTGCGTTACGGCAAACTCGGCTACCAGTACCAGCACTGGTTCCCGATCGGAACCGACTACGCCCTGATGCTCAACGCGGACGTCGGCTACGCCAAGGGCTTCGGCGGCAAGGACGTACCCTTCTACAAGAACTACTACGTCGGCGGCATCGGCTCGGTACGCGGCTTCGACCAAGGCTCGGTCGGCCCCAAGTACAAGGATACCGACGGCGACATCAGCTCGACCGGCGGCACCCGCAAGGCCGTCGCCAACGCCGAGTTCTTCTTCCCGATGCCGGGCGCGGGCAAGGACCGTTCCTTCCGCATCTCGGCCTTCCTCGATGCCGGCTACGTCTGGGGCAGGGACGAAGAACCGCTCGGCGGCGGCACTTTCGTGGATCAGAACATCCGTTTCAGCGATCTGCGCTACAGTACCGGCTTGGCATTCTCGTGGAGCTCGCCGATCGGCCCGTTGAAGTTCAGCTTCGGCCATCCGCTCAAGAAGGAAGAGAACGACGAGATCCAGCGGTTCCAGTTCCAGCTCGGCAGCGTGTTCTGAGCTGCGGGCGAAACAGTTTCATCCGGAGGCATAATTGAAAGTCAGTACCCTCTCCCTGGTCGCACTCGCTGTGCTCGGCCTTTCCCAGACCGCGTTCGCCGAAACCAAGATCGGCTTCGTCAATTCCGATCGCGTCATGCGCGAAGCAGCGCCCGCCGTGCGGGCGCAGCAGCGGCTGGAGAAGGAGTTCGAAAAGCGCGACCAGGAGCTGCAGCGCATCGCGCGCGACCTCAAGTCGATGCAGGAAGACCTCGAGCGCAACGGCCCGACCATGGGCGACAGCGACCGTCGCAACAAGGAACGTGCGTTCAACGAGCTCAACCGCGACTTCCAGCGCAAGCAGCGCGAGTTCCGCGAAGACCTGAACCAACGCCGTAACGAGGAACTCGCCTCGGTGCTCGACAAGGCCAACCGCTCGGTCAAGCAGATCGCCGAGCAGGAAAACTACGACATCATCTTCCAGGAAGCGGTGTACGCGAACCCGCGCATCGACATCACCGACAAGGTCATCAAGACCCTGTCCGACGCCAAGTAAGACTGGTCGCCCGATGTTCCGACTGCACGAGCTGGTCGATCGCCTGGGCGGCGAGATCGCGGGAGACGGCGATGTCGCGGTTTCGCGCGTCGGCACGCTGGACAAGGCGGGGGAGGGCGATCTCGCCTTCCTTGCCAACCGCAAGTACCTGTCGCAGGTCGGCGAGTGTGCGGCAAGTGCGCTGATCGTCACGCCCGACCTGCGCGAGGCGCTGGCCGGGCGCAACCTGATCCTGACCGCCGACCCCTACCTGTACTTCGCACGCGTCGCGCAGCTGTTCAATCCGCCCCCCGCGGCGCGTCCCGGTATCCATGCGCTCGCCGCGGTCGCCAGCACCCTGCCGGCCAGCGTGCAGGTGGGACCCGGCGCCTCGATCGAGGAAGACGTGGTGCTCGGCGAGGACGTGGTGATCGGGCCCAACTGCCACGTGGGGCGCGGCACTCGCATCGGGCGCGGCACCCGGCTCTATGCCAACGTCAGCATCTACCACGACTGCGTGATCGGCGAGGACTGCATCCTGCATTCGGGCGTGGTCATCGGCGCCGACGGCTTCGGCTTCGCGCGCGAGAAGTCCGGCGCCTGGGTCAAGATCCCGCAGACCGGCCGTGTGGTCCTCGGCAACGACGTCGAGATCGGCGCCAACACGACGGTGGACCGCGGTGCGCTCGACGACACCGTGATCGGCGATGGCGTCAAGCTCGACAACCTCATCCAGATCGCGCACAACGTGCGCGTGGGCGAGCACACGATCATGGCCGGCTGCGCCGGGGTCGCGGGCAGCGCCCGGATCGGCGCGCGCTGCATGATCGGCGGCCAGGCCGGCATCTCCGGACACCTGAGCATCGCCGACGACGTCGTGGTGTCGGCGTGGACCCTGGTCGCCAAGTCGATCGCCAAACCGGGCGTCTACACCGGCAACCTGCCGCTGCAGACGCATGGCGACTGGGTGAAGAACTTCTCCCACCTGCGCCACCTCGACGCGCTCGCCAGGCGCGTCCGCCAACTCGAACAAAACAGCGACGGTCCCGACGACCGCTCGCAGGGCTGAGCCATCATGGACATCAAGGAAATCCTGCAGTACCTGCCGCACCGCTATCCCTTCCTGCTCGTCGATCGCATGCTGGAGATCGAACCGGGCGTGCGTGCGCGCGGGCTGAAGAACGTGACCATGAACGAGCCCTTCTTTCCGGGGCACTTCCCGCACCACCCGGTGATGCCGGGCGTGCTGATCATCGAGGCCATGGCCCAGGCTGCGGCGCTGCTGTCGTTCAAGAGCACCGGCGTGAAGCCCGACGACAACTCGGTGGTGTACTTCGCGGGCATCGACAACGCGCGCTTCAAGCGTCCGGTGGTGCCGGGCGACCAACTGATCTTCGACGTCGAGATCACCCACGCCAAGCGCAACATCTACAAGTACAAGGCACGTGCCAGCGTCGACGGCGAGCTCGCCGCCGAAGCCGAGCTGATGTGCGCGATCAAGACGCTATGATTCACCCGACCGCCATCGTCCATCCGGGTGCGAAGCTCGGCGCCAACGTCAGCGTCGGGGCCTATTCGCTGATCGGCGAGAACGTCGAGATCGGCGACGGCACGCGCATCGGCCCGCACGTCGTGGTCGAGGGCCACACCCGCATCGGCCGCGACAACGAGATCTTCCAGTTCTGTTCGATCGGCGCCAGCCCGCAAGACAAGAAGTACGACGCCGAGCCCACCCGGCTCGAGATCGGCGACCGCAACACGATCCGCGAATTTTGCTCGTTCAACGTCGGCACCAGCCAGGACGCGCACGTCACCCGCGTCGGCAACGACAACTGGATCATGGCCTACGTGCACATCGCGCACGACTGCCAGGTCGGCGACCACACCATCTTCGCCAACAACGCCACGCTCGCCGGCCATGTCCATGTGGGCGACTGGGCGATCCTCGGCGGCTTCACCGGGGTGCATCAGTTCTGCCGCGTCGGCGCGCACAGCTTCTGCGGTGTCGGTACCGTGCTGCTGCAGGATCTGCCGCCCTTCGTGACCGTGGCGGGCAACCCGGCCAAACCGCACGGCATCAACAGCGAAGGCCTCAAGCGCCGCGGCTACAGTGCCGAGGGCATCGCCGCGATCAAACGCGCCTACCGCGCGCTCTACCGCAGCGGCCTCACGCTCGACGAGGCGCGCCAGCGCGTCGCCGAGATCGCCGCCGGGCAGGCCGAGGCCGCGCCCTTCGCCGCCTTCATCGCGGACTCCGGTCGCGGCATCGTGCGCTGAGCATGATCCGCTGCACGGCGCGGGCCGCGTCTCGAACGGCATGAAGATCCGCATCGCCATGGTCGCCGGGGAGACCTCCGGCGACCTGCTCGCGAGCCACCTGATCCGAGCGCTCCGCCGCCATCTGCCCGACGCGGAGTTCTTCGGCATCGGCGGGCCGAAGATGCAGGCCGAAGGCTTCGACGTGCGCTGGCCCTGCGAGCTGCTCGCGGTGCATGGCTACGTCGACGCGCTCAAGCGCTACCGCGAGCTCTCCGGCATCCGCCGCGCGCTGCTCGCGCAGATCCGCGCCGAGCGCCCCGATGCCTTCATCGGCGTGGATGCGCCCGATTTCAACCTGTGGCTCGAAGGCAAGGTGCGCGACGCCGGCATCCCGGCGATCCATTTCGTCGGCCCGTCGATCTGGGCCTGGCGGGGCGGGCGGATCAAGCGCATCGCGCGCTCGGTGTCGCACATGCTGTGCCTCTTCCCCTTCGAGCCCGAGCTCTACGAGCGTGCCGGCGTGCCGGTGAGCTATGTCGGCCACCCGCTCGCCGACGAATTTCCGCTCGAGCCCGACCGCGCCGCTGCGCGCGAACGCCTCGGCATTCCTCTCGAGCGCGGCGTGGTGGCGATGCTGCCGGGGAGCCGACAGTCCGAAGTGCGCAACCTGGCCGACATCTTCATCGGCACCGCGAAGACTTTGCACGAACGCGATCCGGAGCGCCTCTTCCTGGTCCCGCTGGCCACCCGCGAGACGCGCCAGCTCTTCGAGGAAGCGCTGCACCGCAACGATGCGGGCGGGCTGCCGATCCGCATGCTGTTCGGTCACGCCGTCGAGGCGATGACCGCAGCCGACGTGGTGCTGGTGGCGAGCGGAACGGCAAGCCTGGAGGCGGCGCTGCTCAAGCGCCCGATGGTGATCACCTACCGCATCGGCAAGTGGCAGTACCACCTCATGAAACGAATGGCCTACCTGCCCTGGGTGGGCCTGCCCAACATCCTGTGCGGCGAGACCGTGGTGCCGGAGCTTCTCCAGGACGAGGCCGACCCCGAACACCTTGCCGCCGCGATCGACGACTGGTTCGCCGACGATGCGCGGCGCGCTGCGGTCGCGGCGCGCTTCTCCGACCTGCATCGCACCCTCCGGCAGGACACCGCGCGGCGCGCCGCGGAGGCGATCCTGCCCTATCTGGACAAGGCGGGAAAAGCGTCGTGACCGGCGACCTGTTCGCGCCCGACCTGTCAGCCTCCGGCCTGGTCTGCGGGGTCGACGAGGCTGGCCGCGGGCCGCTGTGCGGGCCAGTGGTCGCCGCTGCGGTCATCCTCGATCCCGCGCGCCCGATCGAAGGCCTCGCCGACTCCAAGAAGCTGAGCGAGGCCGCGCGCGAGCGC
>Ga0209573_1002102_pt1 | contig 26950 bp, 20 predicted proteins | sample TNRBio252014_DNA_FD_185870 | JGI IMG/M metagenome (GOLD analysis project Ga0209573, IMG submission 185870) | Wastewater treatment Type I Accumulibacter community from EBPR Bioreactor in Madison, WI, USA - TNR Reactor_6/25/2014_ DNA (SPAdes)... | ecosystem: Engineered > Bioreactor > EBPR >... | reverse complement strand
ATCGACTTCCTCCACCTGCGCATCTACGCGCTCCATGAGTCAAAAGACATACTCACTGGCACCTGATCTCCGCACCAACTTCCCGGATGAACCATTTTTACCATGCCCGCATGAAGGCCAAGTGCGAATTGCTGCTAGCAAATTGCTTTTGAGGGGGCTGGGTCGAGTTGGGCCTGGACGTGGAGCGGAGACGGTGTGAGAGGGGCTGACAAGCAACCGTGGTGGGGATCAAACCGCTACTTCAGCGACGCCTTGTCGAGCCAGAAGCTAAGTTCGTAATGGTCGGTGCGCCAGCTTAGAACCGCCCAGGGCGCACCTGTGGCGGTGATACGCGTTCCCTTTTTGATCTTGGCGACTTGCGGCTTTTGCGATGCGTCCAGAACAACCCCTTGGACTACTGCCACGGATTTTCCAAACAGCCGCTCACTGGTTTCTTTGGCGCTGATCAGAATGCTGCCTTTATCCGAGCTCTTTTCATCCACTTCGGACACGATGAAGGTGAATATTCCTGTTTTGCCCTGGCAGTAAGCTTCCATCTGCTGGTCTGCTTTATCCATGGCCGCTTTCGGAAACGGATCTCCAGGCCGATGGAGGCGTAATTCCTTCGTCACGTCTTCTGAAATGCCCTTCAACACATCACTCGGGCGCGAGATGTCTTGCGCGAATGCTTGTGAACAAAAGAGCAGGCTGACGGCGAGTAGAAGCTGAAGTGTGCGGTGTAGGGATTTCATTTTTTAAAACGCAGTGCGGTTGTTCTGTTTTTACCAGGAAACTCACCACCCTCAAGCCAGAATGTCCTTCGCCACCTCACCATGCACATCGGTGAGTCTGAAATTCCTTCCCGCATAGCGATAGGTCAGCCTCTCATGGTTGATCCCGAGGAGATGCAGCACCGTCGCATGCAGATCATGCGTGGTGATGATGCCGGTTTCGGCGGTGTCTCCCATGGCGTTGGTGCTGCCATAAGTAAAACCGCCTTTCACGCCGCCGCCGGCCATCCACATGGTGTAGCCGCCGGCGTTGTGGCCGCGACCGTTGTAGGGCTCGTTGTCGTAACCGCTGCCACGACCGAATTCTCCGCCCCAAAGGATGAGGGTGTCTTTGAGCATGTCGCGCTGCTTCAGGTCGGCGATGAGACCGGCGATGGGTTTGTCGATGGAGGTGGCCTGACGCGTGATGCCTTCGCGAAGCTGCTGATGATGGTCCCATCCGGTGCTGGTGAGCTGGATGAAGCGCACGCCTTTCTCGGCCATGCGGCGGGCCATGAGGCATTGGGTGCCGAAGCGCTCGGTTTCGCCATCGTCGAGGCCGTACATGTCGCGGATGTGTTGCGGTTCTTTGTCGAGATCGAGCACGTCGGGCACGCTGGTCTGCATTTTGTAGGCGAGTTCGTAGCTCTGAATGACACCTTCGAGTTCGGGATTGCCCGGATCGCCCGCGAGGAGTCGGCGGTTGGCTTTTTGAATGAATTCGATCTGCTTTCGTTGCTGCGCGTCACTGAGTCGGCCATTCGAGAGATCGGGAACGCCGCCACCGCCGCTGCTGAGCCGCGTGCCTTGGAAACTGGCGGGCAGGAAGGCTGAGCCGTAGTTCATCGCGCCGCCGGTGTCAGCTACGGGATTGATGGTGACAAAGCCGGGCAAGTCCTCCGCCTCGGTGCCGAGTCCATACACGATCCACGCGCCCATCGAAGGCCGCACAAACGTCTCGCTGCCGATATGCAGCGCCACCGTGGCCATCTGATGCGCGTTCGTGCGCGTCTGCATGCCGTTGAGCAGGCAGAGATCGTCCGCGTGCTTGGAAAGCTCGGGAAACGCGTCGGAGATCATGATGCCGCTCTTGCCACGCGGTTTGAACTCAAACGCCGAGCCCATGTACTTCTGAATCTTCTGCTCCTCGGCCTTCGCGAGCTCCGGTTTGTAATCAAACGTGTCCAGATGGCTCGGCCCGCCCTGCATGAACATGAAAATCACGCGCTTGGCCTTCGGCGCGAAGTGCGGAGGCTTCGGAGCCAGCGGATTGATCGTCTTCGGCGGCGCGGCAGCATTCGCCCACTGCTGATGCAGCGCATTGAAGGCCAGCCAGCCGAAACCAGCGCTGGTGGATTGGAGGATGTGGCGGCGGGTGTTCATGGCAGTCAGAATTTTCAACCACTAATGCTCACTAATAAGCACTAATGACTGAGGCTTGAGGGTTTGGAAAATTAGTGGGCATTAGTGTCCATTAGTGGTTAAAAGACATATCTGAACTCGGCAGTGCCTAGCAGGGCCTGCACGAGCGTTTGAAGATCCAAATCTCTCGCATCGGCGATTTCTTCGAGACTTGGTTCGCGGCCCAGAACGAGCTTGTAGGCCGTTTTGATTTCTTTCCCGGCTTTGTCGGCGATCTCAGCCGCGAGTTCCTCGACGAGAGGGTTGTTCATGAAAAAGAGAGCCTGTGGGGCGACGGTGGTGACATCGCGCTGGCCTTTGATTTGGGTGGGGCCGGGGAAGTCGAAGGTGCTGAAGAGTTCGGGGATGTTGTCGCGGACGACGGGGAGGAAGATGGTGCGATACGGGTCTTCGACGCTGAGCAGGCCGCGCGTGACGCCGTGGCGACCTTTGCCGCCGGTGCCGGCGACTTGGATGCCTTCGGGGCGGTCAAAGGTGAGCTTGCCGGCGAGTTGCAGGAGTGTGTCGCGCAGGGGCTCGAGTTCGAGGCGCTTGGGGTTCTGCCGCCAGCGGAGTTTGTTGCCCGCGTCGGGATGCTCGGGGTTGCCGGTGGTGGCGAGTCGATAGGTGCGGCTAAGCATCATCACGCGGATCATTTTCTTCACGCTCCAACCGCCTTCGACGAAACGAATGGCGAGATGATCGAGCAGTTCGGGGTGCGTGGGATCGGCGCCGGTGATGCCGAAGTCATCCGGCGTGCGCACGATGCCTTCGCCGAAAAGATGCTGCCAGAGGCGGTTCACCATGACGCGTGAGGTGAGCGGATGCGTGGGCTGCGTCATCCATTGTGCGAGTTCCATGCGGCCCGAGGATTTCGGCGGAATGACCGGCATCGGCGGCAGCGCGGGCATGGTCATTTTGCCGCGATCTGGCGCGGCTTCGCGCTCAAAGGGATCGCCGCCGACGGCGAGTTCGCAGTCTTTGATCTCGCCTTCGATGACGCCCATGCAAAAGTGCGGATCGTGATCGTAGCGAATGGTTTCCTTGGGGTTGCCGAGTTCGCGGAGGTCATCCATCGAATGCAGACCGGCGGGCAGTTTGGTGGGCGGGCCGACGGGTTCATCAAGTGCGGTGGGAAGGTCCACGAGCGCCTCCGGGCTGACGTAACCACCCGCGACGCCTTCGTTGCGGTTGGGCGTGCCGCTGAGCGTGCGGCTGCTGTAAAAGATGCCGGCGATCGCATAGTAGTCCTTTTGGCTGACAGGCTCCGTTTTGTGATCGTGACAGCGTGCGCAGGCGATCGTGATACCCATGAAAGCGCGGGAGACGACGTCGATCTGATCATCGACCTGATCGAGGATGTACTGCTCGTAGCTGCCCTCCTGGACGTTCATGCTGCCGAGCGCCAACATGCCGGTGCCGACGATCTGATCGCGGCGCTGGAGCACGGTCTTCGCAGGAATCAAATCTCCGGCGATCTGCTCGGCGACGAAGCGGTTGTAGGGCTTGTCGGCGTTGAGTGAATCGATGACCCAGTCGCGGTAGCGCGCGGCATACAGGAACGGCGCATTCCACACGCGGCCGACGCTATCCGCATAACGCACGACATCGAGCCAATGCCGTGCCCAGCGCTCGCCGAAACGTTCGGATTGGAGGAAGGCATCCACGACTTTGGCAAAGGCAGCGTCATCGGGCGAAGGATCGCGCAGGAAGCCGTCGATCTCGGCTTGAGAAGGCGGCAGGCCGCGCAGATCGAAAGACGCACGACGGATGAGCGTAGCGCGAGGCGCATCGCCGATGGGGCGGAGGTTTTCCTTTTCGAGACGAGCCAGGATGAAGCGGTCGAGGTCGTCTTTCGGCCACGCTACGTCTTTGGTGACCGGAACCGGATGACGGAAGATGCGCTGGTAGGACCAAGGCGTGGGGTTTTCGTATTTCTCGGCGGCATTCAGAACAGTGAAGCCCAGAAGCAATGGCAAAAATATGTGTGGCAAAATATGAGCGTAATTTTTTTGCCGGAGATTTGGGAATGTTCTCATTTCGCGCCTCCTTTCGCTTTCAGCCACGCACTGAGCGCTTTCACATTTTGCGTGAAGTCGAGGCTGTAGATCACACCACCGGCAGGCTTTTGCTTTTTCCCGTTGGCATCACGCATGACGCCGCGTTCGTCGTCGGTGACGGGCCAGGAGCCGTTGGGGGCTTGTTCTTTGAGAATGGTGGCGATGTCGGCGTCGGTGGGCGGGGAGGACCAGCGCTCTTTTTCGGTGCGGGGGAAGGTGACTTTTTCACCTCGGGCGATCTGGCTGCCGGTGGCTTGCAGGGCATCGAGTTCGCTGTCCCAGACCCAGCCGTAGTTGGAGGAGGCTTTTTTGTCGGAGTAGGTCAGTTCGAAGCCTTTGCCGCCCGGGCCGCGCTCGAAGTAGAGGGGCTTGTTGGTGTTGAGTTCGTAGAAGCGTGCGAGCTGGTTGCCGGGCAGGAGCACGGTGCGGAGGTAGGTGATGGCTTTGGCGACGGGCGGGAGGTATTTTTTGTCGCCGGTGGCGGCGGTGAGCTTCAGCAGCGCCCACATGGCGGCCTGGCTTTCGCGACCGCAGATGGCAGTGGGCTCGAACTGACGGCTCCACACGGGCTGCATCTCGGCGTTGTATTGCTGACCCCAGGCGGGCTGCGGGTCGGGCATCTGCGCAGTGACGAGGAAATCGCCGCCACGTTTGGCCGCATCGAGGTATTTTGGATCGCCGCGAAGCTCCCAGGCGAGCAGCAACGTGCTCATGAGCGTGACGTGGGTGTTGTCATTGAGCACGTAGCATCCCGTAAAATCCTTCGGCCACTTGCGCGGCCAGTCGGCGGGGTAGTTGCCGGGTTTGATCGGATACTTGTCCGCAGGCGGTGGCGAGGAGGGTGCGTCGTCGAAATTCGCGCTCCAACCGCCTGCCGGATACTGCGTCATGATGATCGTGTGCAGCGCGAAGTCGGCGGCTTCTTTGATCTCGGCGTCCTTGCCGCCGAGCGCGTGATCCACACGCACGAGCAGTCGAGTGGCGGCCTGGGAGACATCATCGTCATAGGTGGAGTAGTTGTTTTTTTCCTGACGACGCCAGTTGTGCCAGCCCGCCACGCGCGTGGCGGTCTGCGTGCGTGGAATGAGCTTTCCGGCCGCATCACGACGATAGAGCTTCGATTCTCGGCCTTTGGCATCGAAGTGGCCCGAGTAGTCCCAACCGCCCGAGGCGAGCTGCGTGCGCGAAACGCATCGTGCGGCCTCCACTGCAGCTGCAAGGCACTTTTCATCCTTCGTGGCCTCATAAGCATCCAGCATCGCCATCGCGACCGCAGGCGTCCCTGGCGGCTGAATCCAGATCGTGTCCGGGCCGGGGATGCCTTCCGCTTCTCGCAACGTGAAGTCAGCGCTGTAACGATAGACGTAGCCGCCGTGCGTGGCCGCCTTGGTGTGGAAGAAGCTGACTGCCTTGGATAGGGCAGTGGTGACTTCGGATGGAGTCGCAGCATGCGAGGCGAATGCGAGTGTGAGAAAGAGAAGAGCGCGTTTCATGTGTTTTTTTCTTCTGGCCTATTTTCCCGCAAGAACAGGTGTTTCCCATCCATTGTAATCCCCGCCAAGTTCGGAAGCTTTTTTGCGGAGAGCAATGGTGCGATGAGTAATGTCGGCCAGCTTGGTTGTGCCGTTATGCGACAGCCTCACGCAATACCGACCATCGTCGCAGGATCCTGAGTGCTTCATATCTTAAGTGAATCCTTGGTCGGCTGCCCATGAGATAAAGGGCGCAGTCGAAACTTCGTCAGGGAAATAACTCCAGTGATCGATGAGACGAGACGATGATCCATCATCACCATGCCCTTTCAATTGCTCAATGACACGCAAGTCTTTGATGACCTGCCAGTCATCCTCGGTGGGATATAGTTCATTCCAATATGCCTCGTGCTCAGGGTCATCTCTGAAGGAAACCTCAATTTTGTATCCGCTGCTCTTTGACAGCTCATCGCTGATTCGGCAACTGGCAGTCCATTCTCATGCAGCTTATTGTAGTGAAGCTGCAACCTGACGAGAAACGCAGGGGCATTTTTGATCTCATCGCGAATGCCCAAATCAACAAAGATCGAGGCGACGTCTTCTCCCATGGTACATGGGTAGTAGTCCCATTTGTCGCTCATGTTGGTTGGCGATGAGTTTCCTTGATCCTTGAGTGGCGACCAAACTATGGGTTCACTCTGCCTTGATCCCAACGTTCTTGTTCCCGTTGTCGCGGACGGCGTCGAGGATTTGATGGAGAGACTTGAAAGGGGTGTCGGCATCGCCGGAGACGAGGATTTTGGCGCCGGGGTGCTCGGGGAGGAAGTCTTTGAGGTAGCCGCGGAGGCCGCTGAGGGGGCGCTCCTGGCCGTTGATGACGATGGTGTCGCCGCTGGCGGGGACGTGCATGGTGATGACTTCGCCGGAGGATGTGGTTTCGCGATCACCGTCTCCTTTGCGGGGCTGTTGGCCGGATTCGGCGGAGGGCTTGCGGCCTTCGCCATCGCGTTCACCGGTTTTCTTCATGCCGTCACGCTCGCCGATGCGTGGCTTTTCGCCGTCGCGCTCGCCAGTGCGGGGTTTCTCACCGTCGCCGGTGCCGGGCTTGCGTGCGCCTTCGCCGTCCCTCATGCCGGGTTTCTTGCTGCCGCCATCGCGTTCGGCGGAAGGCTTGCCGCCTTCACTTTCAGCGGAGGGTTTGCCACCCTCGCGTTCGCCATCTTTCATGGCGGGCTTTTTTTCGGACTTGGGCGACTCTGTTGACCGGGTTGACGGTTGAGTGGTGGTGGAGCCTTCACGGACTTTGGGCGGGACCACTTTTTCTTGCGCACGGGCGGTGGTGAAGGAATAACAAACGAGGACACTGAGCGTGAGGACGAGCAGCATTTGCAGCAGTGGCTGGCGAGTGGTTGGGTGCGTGATCATGAGAATGCGTTGGCGCAGGGTGGGATGGTTGCGCACACATGGGGCCAACCCTGCAATGGCCGGTGGTGCGAAAAAGGTTTCCTGAATGCGGAGGAGCGTGTGCCCGTAGTCGAGCCGCTCGGTGGGAGAAAGGAGAGCGAGCGCGCCGGCATCGCAACGCAGCTCACGGTCGGCCTGGAAGCGCGACACGACGAACCACACGAGCGGATTGAACCAATGCAGCGCCTGCACGGCGGTGGCGGCCCAGTTCCAGATCAAGTCATGCTGCTTCACATGCAGCAGCTCGTGCAGCACGACATGGCGCAGGCTGCGCTCGTCGAAGCGCGACTCCCAATCCTCCGGCAGCAGCAATTTCGGCTGACGGATGCCGACCATCGCGGGCGTGGTGCCTGTGGGCATGAGAACGATGCTCACGGGCTTTTTGACACCGGCTTTATGCACAAGGCTGGCGATGAGCGCGCGAAGGTAAGGGGATGTGGCGCGAGGACGGCGTCGGAGAAAGCGCTGGAAGCGTTGCTGACGCACGATGGCGACGGCGAGCACGCTGAAGGTGCCGAGGAGCCAAGCTGCGAGGAGGAAATGCGGAAGTTGGAGTGCGAAGTTCGGAATGGTGGGAGAGGTAGCCGCGACGGCTTCGGACTGGCCTACGGAAGGCACGGAATACTCAGAAGGTTCAGAAACGACCGGTGTGACTGTCGATTGAGCGATGGCGGGGGCGTTCTCTTTTTGCATCCAAGATCCCAGACCGAATCCTGCCGGGATGAAGGCGGGCAGCATGAGCTTCATGCCGACGAGCATCCATAGGCCGATGCGCCAGGCCGGACTGAGGCGCGTGCCTAGCATCAGACGCAGACCCAGGACGGCGAGAATGAGCACGCTGGCCTCGATGGAGGTGCGCAGGAGCCAGTGGAGGAGTGCGTCGGTGCTCATGGTGCGGTGAAGGATTAAAAGTGGAACTGCGGGTGGTGGCGGCTTCTAACTTCTCACGTCTGACTGCTGACGAGGGCGTGGGGTTTGAGGACGAGTTCGAGTAGGAGGACGGGAGCGGTGATTACTTTTTCAGCTTCTTCTCGGCCTCGGCGAGCATCTGACGAAGGGCGGTGAGGTCATCTTTCGACACTTCTTCCCGCTCCATCATGCCGGCGACGAAGGGGGTGAGGCGGCCATTGAAGACGCGGTCGAGGAAACTGACGCTCTCCTCATGCTGGCACTGATCCTGGGCCACGGCGGGCGAGTAGCGGAACTCACGCCCAATGGCCTCCACGGCGAGCGCACCCTTGTCCGTGAGGCGGCGGATGAGGGACTGCACCGTGCGCGGCTTCCAGGCGAGGCGGCCTTCGAGTTCCTTCACCACTTCGGCCAGAGTGCTCGTGCCACGTTCCCACAGCACCTTCATCACCGTCCATTCGGCGTCGGAGATTTTAGGGGCGGGAGATGTTTCGGGACGGCGTGCCATGGTGGTGGATTACAGATGTGATCCATGGATTACGCATGTAATCCTGGTTGGCAAATACTTTTTTCAAACGGCCATTCTCCACCCCGGAAACCGAAGAAGCGCTTGCCACTGCGCCATTCCGCAGCACAAAGCCTGCAACATGGAAAAACTCATCGTTCACGGCGGCGCTCCGCTCAAAGGTCGCATCAACATCAGCGGATCGAAGAACTCATCGCTGCCCATCCTCGCGGCCACGTTGCTCACGAAGGACACCTGCACCATCCGACGTGTGCCTGATCTCTCAGACACGAATTACATGGTGCGCATCCTGGGCGAGCTCGGCGCTGAAGTCGAGCGTGCCTCTGGCGTGGTCGTCGTCAAAGCGGAGAAGATCAAGTCCGTCGCGCCTTACGAACTCGTGCGCAAAATGCGCGCCTCCATCTGCGTGCTCGGGCCGCTTACGGGCCGCTTGAAGAAATGCACGGTCTCCTTGCCCGGCGGCTGCGTCATCGGTGACCGCCCGGTCGATTTGCATCTCAAAGGCCTCGAAGCACTCGGCGCGCAGATCACCGTGGAAGGCGGCGACATCTTTGTGAACGCCAAAAAAGGTTTCAAAGGCGGCCCGATGAACCTTATGGGCAAACACGGTTCCACCGTGCTCGGCACCGACAACGTCATGATGGCCGCCGTGCTCGCCAAAGGCACCACGATCATCGAAGGCGCTGCCGCCGAACCGGAAGTCGAGGATCTTGCGAACTTCCTCATCAAAATGGGCGCGAAGATTCAAGGCGCGGGCACCAACCGCATCGTCATCGAAGGCGTCAAAGAACTCCACGGAGCCGAGCACATCGTCATCCCGGACCGCATTGAGGCCGGCACCTTCCTCGTCGCCGGAGCCATGCTCGGTGACGGCGTCACTTTGAAGCGCGTCATGCCCGAGCACATGAAATCTGTGACGGATGCCATGATCAAATGCGGCTTCCCGCTCGAAATCACCAAGGACAGCATCACCGTGCGCCCGAATCCGAACGCGAAGGGCTTTGATCTCACCACGCTCTGCTATCCCGGCTTCCCGACGGACATGCAGGCCCAGTTCTGTGCTTTGGCGTGCGTCATCAACGACACCAGCACCATTACCGAGACCATCTTCCCGCAGCGCTTCATGCATGTGGCTGAAATGAACCGCATGGGCACCAAAATCGAGATTCAAGGAGCCACCGCACGCATTCGTGGCGGTGAGAAGATGAAGGGTGCTCCCGTCATGGCTTCCGACCTTCGTGCCTCCGCCGCTCTCGTGCTCGCCGGTCTCGTCGCCGAAGGTAAAACGGAGATCAATCGTCTCTACCACATCGACCGCGGCTACGAGCATCTTGATGACAAACTGGCCGCTCTCGGTGCGCAGTTGGAGCGAGTGAGAGGTTAAGGGATCAGTTTGAGCAATGCTTCGGCGGCGGGCGAGAGCACGCTGCCTTTCTGCCACACAGCGGCGACCTGGCGCTGCATCCTGGGTTCATGAATGGTGATTGCTTGAATGGTCTTGGGCAGATTGCCCGCCGCCAGTTGCGGCACCACCGCTAAACCGAGGCCCGCTGCGACCAGCGCACGCACCGTTTCGAGCTCACCGCTCTCGCAGGCAATGCGTGGCTCGAATCCGGCTTTGCGGCAGGCTTCCAATGCCGTGTCACGCGCACGGCCTTTGTAGAAGATGAAGGATTCGGTCGCCAGTTGCTTCAACGTCACCTCTTTTTGCATCGCCAGCGCATGAGATTTAGCGACGAGCAGCACAAATGGCTCCGTGATGATTGTCTGCGCTTCAAACGCCGCCTTGCTGGCCGGGAGTTGCAGGAAGCCGATGTCGGCCAGACCGGATTCGACGCTGGCAGCCACGCGCTCGGAATTGTCCTCGATTAATTGCAGCTCCACCTTGCCATGCAGCCTGCCGAAGCTGCGAATCACCTCCGGCAGCAGGCACGCGCTCACACTTGGGATCGCCGCGATGATCAGTTTGCCGCCACGAAGCTGAGCCACATCGGAAACGACAGCCTTCGCTGCCTCCGCTTGCGTGAGAAGCGCCTCCGCACGTGGCAGGAAGGCCTTCCCGGCGGCAGTGAGCTGGATTTCTTTGCGACCGCGAATGAACAAAGCGGTGCCAAGCTCCGCTTCGAGATTCTTCATCTGCTGACTCAAAGCCGGCTGCGCCATGTGCAAACGCTCCGCCGCCCGCGTAAAACTGCGCTGCCGGGCGATTTCGATGAAGTAGCCGAGTTGGTAGAGTTCCATGACTGATAAGCGGGCAGCTTGGCCTGCCGTGTCGGCTTTCCAAGCTCGAATAAATGACTGCATGAGCGCGTCCGAAGGCATCTCCCGCCATGAATTCTCTCCTCATCGCCCTGATTGCGCCTGCGGTTCTGTTGTCGGCCTGTGTCCCGTTGCGCGTCGAGTTTGTGCATCCTGCGTTGAAGAAAGAAGGGCTGAAGGGAAAGACTGTCGCCGTGGGGGAGGTGGTGTCGGTTCATTCGGAAAATGATCCTACGCCTTGGGACTCGGCCGTCATTATCAGAAGTTGTGAAGAAAGGCTGCGACAGAAGCGCCCGCGGACCACCATCATTAACTCCAGCGCTCTGGAACGTTCCGTCGGGGAGCTGAAAAACAGGTTGTCCTCGGCGGCTGATCTGCCGCGCCGCGTCGTCAGTGGTACGCAGGCCGCCAGGGCCAGGGCGCGGAACATCGACTACGTCCTGCTCATCGAGGTGCTGCACAACCAGGTGCAAAACAACGTGACCAACCATGAGGAAACAGAGACCGAGGAGGAGCGTGACAAGGACGGGAACGTGATCTGCGAACGCACCACCACCACCTACGTCACCACCGCGCACGCCACGCGCCGGGTCGGGTCTCGGTTTTACCTGCTGGACACACGCACCCGCGAGACGGTGTGGCAGGCGGTCTCAAACCATCTGCACTGCAACGAAAACTCGGTGGAGTCAGGTTTCTGGTTCAGTGACGTGATGCCAGCCATGCCTGCGCCACCCCCGATGTCAGGTGTGGTCGTGGCTTCCACGAACGCCGCCATCCGCAAGCTGCCCAAATGACGAGCCATCGGCTTTTTCAATCGCCAGCATCGTAAAATCATCTTTTTCTTATGATCGGGCGCTGGCATGATCGTTCCCATGCGCCGACTTTGCGTCCACACCATCACCACCAAGCCCCTGAGCATCGAGGAATGCCTCGTGCAGTTTCCCAAACGCGGCGTGACTGGCATCACGATCTGGCGGCAAGCGCTCGAAGGGCGTGATTTGAGCGTTGTGGCACGTCAAACACGCGAAGCAGGCATGGGAGTCGTCAGCTTGTGCCGTGGCGGTTTTTTTCCTGCCACAACAACTGCGGCGAGGCAAACCGCCATCGACGACAATCTGAAAGCCATTGAGCAGGCACACGCCATCGGCGCTCCGCTCATCGTTTTGGTCTGTGGAGCTGTTCCAGGACAATCGCTGATCGAATCCCGCAAACAAATTGCTGACGGCATCGCCGCCGCCTTACCAGTAGCCGAACAAGCAGGCGTCAAACTCGCCATCGAGCCGCTTCATCCGATGTATGCGGATGATCGCAGCGCGGTGAACACCATGCGGCAGGCGCATGAGATTTGCGACGCACTTGGCTCGCCGAAGTCCCTCGGCATTGCCGTGGATGTGTATCACGTCTGGTGGGACCCCGAATTAAAGGCGCAGATCGACCTCGCCGGCCAAACCGGCCGCCTGCATGCCTTCCACATCTGCGATTGGAAAACGCCCACCACCGATCTCCTCAACGATCGCGGTCTCATGGGCGAAGGCTGCATCAACATCCGCGAAATCAGCGACTGGGTCGATGCCACCGGCTTCACCGGCCACCGCGAGGTCGAAATCTTCTCTAACAAGTGGTGGAGCGGAGACCAACTGGCGTTTCTGGACAAGATTGGTGAGAGCTATGGCGGCCTTTACCCGAGCGACGCAGCATCCAAATGACGAATGACGAATTCAGAATGACGAACTTGAAACTTTGAACCTGAAACTTTGAACCTGAAACCTTGAACTGACTTTATGGAAACCAAACGAATCGGCATCATCATGAACGGCGTCACCGGACGCATGGGCACCAACCAGCACCTGATCCGCTCGATCAAGGCGATCCGCGATCAAGGCGGCCTGCGAGTGAACGATGATCTCACCTTGATGCCTGATCCCATCCTCACGGGCCGCAATCATGACAAGCTTCAAGCGCTTGCCCAGCGCACGGGTGTCAGTCGCTTCACGACCGACATCGACGCCGCACTTGCGAACAAGGACGACACGATCTTCTTCGATGCCTCAGGCACCTTGCAGCGCGCAGGCTTCATTGAAAAGGCCGTGACCGCAGGCAAAGCCATCTACTGCGAAAAGCCGACCGCTGTCGAAACCAGCGAAGCGCTGCGTCTTGCCAAGCTCTGCGAAGACGCTGGCGTTAAAAACGGCTGCGTGCAGGATAAGCTCTGGCTGCCCGGCATTCGCAAATTCCGCACGCTGCGTGATCAGGGCTTCTTTGGCCGCATCCTCAGCGTGCGCGGCGAATTCGGCTACTGGGTCTTCACGGGAGAGGATGGCGACCAGCCTGCGCAGCGTCCATCATGGAACTACCGCAAGGAAGACGGCGGCGGCATCATCGTCGATATGCTCTGCCACTGGCGCTATGTGATCGATAATCTCTTTGGCAAGGTGAAGGCCGTGAGCTGCCTCGGAGCCACGCACCTGCCGAAACGCCTCGACGAACGTGGCAAAGCCTACGCCTGCACCAGCGATGACGCCTGCTACGCCACCTTTGAGTGCGAAGGCGATGTGATCTGCCAGTTCAACAGCTCCTGGACCGTGCGCGTGCGTCGTGATGACCTGCTGACGATGCAAGTCGATGGCACGCATGGCAGCGCCATCGTCGGTCTGCGCAAATGCTGGGTACAAAGCATCGGCACCACACCGCGTCCGACATGGAATCCCGACATCGACCAGTCGATCAACTTCTTCGGCGGCTGGCAGGAAGTACCCGACGCCACCACCTACGACAACGCCTTCAAAATTCAGTGGGAGGAGTTCCTCAAGCACGTCGCCGTCGGCACGCCCTTCCCATGGACACTCCGCGAAGGTGCCAAAGGCGTGCAACTCGCCGAACTCGGCCTGCAAAGCTGGGAACAGCGCAAGTGGCTGCCGGTGACGGCACTGTGAGCCGGGAGTTCCGGCTCACCGCACGGTTGCAGCGGGAGGGTGGCTATGCGCCGCCTTCCAACTGCGCTTCGGTCTTCTTCTTTTCACGCTGACGCTGGCTGCTGTCGAGGGTACGCTTGCGCAGGCGGATGCTCTTCGGTGTGCATTCGGCCAGTTCATCGGGGGCGATGTACTCGATGGCACGCTCCAGGCTGAAGCGAACCGGTGGCGAGAGCGCGATGGCCTTGGTGCCGCCTGCTTCGCGGAAGTTTGTCAGGTTTTTACTGCGCGTCGGATTCACCGGCAGGTCGTCCGCACGTGGGTTTTCACCGATGAGCATGCCGTCATAGACGAGTTCGCCGGGGCCGATGAAGAGCTTGCCGCGAATCTGGATCGTATCCAGCGCATAGCTGGTGGCCTCGCCGCCTTCGGTGCTGACGAGCGTGCCCGTCGAGCGCGTCTGCATCGGTCCGGCATGCGGGGCGTATTCTCTGAAGAGATGGCTGTGGATGCCGTGACCACTGGTCTGGTTCATCAGATCAAACTCGAAGCCGATCAAGCCGCGTGTGGGGACGTAAGCCTGGAGACTGGTGCGGCCGCTGTGCGCGCTCATGTCCTCGATCTTGCCTTTGCGCTCGGAGATCGATTTCATCACGTTGCCGAGGTATTCATCCGGCACATCGACGTAGAGCGTCTCAAACGGCTCGCAGAGCACGTCATCAATGCGCTTCATGATCACCATGGGGCGGGAAACGAGCACTTCGAAGCCTTCACGACGCATTTGCTCGACGAGCACGGCGATCTGCATCGAGCCACGGGCGCTGACGTCAAAAATACCGGCGGTGTCCGTGTCCTTGACGCTGATCGTCACATTCATCTTCTGCTCGCGGTCCAGACGGTCGCGGATCTTGCGGGAGGTGACGTGATCGCCTTCGCGGCCTGCCAGCGGGCCGTCATTCACGGCGAACTGCATCACAATCGTCGGCGGGTCGATGGCGACGAAGGGCAGGGCAGGGGCGTCGGCGGCACCGGCCACGGTTTGACCGATGTCCACGTCTTCAAAGCCGCTGATGCCAACGATGTCGCCTGCGGTGCCTTCCACGGACTCGCCAGTGGTCAGTGTCGTGTATTGGAAGACTTTCGTCACCTTCACCGGCTTCGCTTTTTCCTCAGGGGTCTTGCCCAGCAGGAACACACGGTCGCCGAGTTTCACGCTGCCGCGTGTCACCTTGCCGATGGCCACACGGCCCACGAAATTGTCCCAGTCGATGTTGGAAACGAGCATTTCAAAGCTGCCCTCAACCTCAGCCTTGGGCGCCGGGATGTGCTCCACGATCTTGCCCAGCAGAAAGGTCATGTCATGCTGCTCGCCAGTGGGAGAGTCGGTCACCCAGCCAGCGCGGGCGCTGCCGTAGAGGAAGGCGGCGTTGAACTGATCTTCGGTGGCGTCGAGTTCGAGGAAGAGTTCCAGCACCTTGTCGTGAACCTTCTGCGGATCAATGTTCGGGCGGTCCATCTTGTTGATGAGCACGATGGGCTTGATGCCCTGCTGCAGCGCTTTCTTTAGCACGAAGCGCGTCTGGGCCTGCGGGCCGTCATAGGCATCGACCACGAGCATCACGCCATCCACCATTTTCATCACGCGCTCCACCTCGCCGCCGAAGTCGGCATGGCCGGGAGTGTCCACGATGTTGATGATGTGGTCGTTCCAGTGAACGGAGGTGTTCTTGGCCTTGATGGTGATGCCCTTTTCCTTTTCGAGGTCCATCGAGTCCATGGCGCGTTCGGCGATGGCCTGGTTTTCACGGAAGTTGCCGCTGGAGCGCAGCAGGCCGTCAACGAGCGTCGTTTTGCCGTGATCGACGTGGGCGATGATGGCGATGTTGCGAATTTTATCGGGGGTCATGGGCAGTTTTTCTGGGGAAGGGGGCCGCGAGGGTAGCAGCCTCCTGACGATAGGCAAACGGTTCGCTGCAATGGTTTCGCCCCTTTGAAAGACTCAGCGCCGCCCGGTTTTTGACTCAGACTGTCAAGGCTTGAAATCCGGCGGCAGCCGCCGCACCTCGCAGCGCAGGAGGGTGCTGAGGTTGTCCTTGTCGAACATAGGCAGGCAAAACCCAACGTTCCCGTCGGGGGTCAGGGGCAGCGGAGGATGCGGGGCGTAGTAGCCGGACGGGACGACCTCGGTGAACACCTTCTGGCCTCCTACTTCAAAAGAGACCTTCCCGGCGTGGCAGGTGATGAGAAAAGAGGTGGGGGAGGCCGGGGGCTCTATTTTACGCTTTTCCAGACCGCCTTTGAAGAAGCGGTCGAGGAAGTAGGCTTCGTCCCGCTTCATGACACAGGTCACCCACTGCTCCACTTCTTGCTCGCTGTAACCGTGGCCGATAAGGATTCCAAAGCCGGATTTTCCGGCGATGAACTCTCCGCGCATCTGAAACTCCGTGCCCACGCGGCCCAGATGAAAGATAAACGCCGATGCGCCCTTGCCGCGATTGATGAGATGCCCCTCGCCCGTGCCAGTCCAGTCCCCCTTTTGAACCTGCCAGCCAGCCAGGGATGGATCGACGCTCAGCGGCACCCAGCCACCCGCAGCAAGAGCGCGCTCGAACTTGACCGTCGCCAGCCGGGAATCCGCCAGTTCAGCGCCGGCTACCCCCTGCAATTGCGCGCGGATGGTCCGGTAACCATCCTCGGCGGCGGCGAGGTCCTTTTTCTCCAACGCGTGTTCGGCAGCCCGCCACTCCTCTTCATAACCGACGGCGAAGATTGCGGACTCCGCACGAATGATCTGTTCGCTCCAGCCACGGAATGACAGCATCTGCAGCACCACCCGGCGGGTGAACTTGCTCTCCACGAGGGCCAGTGCATCCGCCGCTGCCACATAGTCCCCGCAGACCCAGCCGTAGGCTCCCAGCATCATGAGGGCCTCATCTTTGAGCGCCGGGGTGGGGGCATCCTGCACGCGCTGCTTGCACAAGGCCACGGTCACTTGGGCCACGAGTGGATGGCGGCAGACTTTCTGCCAGTCAGCGCCATCCCGCGCGAGATCCTGCAGCACCTGGAGAAAGAAGTACGGCACCTCGGTGTCGAAGCGTTTCGTCGCGGCACAGGCCAGGCCGAAGGCGAGCATTTCCTGATGGCTGCCGCCCCAGCGTGGCAGCAGGCCGTTCATCAGAGCACGAAACGCGGACAAATGATCAAACTGGGCGTCCAGCACACGCTGCAGCCAGACCTGCGGCTTCTCGCCGGTGTCCCCACCGGTCACGGTGATGCTCAGCAGCTCGCGCGCTGCGACGGGATTCTCAGGCCGCATCTTCCACGCTTTCAAAAAGCACTCCACCGCCTTCACCCGTGACTCCTCAAAGCCCGCCCAGCCCTCAGGCTTGACCTCGTTGGCAAAGGCGTGACCACGCGCCAGCCACGCTTTGCACTGGTAATATCGGCCCAAGAGCACTTGGGCCGCCCACGGGGACAGGGCCGGGAAAGCGCAGATCTTCTGCACCAGCGGTTCGTCTTTCGGCAGCACCGTCTCGCGAAAGATTGGCCACAGGTTCTCATCGAGGATATCGTCTTCATCCGGCAGATAGCCGCCTTCCTCCAAGGAGGCCCACGCCGCCTTGATGAATTCCTCTTTGAGCGGCATCGCGGAAGTATTGATCCTCGACTCCGACGCGATGTGCTCACAGACTTCCATCGTCAGCAGGCGCTGGGCGGCCGGCATGTTCTTGAACTGTTTGTGCCGCGCGGCCTTTTTGTAAGATGCCTCGAAGCCCGGAAAGTCCTGCGAATCGCGGTAGATGGCCATCCCATGCAGCCAATGGATCAAAGGGTCGTCCACCTTGGCTTTGATCAACGCCTCGCATTCCGAGATCATCACGGCAGGGGTGAATGCGGGATCGAGTTGCGGGCATTTCCGGACCAGCATGATGCCTTTGCGCACGACTTGCAGGGCGCGCTCGCGCGTGGCTTCATCGATCTTCAAGCGCGCGGCAAACGGCGTGGCAATGCTGCGCCCGAACCACTTCAGCCAGCGGTCTTCGTAATCGCGCTGCAATCGTGCCCCTGGCCGCGCGTGAAGCTGAGGCATGTCATGCTTTTCGAGATACGCTTTGATTTCGGCGTCGGGCAGTTCGGCGGCGAAGAGGGGCGAGGCCGCCAGGCTCACGACAGTAAAGATCAGGAGATGCGCCGTCTTGTTCATGGTTTCTGTGAGGTTCGTCAAAGAATGCGACGGCCCATTATCGTCAGCCATTGGGGCGGCCTTTCACCTGTGCGGCGGATGCCTCCAGAGAGGCGGGGCAAGGTGCTCTTCAAATGATGGGGCGGCCGCCCCATCATGAGGCCTCACCGGCCCAGGCTTTTCCACACCGCAGGCAGGCGTTCACGCACCAATTTGGCACTGTTCGCCGGGATCAGGGCAGGGGTGAGCGGCACGTTTTTCGTGTCTTCAAAGTCCAACTGGCCGGGGGAGCGTGAGTATTTGTAGTCGCGGTCGAGATTGCCATCGGCGGCGAGTTGGATGCCGACTTCTTCAACTCGGGGTACGGAGAGGTAGAACTGGCCGTGTTCGAGGATGCAAGGCTCGTTGGCCTTCAAACGCAGCCGCGCCTTGGCAAGCTCCCGAAACAGCTCTTTGGCCGTGGCCTCGGCGGGATTCACGAAAAGGCGCTGTTCGGCGATCAAATCACGAAACTCAGGCTCCTGGCGCAGTGAACCGAAGGCGGTGTCGATTTCATCTTTGGCGAGCGGGTAGTGGGTGCAGCCGAGGACGATGGTTTGCAGCGGTTTCGTCGGTTTGGAGTCGCGATAGGCTTCTGCGAGGGCACGGGCTTCTTTCAAGGCATAAGCGGCGACGGAGTCCGGAAAGGCAGGATCGCCCTCAATGGCTCCGGCGAGCGTGGCGCTGCCCTGCTGGGCGATGACGGGGACGCTTTGACCCGTAAGACCGAGGGTTTGAGTGATCGTGCGCGGATAAACGCCGCTGGCGCAGGTTCCGACTGTGGCGAGGACACCGATGCCGCCAGTGGTTTTGGATTCGAGAACGCCGCGTGCTCCGGCTTCAACGACACCGACGACGATCACCGGAATTTTCCATGCGGCGACGGCTTTGCGGATGTCTTCGAGACCGTAGGCGGTGGCGGTGTTGCAGGCGATGACGATGGCTTTGACCGGCGGCTTGGTGAATGCAGGGACGTTGCCCTCCGCAGGCCAGAATCGCCTTCCGAGGAGGAAAATCGCGTCCTTCACGATCAATTCGCGCAGGTAGTCGGTGCGTTGGACGGCGGAGTAGTTGCCGTAGGGCATGTTGGCCTGGTCGCCGAAGTAGATGAAGCGTTCTTGCGCGAAATCGGCCACGCCATCGGCTCCAGGTTGCAGATTGTCGTTGTGGAAGGCGTCGAGTGTGAGCAGCGCCTCCAGCACGGTGAGGCCGCCGATGCCGGAGTCGAACACACCGATGGGCAGGTGGCGAACGGCCTCGTCATCGCTCCAGGCGGTGGCATCGAAACTGAACGCCGCTTTGCCATCGGGATGCGATTTGGCGTGTTCGACGAGATCTGCGGCGTGAACGGCGCAGACGAGCAGCCATGGGAGGAGGAATTTCATGAGAAAAGCATTCGACCAATGATCACAGCCATTGCCATGCCAACGACATCGGCGGTGAGTCCGGCGGCGAGGGCGTGGCGGATGCGGCGGATGCCGACGCTGCCGAAATAGACGGCGAGGACGTAGAACGTGGTCTCGGTGGAGCCGTACATGATGGCGGCGGTGTATTTGAGCAGATCGCTGCTTTCAGGTCGCAGCAAGATGTCATTGAGCACGCCGAGCGAGCCGGAGCCGGTCAGCGGTCGCATCAGGGCCATGGGCAGCAGCTCGACGGGGAAGCCGATGAAGCCGAGCACGGGCCGCAGCATGTATTCGAGCAGCAGGAGCATGCCGGAGCTGTTGAAAACGGCCAGTGCGGCCAGCATCGCCACGAGGAAGGGCATGATGCGTGTGGCGACGGCAAAGCCCTCCTTCGCGCCTTCGACGAACTCCTCATAAACCTTCACCCCCTTCGCCATGCCGACGCCGAGGGTGATGACGAGCACGATGGGAATGGCGAGGCCGGAACCGCCGTTCATGAAGCGCTTCCACGCGGGTACGATTTGCGGCTCTTCAGCGGCAGCCGGGCTTGGTGCTGCCTTGGCTGCGGGTGCGGCCTTCTGCTTCGCTTTTTCGACGATCTGGCTGAGTCCGGTGGCTTTTAGGACGCTCTCACGAGCGGTGGCAGGCATGAATTCAAGCGCAGCGCAGGAGCCGAAGATGACAAACAGGGCGATGAGCCAGAAGCGGCGTTTCGGCGTGATTTTTCCAGATGCAGGCGCGGTTTGGTCGGTTGTGGCGGTTGATTCCACGCTGTCGTTCGGCTGGATGGCAAACACGGGCAGCTTGCCATAAAGTTTGGCCGCTAACACAGCGGTGACGACGGTGCAGGCGGTGGCGAGGATGGTGGGGACGATGATCTGATGCGCGCCTTTGACCCCGGCGGCGTTGAGGTAGTTGATGGCCGTCATGGGCACCAGCGTGAACGCGGCGGTGTTCATGGCGAGGAAGGTCACCATGGCGTTGCTGGCCGTTTGTTTGTGCGGATTGAGCTCCTGGAGGTGCGTCATGGCCTTGAGGCCAAGTGGCGTGGCGCTGTTGCCGAGGCCGAGCATGTTCGCGGCCAGGTTCATGATCATGGCGCTCATCGCAGGGTGATCGCGCGGCACGTCGGGAAAGAGGCGGCGCATGAGGGGCGAGAGGGCGCGGGCGGCCAGCTCCAGCAAGCCTGCTTTTTCCATGACACGCATGACACCGAGCCAAAAGATCATCAATCCGGCTAGCGGCAGCGCGATGTCCATGACTGCGGCTTTCGACTTGGAAAGGATGGAGGCGACGATGCCGCCATCACCGGAGACATTGCCCAGCAGCGCGGCGGCGCACATGCCGGTGAGGAGGAGAAAGGCCCAGATGTAGTTCAGCATGCGGCGGAAAATGTGACAAGACTGTAGCCAGAGGCGGCGGCAATGCGTAATCGTTCCCGCGCCAGCCTCAAGCGCCTTCTGTCGTCCGTTTTACTCCCCTCATGATTTGTCCCATCCAGCTTGCCAGCCGCCTGAGCGGCCTCAGCACGCACGTCATCCGCATCTGGGAGCGGCGCTACGGGGCGCTCAGTCCCACGCGGACAGACACGAACCGCCGCATGTACTGCGAGGAGGCGATCAAACGCCTCAAGCTGCTGCGCGAACTGACGGAGCACGGGCACCGCATCGGTGGCGTGGCGAAATTGCCCACGGAAGATTTGGAGGCGCTGGTAAAAAAGACGGTCGCTGAGACAGTCATCACGCCCGCAGGCAATCTGGAGTCGCCAGATCAATATGTGGAGGCCGCCATTGAAGCCTCGAAGAAGTACGACGCCGAATGCCTGCGCCGGGTGCTGCTGCAAGCCCGCATGCAGCTCGGCCAGCGCGGCATGCTGCATCAGGTGATCTGCCCGCTGATCATCAAAATCGGCGAAAGCTGGCAGCACGGCAATCTGCGACCCAGCCACGAGCACATCGCCACGGCGGTGATCCGTGAGCTGCTGCTCACGCCCGTGCCTGGCAGCCAGGTGGCCATGAATGCGCCTGAACTCGTCGTCGCCACGCCCGCAGGAGAGATTCATGAGCTCGGTGCCATGATCGTGGCCGCCACGGCGCGTGATCTCGGCTGGCGGGTGACTTACATGGGGCCGAATCTGCCGGTGGAGGAGATCGCCGCCTGCGCCCTCGCCCGGCAGGCCACCGCCGTGGCGCTGAGCGTGGTTTATCCCGAGGGCTGCCCCGTCATTCAGGAAAAACTCCGCCGCATGCGCGAGCTGCTGCCGCCCGCGATGGCCTTGATCGTCGGCGGGCGGGCGGCGGCGGGCTACAAGGAGAAGCTGACTGGCGTCGGCATCCTCTGGGTCGGCTGTTTGCATGGTCTGGACGATGCGTTGTTGCAGATTCGGAAATGACGCGGGTTGCACGGCGCAAGACGCCATCTAGTCTGCCTGTCATGCTTCTTTTCCGCACCACCTCCGGCATCGTCATTCAAAACGCAGGCACCTGGCATGCCGTCCCCGAAATGAACTGGGACGCCTTGCTCGATGTCGCTGGTCTTCCCGCTTATCTGGCTCAAATCGCCGCCACATCGCCTGCCATTGACGCTCCGGCCACGGAGAGCATCCTGGCCCCCATCGTCTCGCAGGAAGTTTGGGCTGCTGGTGTCACCTACTTCCGCAGCCGCACGGCGCGGATGGAGGAATCGAAAGATGCAGGCGGCGGCAGCTTCTACGACCGCGTTTACGCCGCCGAACGCCCCGAGATATTCTTCAAAGCCACGCCGCAGCGCGTCGCGAATCCGAATCAGCCCATGCATCTGCGTGGCGACTCGAAATGGATGGTGCCCGAGCCAGAACTCACGCTCTGTATCAACTCACGCGGCGAAATCATCGGCTACACCGTCGGCAACGACCTTTCCTGCCGCGACATCGAGGGCGAAAACCCGCTCTACCTGCCGCAGGCGAAGTGTTTCAAGCTCTGCGCCGCGCTTGGCCCCGCGATCCTAATTCAAACCGAGCCGCCCGCTCCTACGACCCGCATTCACCTGCAAATCGACCGCGCGGGTGTCCCCGCCTTTGAAGGCGAGACAACGCTGGCCCAATTGAAGCGCACCCCCGCCGAACTCGCCGGCTTCCTCTTCCGCGACAACACTTTCCCCACCGGCACCTTCCTCATGACCGGCACCGGCATCGTCCCCGGCGACGAATTCACGCTGCAAAGCGGCGATCTCGTGAACATCACCATCGACGGCATCGGCACCCTCGTGAATCCCATGGCCTGACACATCCTTCTCATTCTTCCCATCACTCCCATTTTCTGATCCCATGACACTCACCGGAAACCACTTCATCGCAGGCCGCGAATCCGCGCCGCAAACCCATCAGTTCCACGCATTCAATCCCACCACCAGCGAGCAGCTTGAGCCGGTTTACGGCGATGCCAGCCATGCCGAGGCCGATGAAGCCCTGCTGGCGGCGGAAGGAGCCTTCGACGCACTACGACTCGCCACGCCGGAGACACGCGCGGCTCTGCTCGATGCCATTGCAGATGAAATCACCGCGCTAGGCGATGCGCTTCTTGAACGCGCGCATGCCGAGTGCGCTTTGCCCATGGCGCGCCTCACCGGCGAGCGCGGACGCGCCATCGGGCAGTGCAAGCTGTTCGCAGCGCTGATTCGTGAAGGTTCCTGGGCCGATGTGCGCGTGGACCATGCGATTCCTGACCGCCAGCCGCTGCCGAAGCCGGATGTGCGCCGTGTGATGATGCCCATCGGCCCGGTGGTCGTGTTTGGCGCCAGCAATTTTCCCTTTGCCATCGGTGTGATCGGCACGGACACGGTTTGTGCGCTGGCGGCAGGCTGTCCGGTCGTGGTGAAGGGCCATCCGGCGCACCCAGGCACCTGCGAGATGCTGGGACGTGCGGTGGTGAATGCGCTGCACAAGGTCGGCCTGCCTGCGGGCTGTTTCTCCCTGCTGCATGGCAAGGGCAACGATATCGGCACGACATTGGTAAAACATCCGCTCACACAAGCGGTCGGTTTCACCGGTTCGCTTCGCGGAGGCCGTGCGCTGATGGATGTCGCCGCAGCGCGTCCGCATCCGATCCCGGTGTATGCGGAGATGGGATCGGTGAACCCGGTCTTTGTGCTGCCTGGAGCGCTCAAGGAGCGTGCCTCAAAGGTCGCGGAAGCCTATGTGCAGTCCGTCACCATGGGTGTGGGCCAGTTCTGCACGAATCCCGCCGTCGTGCTGGGTCTGCAAAGCCCCGAGTTGAACCAGTTCATCAGCAATGCCGCCGCGCATGCCGAAAAAGTGGCCCCGCAGACGATGCTGCATCGTGGCATATGCGAGGCTTACGACGCTGGCACCGCCGTGTGGAGCACCATTGATGGCCTGGAACTGGCGGCACAATCCGAGACGCCTCCAAGCGAGACAGCCTCCCAGGCCGCCTGCCGCATCTTCACCACGACCATCGACGTGCTCGAATCCAACCCCGAGCTGCGCCGCGAAGTCTTCGGCCCCTGCTCAATCATCACCAAGTGCGCGACGCTCGAAGACCTGCTCCGCTACGCCAACAGCCTCGAAGGACAGCTCACTGCCACGATCCATGGCACCGTCGAGGATCTGCGCGAGTTTGCGCCCCTGGTGCGTGTTTTGGAGAAAAAAGTCGGTCGCCTCATCTTCAACGGCTTTCCCACTGGCATCGAAGTCTGCCCCTCCATGCACCACGGTGGCCCGTATCCGGCCGCCAGCCACAGTTTCTTCACCAGCATCGGCACCGCGAGCATCTACCGCTTCGTGCGACCGGTCAGCTACCAGGGTTTCCCGGAAGAAGCGCTGCCAGAGCTGCTGCAAGATGCCAATCCGCGTGGCGCGATGCGGATCGTCGATGGCGAGATGAAGCGCTGAGTCGCTGACTTTGTGGAGTGCCGGTCAAACGGTCGTCGCTCCCATTTTACTGCTCCAGCACCTTCAACGCATTGCGCAGCAGGGTGAGGCCAGCCTCCTGGCTCTTTTCCGGGTGAAACTGCACCGCGACGAGATTTTTCTTCGCGATGCCGCTGATGAAACTCACGCCGTAATCCGTGCGGCACAGCGCCAGCGATTCATCCTGCACTTCAGGGTAATAGGAGTGAACGAAATAAATGTAAGTCGGGTTCGGCAGGCCGTTCCAAACGGCTGACTGGCTCGTTTCCCACTGCGCCACGTTCCAGCCCATGTGCGGGATCTTCAAGCCGCTGGCCGCATCAAATTTTCGCACTCTGCCTGCCACCGCGCACAGGCCTTCGACGCCGGGACACTCTTCACTGCTTTCAAACAGCAGTTGATAGCCCAGGCAGATGCCGAGGTAGGGTTTCTCCGCCTTCAACCACGCCCGCAGCGGCTCCCACAGTCCGGTTTCCTTCAAGATGCGCACGGAATCTCCGAACGCGCCCTGGCCAGGAAACACGAGCACGTCGATGCCGTCGAAGTCCTCCGGCTTCGTCACGAGATTCGCATGCGCTCCGATGGCCTCGAAGGCATTCAACACGCTACGCAGGTTCCCTGCGCCATAATCCAGCACACCGAGTTTCATCACAGAACGTCCTTTGTGCTAGGGATGCCGGTAACGCGCGGATCATGCTTCGTGGCCGCGTCCAGTGCGCGTGCGAGACCTTTGAAGATCGCCTCCGCCATGTGGTGGGCATCGCGTCCGCGGCGGATTTCGACGTGAAGCGTCGCCAGCAGGCTCGACGCGAAGGCGCGCAGGAATTCCTCGACGAGCTGGTAGCTGAAGCGGTTCACACCGCCGATGGCCTCAACACCTTCCGGCGCGTGATAGCTGAGAAAGGACCGACCGCTAAGGTCCAGCGCGACCTCGGCAAGTGTTTCATCCATGGGAAGCAGCCAGAAGCCGTAGCGCACGATGCCAGCCTTGTTACCCAGCGCTTCGCGGAAGCAGTTGCCCAGCACGATGCCGGTGTCCTCGACGGTGTGGTGATAGTCCACCTCGATGTCGCCCACGACCTTCACTTTGAGGTCAAACAAACCGTGTTTGGAGAAAAGCGTCAGCATGTGGTCAAAGAACGGCACTCCGGTGTCGATCTGCGACTTGCCGGACCCATCAACATTGAGTTCGATCTCAATGTCCGTCTCGGCGGTTTTGCGGTGCTGCTTGGCGGTTCTGGCTTGGCTCATGAACTGCGAATCAACACGCAATCCCCTTGTAGAGCAAGCGGACGCTCGCCCTACGCCACAATGCCCTTCACGAGGTGCCCATGCACGTCAGTCAGCCGGTAACGCCGCCCCTGGAACTTGTAGGTCAGTCGTTCGTGATCGATGCCGAGCAGATGCATCAGTGTGGCGTGGAAATCGTGGATGTGCAGGCCATCCTTGACCGTGTTGTAGCCGAAATCGTCCGTCTCGCCATACACCGAGCCCGCCTTGATGCCGCCACCGGCAAACCACGCGCTGAAACAGCGTGGATGATGATCGCGACCGAAGTTGGTGCTGATTTTGCCCTGGCAATACGCCGTGCGACCAAACTCGCCGCCCCAGACGACTAGCGTATCGTCCAGCATGCCGCGTTGCTTGAGGTCTTTGACCAGCGCTGCGGCGGGTTGGTCGGTTTCTTTGCACAGCCTCGGCAACGCGCCCGGCAGGCCACCGTGATGATCCCAATCCTGATGGTAGAGCTGGATGAAACGCACGCCCTTTTCCGCCAGACGCCGCGCTTGCAGGCAGTTCGCCGCGAATGTGCCCGGCGTCTTCACATCCGGGCCGTAGCTGTCGAGCACATGCTGCGGCTCATCGCTCAGATCGGTCACTTCCGGAATGCTCGTCTGCATGCGGAAGGCCATCTCATAGTGGTCGATGCGATTCTGAATCTCCGTGTCCGGCGTTCCGGCAAACTGATGCTCATGCAGCTCCTTCAGGCGATCCAGCATCAGCCTGCGGCTGTCCGCGCTCACACCCGCCGGATTGCCGAGGTAAAGCACCGGGTCCTTCGCCGCACGGAACAGCACACCCTGATGCCTCGTCGGCAGAAAGCCGCTGCCCCACAAATGCGATCCCAGCGGCTGCCCGCCCTTGCCCTTCGTGATCAGCACCGTGAACGACGGCAGATTCGCGTTCTCCGCGCCGAGGCCATAGCTCAGCCACGAGCCAAAACTCGGCCGCCCCGCGATCTGCGATCCCGTCTGGAAAAACGTCACGCCAGGCCCGTGATTGATCGATTCCGTGAACATCGAGCGCGCCACGCAGATGTCGTCCGCGATGCTCGCCGTGTGCGGCAGCAACTCGCTGAACCATCCGCCCGCCTGCCCGTGTTGCGTGAACTTGAACGGCGATCCCACCATCGGAATCGACGACTGATTCCCCGACATCCCCGTCAGCCGCTGTCCGCCGCGCACCGAATCCGGCAGTTGCTCACCGTTCCGCTGATTCAGCAACGGCTTGTAATCGAACAAGTCGAGATGCGACGGACCGCCCGACATGAAAAGATAAATGATCCGCTTCGCCTTCGCGAAATGATGCGTGCTGCCCAAAACGCCCCGATCCACCGCCGCAGCAGCGCCGTGGCTCTCCTGTGCCAGCATTTCATTCAAAGCG
>Ga0209573_1002101_pt1 | contig 26950 bp, 25 predicted proteins | sample TNRBio252014_DNA_FD_185870 | JGI IMG/M metagenome (GOLD analysis project Ga0209573, IMG submission 185870) | Wastewater treatment Type I Accumulibacter community from EBPR Bioreactor in Madison, WI, USA - TNR Reactor_6/25/2014_ DNA (SPAdes)... | ecosystem: Engineered > Bioreactor > EBPR >... | reverse complement strand
GATTGATTACCCTGCAAACCACCGCTGTGTATCAGCAGGATTTTACTTCCTGGCGGAAAGTAATTTTTCCTGGCAAGGTCACTTATTGCAAAACATAGTTTACCCGTGTATACAAAATCTGTAGGAATACTGGTATGAGTATAAAATTCATTCATGAAAGCAATTAACTCTGTTGTTTTTTTTGCATAGCCGCCAAAGTGATAGTCATGAATGATATCAAATTCTTTTGCCGGATTGATCAGTAGTTTTTTTACTTCAGCAGGAAGGGTCATATTGTTTTTCATCACACTTATGCCAACAGTTCTTGTGGAGATTGAACTGCTATTGATTAATCCTGCTACCATCGTTCCTGTACCAACCGCACAGCATATATGTGAGAAATCATGTTCCTGGCAATATTGCAGAATAGTTGCAGCACCACTGGCTCCCTTTTCTCCATATCCTCCTTCGTTTACAAGGTAGTAGTCGCCTGTACTCATCTCTTCGGGAACTCTTTTTTTTCTATATTCTTCCCTGTCCTGAAAGATTAATTTCATTCCAAGATCTTTTGCCTGAGTAAGTGTTGTGGAAAGAGTACCGGCTTTTTCACCCCGGATAATGCCAATAGCCTCTAATTTGTTGATCTTGCATGCAGCAGCAGTGGCGTGAATATGATTTGACCAGGCACCACCAAAAGTTACGAGTGTTTTTTTTCCCAGGCTCAATGCTTCCACAAGGTGGTATTTTAATTTAAACCACTTATTGCCCGAAATAATTGGGTGTATTTTATCAAGGCGGAGTATAAACACTCTGAGATCCTTTTCATGGAAGAGAGGAACAGATAACCGTTCTGTTGTTATATTATTCAAATTAATATTCTCCATGATTCTTAGCGGCGTAACGAAATTAGTTTAATTTCGCCCTGCAAAATTGATATGTAAAGATGAAGCCTACTTTAGTAATATTAGCTGCAGGCATGGCTTCCCGTTATGGGAGCATGAAACAAGTGCAGGGTTTCGGCCCTTCAGGAGAAACAATTATGGATTATTCAATCTATGATGCCATCCGTGCCGGTTTTGGTAAAGTTGTTTTTATTATCCGTAAAGAATTTACTGACAATTTCAAATCCATATTTGAACCAAAGCTGAAAGGAAAGATCAAAACTGAATATGTTTTTCAGGAGATGAGTTCTTTCACGGAGGGCTTTGAAGCACCCGAAGGACGAACAAAACCCTGGGGTACTGCTCATGCAGTGCTTTGCGCAAAACATGTGGTAAAAGAGCCATTTGCTGTAATCAATGCGGATGATTTTTATGGAAGGAATGCTTTTGAAAATGCTGCAAAATTTCTGAAGAATTCATGCACTGATAATTGTTATGCTATTGTTGGCTACGACCTGCTAAGCACATTATCTGATCATGGTACAGTTAACAGGGGAGTTTGCGGATTGGATGAAGACGGAAATCTTGCTACTATTACTGAACGGATCAATATTGCCAAAAAGGATGGTAATATAGTTTGTGATGACGGGCTGGAACCTAAAGAGCTTTCAACAGCAACCAGGGTGTCAATGAATTTCTGGTGTTTTGCTCCTTCCTTTTTCTCCTACACACAACAATTATTTTTAGAATTTCTGGCTAAGCATGGGAAAGAGCTGAAATCCGAATTCTTTATTCCTATTGTAGCTGATCAGTTTATAAAGGAAGGCGGTAAAGTCGAGATTATTCCCACCATTTCGTTGTGGTTTGGAGTTACTTACAAAGAAGATGCGCCATTCGTTGAAAAAAGCCTCAATGATCTTATTGAGCAGGGTGAATATCCTCGCAGTCTCTGGTAATAAGATTGTTCTGAAATAAAAAAAGCCCCGTATTTGTACGAGGCAGTTTTTTCTATAGGGGTTAATTCGATTAGTTCACTTTTACCATAAAAATGTAATCTTCCACTTTTTCTACCTGCTGCTGAAAATCAAGACCTGCAATAGAAGATTTGGATGTGATCTTAACCTTTTGGTAACTGGTGTCTTTTTTCAAATCATCCAGTACTTTATAAATATACTTGCCTTGTATTGCAAAGGCAAAGCCTTCTGTATTTCTCTGGCGTCCGTTCAGAATACCAATCACTTCACCTTTTCTATTTAATATAGGGCTGCCACTGTTTCCCCTGTTTGCCGCCAATTCTAACTGGCAACTCAGGGTATCGCCATTATAACCTGTTTTAGCACTTAAATAACCCTGGCCATATACAATCTCATTGCGGGGATAGCCCAGTGTGAAAATGGGTTCAGCTAATTTTCCTGCTGATTTGCTGATAGCATAAGGTACTGAAGTATAGGGTTTGAAGTTTTCGTCTTCTATTTTAAGGATAGCGATATCTTTTTGTACATCAATAAAAACCACTTTAGCCAAAAACTCACCATTGCTATTCTGAACAGCAATGTTCCTGGCACCCTCCACTACATGGGCATTAGTAACTAGATAGCCTTTAGCATCTATGATAAAGCCTGTACCACCAGTAGTGTAAACAATTGTATTGTCAGCAGTATTGATTTTGTTTTTAACCCTGCTTATTTCTTTATCCTGCTCTTTTGTTTTATTCTCAATAACGTTGATCTTACCTTTTAACAGGTCAATTTCACCTGCAGGTGTTTGCGGAGTGATGGACCAGACAAGGGCACTGATTGTTAAAGTAGTAATACCTGCTATAGACGCAGCAATGGCGGCCACTCTCTTATATCTTTTCCAGAGGTAAACAACCTTAGCTTTTCCTGTAAGTTTAGCAGAATTGATCTTTCCCTGTTCTGCAAGATCAGTGTGTACATCATGCAGGGTAGAGCGGAATTTCTTCCATTCTCCAAACCGGTTCATTTGTTGTAAAAAGAGTGTATGCTCAACCACTAACTGGTCGATCTCAGAATTTGTCTTCCTCAGGTTTTCAAAATGTAATCGTTCGTCAGGATTCATTTCACCCCGGATATAGCGTTCCACCGCCTCTAAAACTTTAATATCACTCATCTCCGTTTCCATTTTTATAGTGAGAAAAAAATATCTTTTTCAATCGCATCAGGCATTTGTACTTCTGGTTTTTTGCATTGTCCGCATTGGTATATCCAAAATTGGCCGCAATAACCTGCATATTCTGCTTTTGAAGGTAATAGGCCTCCAAAAGGCTTTTACAGGGTTCTCCCAGGCTGCTGATGGCTTTGTTCATCATTTCAAACTCAGCATCTCTTTTCTCATGTTCTTCTATCTCATCATCCACCTGTACAGATGCTTCGGGGTCTTCAATAGGAGGTGAATACCGGTTCAGTTGTTGTAATCTTTTGAGCCACAGTCTTTTACTTACCGAATAAATATAAGTTTTAATCAGGCAGTTCAGTTCAAAGGTTCCGGATCTTACTTTTTCGTACAACACGATCATAGCTTCCTGAAATATGTCCTTTGCATCATCTGCTGAGCCGTTGTTGTTGATTATCAGGGCCTGAATCATATTGTAATTCTCCCTGTAAATTGTCTCAACGGCCTTTTTGTCGTTAATAGCTAATCCTTGCAAGAGTGCCTTTTCGTTATTCTCTGGTTTCACATTCCGTTATTTAATACAATATTTTAAAAATAGTAACCCTAGGCCATCTGAAAAAAAAATTTAAATGCAGGGTTACCTTTTTCCAATTTGGGTATAAACAGCGAAATATTTCAAACAACCCCAAAAAAATCTCTAAAATGAAGAAGTTTTTTGCAATTGCATTTATTGCTGCTACAATGGTAGCTTGTAACAACGAAGGTGAAAATAAGCCTGCTGGTGATTCAGCTACTACACCTGCTGTTGATACTCCAGCTGTAGTTACACCTGCTGTTGATTCTACAGTTAAAGCTGCTGTTGATTCTACAGTTAAAGCTGCTGTTGATTCTATAAAGAAGTAATTTCAATTGGCAAGCAAATCGATAAGGGCCGCACCTGTGTGCGGCTTTTTATTTTGCTACAGTTGCAGGAAGTTTATCAGTCAAAATACATTCTTCTGTCCCCTTATTTAAGGCTACCTTTGCCGATTCTTATCAACCATAAAAAATTTATTTCGTGAACACATTTGAAGCCTTGGGTATTGAAGAAGGCTTATTACATTCAGTAAAGGCATTAGGTTTTACCCAGCCCACACCTATCCAGGAAAAAGCAATTCCGGTTTTGCTGCAAGGGACAAAAGATTTTATCGGTTTGGCACAAACCGGAACTGGTAAGACAGCTGCATTTGGATTGCCTCTTTTGCAACTTATAAATAAGGAGGACCGTTTCCCACAGGCATTGATCGTTTGTCCTACAAGAGAATTATGTCTTCAGATAACAAGTGACCTGGAAAAATTCAAGAGCAAGAAAAATAATATTGCTGTTACCGCTGTTTATGGCGGTACTTCCATTACAATGCAGATCCGGGATCTGAAAAGGGGTACACATATCGTAGTAGCCACTCCCGGCCGGCTGATCGACCTGATTGAAAGAAAAGCTATTAATCTTGATAAAATTCATTATGTAGTATTGGATGAGGCCGATGAAATGCTGAATATGGGCTTCAAGGAGGATATTGAGTTCATTCTGAAAAACACTCCCAATCGCCAAAGCATCTGGTTGTTTAGCGCCACGATGCCGGCAGAGATAAGGCAGGTGAGCAAAAGATACATGGATCAGCCATTTGAGATCACCGTTGGAAAAGTAAATTCAGGTAATGTAAACATTGATCACCAGTACTATGCCACACAGCATCATAACAGGTACGAGGTTTTAAAAAGGATCATTGATTTTAACCCGGGTATATATGGGATTGTATTTGCCCGCACAAAAGCTGATACGCAGGAAATAGCCGAGAAACTTACCCGGGAAGGGTATGATATTGATGCTATCCATGGTGACCTTACCCAGCAGCAAAGAGATAAGGTAATGGGTCTTTTCCGGGATAGAAGTGTAAAGCTTCTTGTAGCAACAGATGTAGCTGCCCGTGGTATTGATGTAGCAGGAATTACTCATGTTATCAATTATGAATTACCGGATGATGTGGAAGTGTACACACACAGAAGCGGACGTACGGGCCGGGCAGGAAACAGTGGTGTTTCTGTTTCGATAGTAACACCAAAGGAAACATACCGTTTGCGCCAGATTGAAAGATTGGTAAATACCAGGGTTCATAAAATGGATATACCAAGCGGAAAGGATGTTTGCCGTAAACAGTTCTTCCATTTCATAGATAAAATGTTGCAGGCAGATATCAGCCATGGTGAATATGAAGCTTACTTACCAATACTAAGGGAGAAGTTTGCTTCTGTGGAGAAAGAAGAAATATTGCAAAGAGTGGCAGCCCTTGAATTTGACAGGTTCCTGAAATATTATGAGAATGCGGCTGATCTTAACATGAGAACGGATGACAGAAAGGGCGACAGAAGAGGTGACAGACAGGATGCCAGGGGCGACAGAAGCGGATCAAGGGATAGAGATACCAAGGGAAGAAGTTTCAGTGGCGGAGGAAATTACCAACGACTGTTTGTAAACCTTGGAACAAAGGATGGTTTCTATAAAGCCAGTTTTTTACAGTTTATACTGGATATGAGTGATCTGAAGAAAGAAGTACTTGGTAAAATAGATATGAAGGAAATGACCAGTTGGATTGAAATAGAGCCATCGGCCGGCAAGAAGATGATAAAAGCGATTGATGGTAAGAACTACCGTGGACGCAAGATCCGGATGAATGATGCTGAGTCAGGTGGTGGCAGAAAGAAATAATCTTTTTAAAATTTGCTAAACTGAACAAGAAAGCTATATTTGTTTACAGATGAAAACAACAAAGACATATTTTGGTTTCTATTTTTATTACTTCTTTTTTAAAATGAAGCCGGGAATGCTTTTGTTGAAATAAATCAGAACAACTAAAAAACAACAACATAAAGAATCCCGGCCAAACGGCCGGGATTCTTGTTTAACTATGAGTACCAAAGTTTCAATACAAGGTTATGAAGGCAGTTTTCACCAGGTGGCTGCACAATTATTTCATGGGAAGAATGTTGAAGTAATTCCATGTGCCACTTTTCGTGATGTAATAAAAATTGCTTCGAATAAAAAGGAAAGTAACGGAGGGGTAATGGCTATTGAGAATTCTATTGCCGGAAGCATACTGCCAAATTACAACCTGCTGCAGAAAAGCAACCTGAAAATCATTGGAGAAATTTATTTACAGATACGTCAGCACCTGCTGGTTAACCCGGGGGTAAAATTAGAAGATATAAAAGAAGTTCATTCTCATACCATGGCCTTGCAACAATGCTATGATTTTCTTGATAAGCACAAATGGAAGCTGGTGGAAACAGAGGATACTGCACTTAGTGCAAAACATATCCGCCAGCATAAAAGCAGGCATATTGCAGCTATCGCAAGTAAATTGGCAGCTGAATTGTATGAGCTGAATGTAATTGTTTCTAATATCCATACGTTGAAAAATAATTATACCCGGTTCCTGATGCTAGACAGGGAAGAAGATGCAACGGTAATTGAAAATGCAGATAAGGCTTCTGTTACTTTTCATACAGATCATTCGAGGGGAAGTTTAGCCAAAGTGCTGACAAAAATTTCTGAAGGGGGAATCAACCTCAGTAAGTTGCAGAGTTTTCCCATCCCTGGCTCAGATTTCAAGTATGCTTTTCATGCAGATATGGAATTTGATAGTACTGAACAATTCAACGAAGTGATGAAAACTCTGGAGCCACTTACTGAATCGGTAAAAGTGTATGGTATTTATAAAAGAGGATTATGGAAATAAAAACAAGTAAACGACTGGAAGGTATTGGTGAATATTATTTTTCTCAAAAACTGAGAGAGATAGATGAGTTGAATAAGTCAGGAAAGAATATTATTAACCTTGGGATAGGTAGCCCTGATCTGCCGCCTCATCCGGAAGTAGTACGGGCATTGCAGGAAGAGGCTGCAAAGCCAAATGTCCATGCATATCAGTCATACAAAGGTTCATCGGTATTGAGAAAAGCCATGAGCGACTGGTATAAGACATGGTATAACGTTGATCTTAATCCTGATACTGAAGTGTTGCCGCTGATTGGTAGTAAAGAAGGTGTCATGCACATCTGTATGACATACCTGGATAAAGGAGATGAAGTACTGGTGCCCAACCCCGGCTATCCCACTTATACCAGTGCAGTAAAACTGGCTGCTGGTAAATGTGTGGAGTACAAACTGCGGGGAACGAATAATTATGAACCAGATTTTGAAAAACTGGAAAAGAAAAGTTTGAAGAAGGTGAAATTAATGTTTGTTAATTATCCCCATATGCCAACAGGGAAGTTACTGTCAAAAGAATTATTTGAAAAAATAGTGGTATTTGGAAAAAAGCATAAGATCCTGATCATTCATGATAATCCATATTCTTTTATTCTGAATGATGCTCCTATGAGTTTGTTAAGTGTTGAAGCCGCAAAAGACTGTGTGATTGAACTGAATTCATTGAGCAAAAGTCATAATATGGCCGGGTGGAGAGTAGGCATGCTTTGCGGGGCAAAAGAAAGAGTTGAAGAAGTGCTTCGTTTTAAAAGTAATATGGACAGTGGTATGTTTTTGCCGGTACAACTGGCTGCTGCAAAAGCACTGACACTTGGGAAAGAATGGCACGATAAGGTGAATGCTGTTTACAGAAAAAGAAGGGGGAAGGTTTTTGAATTACTGACTTTTCTGAATTGTAAATTTTCAAAAGAACAGGCCGGAATGTTTGTATGGGCAGCCATACCTTCAACTTATAGCGATGGATTTACCTTGAGTGATGAAGTCTTGTATAAAACAGGAGTATTTATTACACCGGGCGGAATTTTTGGCAGTGCCGGTGAAAAATATGTAAGGATAAGTTTATGCAGTACAGAGGAAAAAATTGAAGAAGCTATTCAGCGGATAAAAAGCATTATATAAAATGAAAAGGAAAAAAATAGCAATAATAGGTGTTGGTCTTATAGGGGGGTCATTAGCCATTCAGTTGCATGAAAAGAAATTATCATCAAAACTTATTGGTGTGGATGCCAATGAAGAGCATGCTAAGAAAGCATTGGAGCTGGAGTTAGTGGATGAAACACTATCATTAGATGAAGCCATTCAGCAATCGGATGTGATTGTACTGGCAGTACCGGTTGATACAATGGTATCATTATTACCTGTAATTCTGAATAAAATTGATGACCAGGTTGTGCTGGATCTGGGTTCCACTAAGTCGCAATTGATCGAAGCAATAAAGGATCATCCCAAAAGGGGGAGATATGTAGCCACGCATCCGATGTGGGGAACCGAATACAGCGGTCCGCAGGCGGCAGTGCGTGGCGCCTATGAAAATAAAGCTGTCATTATTTGTAATGCAAAGGAAAGCGATGCCGACGCACTGGAATGGGTAAAGCATATGTATAAAAAAATTGGTATGCACTTGCTGGAAATGGAGGCAAAGTCCCATGATCTGCATGCGGCTTATGTGAGTCATATCTCACATATCACTTCTTTTGCATTGGCAAATACGGTGCTGGAAAAGGAAAAAGAAGAGCAGGCCATTTTTGAACTGGCTTCTGCCGGTTTCGAAAGCACCGTCCGATTGGCAAAGAGTAACCCGGCAATGTGGGTGCCAATCTTTATGCAGAATAAGGAGAATGTGCTGGATGTTTTGAAAGAACATATTGCTCAGTTGTCAAGATTTAAGGAGAGTCTTGAAAAAGAGGATAATGAATATTTAATGCGGTTGATTGAGGAGGCGAATAAAATAAGGAGGATAATTAAATAAATTAAATTTGTACAAATGCAAACAACAGAACAGTCAGTAAAAGAAACTGTACAGGGAGCCTGGCATAAACGGCCGCTGATCATCAGCGGACCATGCAGTGCAGAAACTGAGGAACAGGTATTGGCTACGGCACAACGTCTTGCAGCAACAGGAAAAATAGATATGCTGCGGGCAGGCATCTGGAAACCGAGAACCAAGCCCGGTATGTTTGAAGGAGTGGGTACAAAAGGTTTGCCCTGGCTGCAACAGGCTAAGAAACTCACAGGTTTGCCAACAACAGTTGAAGTGGCAACTGGTAAACAGGTACAGGATGCTTTAACATTTGATGTGGATGTATTATGGATTGGTGCAAGAACAACGGTAAACCCTTTCAGTGTGCAGGAAGTGGCTGATGCACTGCGTGGTGTGGATATACCGGTATTGATTAAAAATCCGATCAATCCAGATATTGAATTATGGAGTGGTGCGGTAGAAAGAGTGGCAAGGGCGGGAGTAAAACAAATTGGCTTGATACACCGTGGTTTTAGTTCGTATGGAAATTCTGAGTATCGCAATGCACCTATGTGGCACCTGGCTATTGATATGAAATTGAAGCACCCGGGGATGCCACTGATCAATGACCCTTCACATATTTGTGGCCGTCGTGATATTTTACTGGAAGTAATGCAAAAAGCAATCGACCTTGACTATGATGGGTTGATGATTGAAAGTCATATCGACCCTGATAATGCATGGAGTGATGCTAAACAACAAGTGACACCTGAACGTTTGGCCGAGATGCTCAACAGTATCATCTGGAGAAAAGAAGATATTAACTCCGAGGAATATCATGCTGCATTGGAAACACTGCGCCAGAAGATCAATCACCTGGATGATGAACTGATGCAGATACTGGGGCAACGGATGAAGATCGCTGAACAGATCGGCCAATATAAAAAAGATAATAATATTACCATTTTGCAGACAGGCCGTTGGAATGAAATTATTGAAAGGGCCAGCGCAAAGGGTGAAAAAATAGGATTAAGTAAAGAATTTATCACCAAGTATTTGGATGCTGTGCATATGGAGAGTATTAATCATCAGAAAAAAGTGCTGGATAGCTAGGTTGATAATGAACCTGCCAGCAGGCAGTTCGCCTCTTGTACTTTAGTAAATATATTCGGCATATAATGAAGCATATCAACTATAAATTTTCTAATTCATCCACCGACTTTTATTTTGCTTATGGTATCAGTCATCTGAAAAAGATAGCTGACCCAAAAGCAGCGGTACTCATCACAGATGAAAATGTTTACAAAGCACATGCAAAACGTTTCAGAGGCTGGAATACAATTATATTAAAACCCGGCGAGGAATTTAAAGTGCAGGCAACCGTGGATGCAGTAATTGAAAAGCTGATTGAAATGGAAGCTGACCGCAAGACAACTTTAGTGGGAGTAGGTGGTGGAGTAATTACGGATATTACAGGCTATGTGGCAGCTGTTTATATGAGGGGCTTACGGTTTGGATTTATACCTACTTCAATTTTAGCATTGGCAGATGCTTCCATTGGTGGTAAGAATGGTATTGATGTGGGAGTGTATAAAAATATGGTGGGAGTTATCCGTCAGCCTTCTTTCATTTTACATGACATGGTTTTCCTAAACTCACTGCCGCAGCAGGAATGGGAAAATGGGTTTGCAGAAATAATTAAACATGCCTGTATAAAAGATGCGGCAATGTTTGCAGAGTTGGAAATAAATTCATTAAAGACATACCGGGGCAGGCAAAAATCAATTTGCGAATTAATCCAGGGAAACGCTTTAATAAAAATCAGGGTCGTACAGAAAGATGAATTTGAGAAAGGAGAGAGGAGGTTGTTAAATTTTGGTCATACACTGGGGCATGCACTGGAAACACAATATGAATTACTGCACGGTCAGGCTATTTCTATTGGTATGACCTATGCCTGTCATATTTCTGAGCAACTGGCAGGATTTAAGCAAACAGAAAGAGTGACAAGTGTGCTGGAGAAATATAATTTACCGGCCTATGCATCATTCGACAAGCAAAAAGTATTTAATGTGCTTAAGATGGATAAGAAAAGGGAAAGAAAGGAAATGAATTATGTTCTGCTCGAAAGGATTGGGAAAGGGGTGGTGAAAAGTATTTCATTAAAGCAGTTAGAAAGAATTATACAAGGTTTATAAAGTGAAAGTAACAATACATCCGTCTAAATTATCAGGTATAATCCAGGCGCCAGCCTCGAAAAGTTCGATGCAAAGAGCTTGTGCGGCAGCGTTATTGAGAAAAGGAGAAACAATCATTCATAATCCCGGCCACAGCAATGATGATAAAGCTGCTGTTGGAATCATAAAAGCATTGGGCGCTGAAGTCGAACATATAAATGAAGCGTTAAAAGTGATTAGCCACGGGATTCATCACATGGAGAAAGAAATTAATTGCGGGGAGTCAGGATTGAGTATTAGAATGTTTACGCCGTTAGTTGCTTTAAGCGATAAGGAAATCACTATAAACGGGTCAGGTAGTCTTGTTATGAGACCGATGGGTTTTTTTGATGAGATATTACCACAGTTAGGAGTGAAAGTGAAAAGTAATGCAGGAAAATTACCGATGGTAGTACAGGGGCCGTTACTACCTGCAAATATTGAAATTGATGGATCGTTAAGTTCACAGTTTCTTACTGGTCTGTTGATGGCTTATGGAACTTCACAAAATCCCTCCGCAAGAGGGACTTTGGACTCTCATAGTACAGTTGTATCTATAAAAGTTCGGAATCTTAAGAGTAAGCCATATATAGATTTGACTTTGGATGTAATGAAACATTTTGGATTAAGAGTACCGGAGAACAAAAACTATGAAGAATTTATTTTCTATAATGAATACCCAAGAAACCAGCCAACTAGTCCACCAATTAACTACACCGTCGAAAGCGACTGGAGCGGCGGTGCATTCCTGCTTGTAGCCGGAGCCATAGCTGGTCCCATAACAGTAAGAGGATTAGATTTGACATCAACACAAGCCGATAAATCAATTGTTGATGCCTTGATGGCTGCCAACGCCGGCATTGCGATGGATGTAAAGGGAATACAACTGCATCCTGCAGAAATGAATGGGTTTTATTTTGATGCTACTGATAGCCCTGACTTGTTTCCTCCGTTGGTTGCCCTGGCTGCTTATTGCAAAGGGGATACAACCATAAAAGGCGTTAACCGGCTAACACATAAAGAGAGTAACAGGGCACTGACGTTGCAGGATGAATTTGACAAAATGGGAGTGACAATAGATTTGCAGGATGATTATATGGTTATACATGGTGGGGAAATTGTAAAAGGTGCTGATGTTCATTCGCATCATGATCATCGTATTGCCATGGCCTGTGCCGTAGCCGGATTAAAAGCAGATAGTGAAATGGTTATTGAAGAGGCGCAGGCAGTTAAGAAGTCGTACCCTGATTTTTATAATGATTTGAAAAAGCTTGGTGCTGATGTATCTTTACCTTATCAACACTTCAACTTATAAACATTGAATTCATTTGGCCGCATATTCCGCATTTCTATTTTTGGCGAATCGCATGGGGAGTGTGTTGGGATAACTATTGATGGATGCCCGGCAGGGTTAGCTTTATCGCCGGAAGATTTGTTGCCTGATCTTGAAAGAAGAAAAGGGGGCAAACAAAAAGGGACCACGCCAAGGCAGGAGGAAGATTTTCCGATTTTTAAAAGTGGAATCTTTAATGGAAAAACAACCGGTTTCCCCATCACTGTACTTTTTGAAAACAAAAATACCCGCAGTGATGATTACGCAAAGCAAAGAAGCATTCCCCGTCCCGGTCATGCAGACTGGGTGGCACACCAGAAATTTGGAGGTAATGAAGATTACCGGGGTGGTGGGCATTTCAGTGCCAGGCTTACCACCGGAATTGTTGCAGCAGGAGCTATTGCTAAAAAGTTAATGACTGGTATCAGCATTCATGCCCGGGTAACAGAAATAGGAGGCGAAAAAGATCTGGAAAAAGGCCTGCAAAAAGCCATTGACGCAAAAGATTCTGTAGGTGGTATTCTTGAGTGTAAAGTAAATGGTCTGCCTGTTGGATTGGGTGAGCCTTATTTTGATTCGCTTGAATCATCCCTGGCTCATATGATATTTGCAATTCCTGCTGTGCGGGGTATTGAATTCGGAACCGGCTTTGCTGCTGCTAAAATGTTCGGGAGTGAACATAATGATGCCATTGAAAATACAGATGGCAGGACAAGGACCAATCATGCAGGAGGTATTGTAGGAGGTATCAGTAATGGCAATGAACTCGTTTTTCGGTTAGCTGTTAAACCTACTTCTTCTACTCCAAAAGAGCAAAACAGCCTGAACTGGGAAACTGGTAAAACAGAAGATTTTTCAATCAAAGGCCGCCATGATTTATGTGTGGCATTGAGGGCACCGGTGATAGTAGAAGCCGTGACAGCGATTGTAGTGGCAGATTTTCTTTTATTGGAACAACATATCAAGAGGGTTATACTTTAACCTGAAACTATACAAACGATTATGCCAATTATCTATCATGTTACCACAGCAGGGGAGTGGAATGCAGCCAAACACCGAGGATATTATGAGCATCCGTCATTGAAGGCGGAAGGCTTTATACATTGCTCACAGGAGCAGCAGGTAGCTGGCGTACTCGAAAGATATTTCGCAGGCAGAACTGATCTGGTGAAATTGGTGATTGATACCGATAAACTCAGCAGCAAATATGTGTTTGACTGGTCGCCCTCTGCACAGGATACTTTTCCCCATGTGTATGGGCCAATAAATGCAGATGCAGTAATTGATGTTTCAATTCTCTGATGTTTCCTGTCGTTAGTAAATGATAATTATTGTGGGGTTTCGTATTTTTCCTGATTTATTAGCTTGATTAGTTTTCCTTTAAGATTCTGGTTTCTGCCGAATTAGTAAAAAAATCAACTGACAGTACCAATAATGTTGAAACGATTTCTTATTTTGTAATGCATGCTATCGTTCTGTGCTGGTAAATTAGCACTAAGCCAATAAATTTTGCCAGTAACCACCATTTATGACCACAAGACCTTTGTACCCGTTTGTTGTTTTTTTCTATTTCTGTATAGCCTTTTTATCCTGTAATGGTAACAAGGCTAATAAAGATACCATTGGGGATTCGCCTTTGGAGTTACAGCAAAAAACAACAGAACTTATCACAAGTACTTTGGCGGCAGTATTAAATGCTGATGGTAAGATAGGGGATTCGCTGGTAACAATAAAGCAAGCGAAACTTGCAAAACTACTCTACGAAAAAAAAGCTTTTGCCCCTATCTGGTGTAGTAAAGGAGAATGGCTGCCGGAAGGTGATTCATTGATTAAGTTTATTGATGAGTCACAATTATTCGGTTTATTCCCCAGTGACTATCATCATTTGTCAATTAAAAAAATAAGAGAGAAGTTTGATGCAGATAGTCTTGCAAGGAATGACAGAAAAGATGCTGCCTTGTGGGCAAAGGCAGATATCATGCTTACGGATGCTTTTATGCAAATTGTGAAGGATGTTAAGTTGGGGCGACTTCCAAACGACAGTATCACGCTGAGAAAGGATACATTGCTAACGGATGAATATTATCTGAAACGATATGACTTCTTGCTACAATCAGGATTGACAAAGTTGATACAATCGCTGGAGCCTGCACAAAGGGGTTATCATTCAATAAAAGCAGGTATCAGATCTTTTCTTGCCAGTGCTGATTACCGGGAATTTACCAGGGTGCCGTATCCTGAGAAAGATCAGCAAAAATTCAACAGGCTCCTGCAAAAAAGATTATATGAGGGAGGTTTTATTTCATTCGACAGTATTGGTGCAGATTCTGCTCAGCTGGCAGATGCGGTTAAGTTATTTCAAAAGAAAAAAGGAATAACTGTAGATGGAAGAGCAGGAGAGGGAACTGTCAGAATGCTGAATGTAAGCGATAGAGAAAAATTTATCCGTATTGCGATAAGTATGGACAAGTATAAAAAGCTTCCTGAGAAAATGCCATCAAAATATATATGGGTTAATGCTTCGGCAAACTTTCTTGAAGTAGTGGATAATGGCGAGGTTAAATTATCGTCGAAAGTCATATGTGGCAAACCTAAAACCAGAACTCCTGTACTTACAAGTCTTATTTCATCATTGATAACCTATCCGCAGTGGGTGCCCCCACCCAGTATTGTAACAAAAGAAATATTACCTGCTGTTAAAAAAAATCCGGGATATCTGGCCCGTAAAGGATTTAGCTTGGTTGATAAGGAGGGGAATGAGGTGGATCCATATTCAGTAGATTGGTCAAAGTATACCAAGAGCATTCCATACAGGGTAGTTCAGGGAAGCGGTGATGCTAATGCGTTGGGTATTATGAAATTCGTTTTCGACAATAAATATTCTGTTTATCTGCATGATACTAATCAGCGATACTTGTTTTCCAATGCTATGCGTTCTTTGAGTCACGGTTGTGTACGGGTGCAGGAATGGGAAAAACTGGCCTTTTATATTTTAGGAAATGACAGCCTCAATGCTAATGGGGGGTATACTAAAATTGACTCGGTAAAAACATGGCTAAGAAACAAACAAAAAAGATCTATTCCGATAAGGAATAAAGTGACTGTATTTATCCGTTATATTACTTGCGAGGGCCATGATGGCAAAATCATCTTTCATGATGATGTTTATGGAGAGGATAAAATGCTCAGAGAGAAGTTTTTTGCAGATAAATGATACAAATCAGCTATTTATCAGAGACAACTTGAAATGAAATCAGTTTTTTTTAAAAAAAGACCTTCCAAAGCCGTGAATATTAAGTAAATAATTTATTTTAGGATATTGAACTTACCTGTTATTTTTGCTCAGATTAAAACCAAACTATCTCTTTATGAAGAAGATATTATCTGCTTTAATTGCGCTGTACCTGCTCGTACCTGCCGCCAATGCACAGGATGATGAAATCAGGCCTAAGGCTTTGGGTGTCAGTTTTTTCCTGAATGATTTTATTTCACCAGAAAGGATACGTACTACTTCATTAAGCCAGGTTCTGAGTGATAAGAAAATGGCAAAAATTAAAGAGATGTCTCCCGGGCTAGCTGTTACCTATTTCAAGGGCATCAGAAAACATATCGATATCGCTGCTTCTTTGGGTGCTACTTTTTTGCGGTACCCAATGCCTAATAAGTCATTTGCTGATAATAATTTGCTTCTTGAAGGTAATGCTACCGTAAACCTTAAGATGACTACTGAAAAATATTGGGTACAACCTTATATCATCGCAGGAGTCGGAGCTCATAAATATCGTTCGTACTATGGTGCTTTCATGCCTGTAGGTCTTGGCCTGAAAGTTAACTTCCTTGATGAAGCACATCTTTTCGTAACATCTACTTACAGAGTGCCAATTACCAATGAAACAGCGAACTATCATTTACAACATAGTATCGGTATTGCCGGACGTTTAGGCAAGAAGAAAGAGCCTGTAGTTATTGAACCTCCAAAGCCACCGGCTGATACTGATAAAGATGGTATTATTGATAGCTTAGACAAATGCCCGACTGTACCCGGGTTAGCTAAATATGATGGATGTCCGATTCCTGATACTGATAAGGACGGTATCAATGATGAAGAAGATAAATGTCCGACCGTTCCGGGTCTTGCCCGTTACCAGGGATGTCCGATTCCTGATACTGATAAAGATGGTATCAATGATGAAGAAGATAAGTGTCCTACTGTTGCAGGTGTTGCCCGTTACCAGGGTTGCCCTGTTCCCGATACGGATGGTGATGGGGTAAATGATGAAGAAGATAAATGCGTTACAATACCTGGTCCAAAAGAAAACTTTGGTTGTCCTGTTATTTCTGAAGAAGTAAAACAAAAGGTTAACATGGCTGCAAAGAATATTCTCTTTGTTACCGGAAGCGCTAAATTACAAAGCAAGTCTTTTAAGGGCCTGAATGAAGTGGCACAGATCATGAAAGATAATCCGGGTATGAGCCTGAATATCGATGGGCATACTGATAATGTTGGTTCTGATGAAAAAAATCAGGTATTAAGTGATAACCGTGCAAACGCTGTTAAAACATACCTTGTAAGTAAAGGAGTAGAAGAGAGCCGCATTACTGCAACCGGTTATGGGGAAACCAAGCCAATTGCTGATAATAAAACAGCCGCTGGGCGTCAGCAAAACCGTCGTTCAGAATTGACATTGAGTTATTATAAATAAACCAATTGCTTATTAATAAAAAGTCCCCTTTTATGAGGGGACTTTTTATGTCTGTATATACGATCTAAAATTTTACATACTTTTCTGTAAGTTGTTTGTCAATTCCTTTTTTCCTTGCTTTAAGAGCTTGCTTCCTTAAAATAAATTCAAAAATACTCATCCATCCGGGCAGATTGCTTTCACTTATTTCAAAGAGCCAGGCAAGAGCTAATTTATCTTTTGGAAATCCGTTTGATTTGGTGAGGCCATCATTTGCTAGCCCATAACCTATCTGTAATGACTGTTCAAAACCACGGCTGGCAGGTCGTAGTTCAACCCTGAATTTGCAGGACTTGCCGCTTCGGTTGCGGAAAAGATGGTTGACTTTTGGCTCAGCTGTTGCTGATTGACCAGCCTTTAATGTGTGTAAAACCTTTCCAAGTTTTACCTGTACTTCTCCTTCCAGGCAGCTAAACATTTCTGAATATGTCTTGTGGTAATGCAAACCAACACCACCACCGTGGGCTAAGTGCACCTCTACAAGAGTACACTCTCCATTAGTATCTGCATAAGTCTTCAGGAATGTTACCTGGTCTTTTTGTATCGGGTTGTAGATTTTTCTTTCCATATAGTCTCCATTTACGTTGAAATAAAGGTAAAAGGATTTTGATCCTTTGTAAATGAATGCTAAAGAGAGCATCTTAAGCCGTAGTTTTCAATTTATCCACAGGGCAGATTAAGAATCTCCGGGGCCTTTATTTTCCGGCTTTTTCCCCTACCTTTGCGCCTCCAAAACCGTTTGGTTTTATAATTGTATATAAATAACTGAAAATAAAGCAGTCATGGCAGATTTAAAATTTCAAAGAAACTTTGGTATTGCGGCTCACATTGATGCCGGAAAGACCACCACTACGGAGCGTATCCTCCGTTATACAGGTATGATCCATCGTATTGGTGAGGTGCATGATGGCGCCGCTACTACTGACTGGATGGAGCAGGAAAAAGAAAGAGGTATTACCATTACTTCTGCAGCTGTTAGCTGTCAGTGGAATTTTCCAACTGTTTTGGGGAAGGCAACTCCTGAAACCAAAAAGTATTCTTTTAATATCATCGACACTCCGGGCCACGTTGACTTTACTGTAGAAGTAGAACGTTCAATGAGAGTACTGGATGGTTTGATTGCTTTATTTTCTGCGGTGGATGGTGTGGAGCCACAATCTGAAACAGTGTGGCGCCAGGCTAATCGTTACGGTGTTCCCCGTATTGGATTTGTAAATAAAATGGACCGTGCCGGTGCTGACTTCCTGATGGTGGTTAAGCAGGTGAAAGAAATGCTGGGTTCAAAAGCCGTACCTCTCCAATTACCGATTGGCGCTGAAGATGATTTTAAAGGTGTGGTGGACCTGATCAAAATGAAAGGTATCATCTGGCATATGGAAACAGAAGGCATGACTTTCGATGAGATCGAAGTTCCTGCTGATATGCTGGAGGAAGCAAAAGAATGGAGAGCTAATCTGGTGGAAGCCGTAGCAGAATATGATGACAAGTTGATGGAAAAATTCTTTGATGATCCTAATAGCATCACCGAAGATGAAATGCATGAAGCGATCCGTAAGGCAACAGTTGACCTGAGCATCGTTCCGATGATGTGCGGTTCTTCTTTTAAGAACAAAGGTGTGCAGACAGCACTGGATGCCGTTTGCCGTTACCTGCCTTCACCGGTTGATATTCCTGATACAGTAGGTACAGATCCTGATTCAGGTGAGCAGATCACCCGTAAAGCAGATCCTAAAGAACCTTTCGCTGCATTGGCCTTTAAGATAATGACTGATCCGTTTGTGGGTCGGCTGGCATTCTTCCGGTGCTATTCTGGCCACCTGGATGCTGGTTCTTATGTGTTGAACGTAAGAAGCGGTAAGAAAGAAAGGATCAGCCGTATCATGAAGATGTTTGCTAATAAGCAAAACCCTATTGATTTCATCGAAGCTGGTGATATTGGTGCGGCAGTTGGGTTTAAGGAAATTAAAACTGGTGATACTTTATGTGATGAGAACCATCCTATCACTTTGGAGAATATGTTTATTCCAGAACCGGTAATTGCTGTAGCGGTAGAACCTAAAACTCAGGCTGACGTTGATAAAATGGGTATGGCTATCGCCAAGCTGGTAGAAGAAGATCCTACACTTCGTGTAAATACAGATGAGGATACTGGTCAAACCATCCTTCGTGGAATGGGAGAGTTGCACCTTGAGATCATTATTGATCGTATGCGTCGTGAGTTCAAAGTAGAAGTAAACCAGGGTGCACCACAGGTGGCTTACAAGGAAGCATTCAATGCTACTGTTGAACACCGTGAGACCCTGAAAAAGCAAACGGGTGGTCGTGGTAAATTCGCTGATATTCAATTCAGCCTTGGACCAGTAGATGCAGAATGGAAAGCAGAAAATCCCGATAAGCACTACCAGTTTGTCAATGACTTATTCGGAGGTTCAATTCCCCGTGAATTTGTTCCAGCTATCCAGAAAGGGTTTGAGCAATCAATGACTACAGGTGTATTGGCCAACTATCCGGTTGATAATATGAAGATCCGTGTATTTGACGGTAGCTTCCACGCTGTTGACTCTGATTCCATGTCTTTCGAACTTTGTGCCAAACAAGGTTTCCGTGAAGCAGCAAGAAAAGCAAAGCCTGTATTACTTGAACCGATTATGAAGGTAGAAGTGATAACTCCTGCTCAGTATATGGGCGATGTTACAGGTGATCTGAACCGTCGTCGTGCAATTCTTGAAGGTATGGATAACCGTGCCGGTGCTGAAGTGATCAAGGCGAAGGTGCCATTGAGTGAAATGTTTGGGTATGTAACTCAACTTCGTTCACTGTCATCAGGCCGTGCATCCTCTACGATGGAGTTCTCTCACTATTCACCGGCCCCAAATAATATCGCTGAAGAAGTGATAGCGAAAGTGAAAGGGAAAGTAAGTGCCTAATTTCTTTAGGATGTAATATACCACGTAATGAACCCCGGCATTTTGCCGGGGTTTCTTTTTGACTAAGAAATTATTAACCTGAATCAATTGAAAATCATATGTATGGCATTGTGTTTGCTACACATAATCGGAATTCCCCCGTTTTACGATACCAGTTCCTGTTAAAGGCCTGATTCAAGATTATGAAAAACACAAGTTCAAGAGATTAAGGGCTCATCACTGGGCCCTTTTTCATTTAAAGGGCTTCTAAAAACATAATAGACTCCCCAGGCTGAAGTAAGCAATGTAATCAGGTAAAAGAGAATGCTCATGATCACTGAGGTTTCCTGCACTAATCCAAAGTATAGAGAGCCTTCCAGGAATACCACTTCTCTTATACCCAGCCCGCCAATAGTTAATGGCAAAACTGATACTACGGAAGATACCAAAAAAAGGAAAATGTAATATGGATATTGATGTGTGGGGATATGCAATGCCAGCATTATCATATAAATGCAGAGCACCTGTATCGCCTGCACCAGCATACCAAGAATAAGAGTAGAAAGAAACCCCGGAATAAAATCTTTGAAGAATCGCTTAATTATAAAATAGAACGTAATTATTGAGACTATAGAGCCGGCAGCAAGCAGTATTATGTGCAAAGTCTTATTAAGGACAAAGAAAGAGTAGACGGCAAGTATAAGGCCAAGGCCAAGTAAGCCGCTGAAGCGGTCAAGTAATACAGCCGCTGTTGTTTTTTTGTAAGCTATCCCGAATCTTTTTGATAGCAGGATTACTTTATAAGCATCGCCACTGATTGAGCCAGGCAGAAATAAATTATAAAACATTCCCAGCCAGTACAGTTTTATATTATCCCATTTTGTTAGAATGATACTGATATTTTTAAAATAAATGTTTAGCCGGGCAGCTGAAATTATCTTGGAAATAATATAGGTGAATAAACCAAGCAAAAGATAAGACCAGTCTGCATTTCCAAGAGCATCTCCGGCTTTGGCAAAATCAATTTTGCCTGAAACATACCAGATACAAATAATTGTAACCGTAAGCTTCAGCAGCAGTTTCAGAGATTGATTTGTTTTAGACGCAGTATTTGTGGTTTTATCCATTAATGCATTAAATTGATGCAAATAAAGTCAAATTGATGATAAAAAGTATTCTTCCTTTCTGGTTGCTACTGATTGCCTCGTTTTGTTACACCCAGGAAAAGCTGATCATTCCTGGTATGAAGGTCGAACGGTCTTGTACAATAAAAAGGGGTTTTTATAAACTGGATGCACCTGCCGACACTGCTAAGACTCTGATTCTGATTGAAGGGAATAATATCATCATTGATTTTAATAATTCAGCATTGTCGGGCAGTAACAGCAGGAAAACACCTGATGAGTTTTTTGGTGTGGCAATCCTGGTCCGGAACAGCAGAAATGTTACGGTTAAAAATCTGAAAGCTAAAGGATATAAAATAGCACTGCTGGCAAGAAATGTAGAAGCGTTAACCCTTGAAAATTGTGATTTCAGTTATAATTACCGGCAACACCTTAACAGTACACAGGAAAAGGAAGATATATCGGACTGGATGAGTTATCATCATAATGAAAAAGATCAATGGCTGCGGTACGGAGCTGCTATGTATTTGCGTAACTGTGGCAATGCTGTTATTAAAAACTGCAGAGTGACCGGTGGACAAAATGCGCTGATGATGATGGAATGTGACAATGGTAAGATTTTTAATAATGACTTTTCCTTTAATTCAGGTATTGGAATAGGAATGTATAGATGCAATGCCAATGAAGTGACCTATAACAGGATTAATTTTAATGTGAGGGGATATAGCCACGGTGTTTACAACAGGGGGCAGGATAGTGCTGGTATACTTGTATATGAGCAAAGCAATCATAATGTGTTTTACAAAAACTCAGTAACACATGGAGGCGATGGTTTTTTTCTATGGGCGGGCCAAACTACAATGGATACCGGAGAAGGTGGCTGTAATGATAATGTTTTAATTGACAATGATTTTTCATACGCTCCGACAAATGGTATAGAAGTGACATTTAGCCGAAACAGGATATCGGGGAACAGGATATTCGAATGTGATCACGGTATCTGGGGTGGTTACAGTTATTCTTCAAAGATTACTGACAACCAGTTCCGTAATAACAGGATTGCAATTGCTATTGAGCATGGCCAGCACAACGAGATATCGTACAACCTTTTCTCAAAAGATAAAGAAGCGATAAAATTATGGGCAAGAAAATCACAACCGGCTGATTGGGGCTACGCTAAACTCAGAGATACCAGAAGTGCAGATTATGTAATTGCCATGAACAGCTTCAACAGTAACCCGATTGTACTGAATGTGACGAGGACAGACAGCCTGAGAATATTCGGAAATACTTACTCAGATTTTAAGAGAATGCTGAAGGTAGATTCTACAGTCACCAATATTGACACATCTGATGGCGCCTTGCTTGACACTGCAATAGTATACCCGGTAGTTAAGAACCCAATTTCTCCGTTCGCTGGTAATGGGAAACTAGCAGGCCGCAAAAACATCCTGGTAACAGAATGGGGTCCTTACGATTTTAGGTATCCCATTATATGGAATACTAACCCTGCCGATTCCTCAGCCATTATGAAATTTGACTTAATAGGACCAAAGGGCAAATGGAAGGTAAAAAGTATTAAAGGCGTGGAAAATCTTTCGGCCTTATCTGGTGTATTCCCCGCAACTATTACGGCCCAAAAAATTATGGGAGAAAGAACCGATATCTCCATTGAACTTGAGTATGTTGGAAATATAATAACTACCCCTTTTGGAGAAAAAATAAAAGCCGGAAAGCCATATGTCTTTCCTTTCCGAAAATTTTCTCAGCCTATAAGCTGGGAAGTGAATTGGTTTGCCTTTGATTCATTATCAAACCCGGTTCTGCATCCGGAATATCTTCGTCATTTCGATAAGAAGCCTCCCATTCGTCATGAAATAGTGAAGCGGCTGGATTATGCCTGGTGGGGAGGTATTGTGAATAACGGGGTGAAATACCAGCAGTTTTTTACAATTGCAGAGGGCAGAGCAAATTTTCCGAAAGGGGTGTACGAACTTTCCATTACCTGGGATGATGCCGTCCGGGTCTATGTTGATGATAAAATGGTTATTGATGAATGGGTTTCTTCAAAATACCTTTTTGATGAGTCACCTAATAAGAAAATCAGAGTTGATCTCAATGGAAATCACCGGTTTAGGGTAGAACATCTTGAGTTGGGAGGCTTTGCAACTCTCAGTCTGAAACTGAAACCGGTGGAGTGAAAAGCGCTTTTCAATAAGTTTGTTCACAACCTACAAAATTCTTTCCCAACTATTTGGAAGGAATAACCTTCACCCTTACCTTTGCACTCCCAAAAGAAAATTGGGATTTTACACATGTCTCAGCGAATCAGAATCAAATTACAGTCTTACGATCACAACCTGGTAGATAAATCAGCTGAAAAGATCGTAAAAACGGTACGCAGTACCGGCGCCGTGGTAACAGGTCCTATTCCTCTGCCTACCCGCCGTAAAATTTTTACTGTATTGCGTTCACCACACGTTAATAAGAAAAGCCGTGAACAGTTCCAGTTAGCTACGCATAAGCGTTTGCTGGATATCTACACGTCTTCGAGCCGTACTGTAGATGCGTTGAGCAAACTGGATTTGCCCAGTGGTGTGGAAGTTGAGATTAAAGCGTAGAAAAAGAGGCGTTGCCTCGTTAGTTCTTATAAATTGATATAAATTTTTGCTATCTCTCAATCGTTCGTCATAAGCGAAAGAAAAAAGAGCTCTGGCCACTAAACATAAAACAAGCCATTCAGGGTTTGTTTACTACCGGTACTTCCCCATAAAGGAAAAGGTCGGTGGCAAACGGGGATTGAAGTTCAGACTTTCGGGTTTGAAATGTCCCAATAACCTTGCAGGCATAAATTGAACAACATGAAAGGTATTATTGGGAAAAAAATTGGGATGACCAGTATCTTCGATCCTTCCGGCAAACAAACCGCCTGTACGATCATTGAGGCCGGTCCCTGTGTAGTTACCCATGTTAAGACCAAAGAGTCTGATGGGTATAATGCTCTCCAGCTTTCTTTTGGCGACAAAAAAGAAAAGCATTCCACTAAAGCTGAAGTAAACCACTTCGCAAAAGCTCAAACGCCTCCAAAAAAATTCTCCAAAGAATTCCGTGACTTTTCAATCGAAAAAAATATTGGTGAAACCATTACTGTCGACATTTTCGCTGAAGGCGATAAAGTTGAAGTAGTAGGTACCACAAAAGGTAAAGGTTTCCAGGGTGTTGTAAAACGTCATGGTTTCCATGGTGTGGGCCAGCAGTCTCATGGTCAGCACGACCGCCAGAGAGCCCCGGGTTCACTTGGTAACTCATCGGATGCCAGCCGTGTAATGAAGGGAGTTCGTATGGCTGGCCGTATGGGTAATGACCGTGTAAAAATGAAAGGGCTGAAAGTAGTAAAGATTTTTGCTGACAAGAATTACATTCTGGTTAGCGGTTCTGTGCCAGGTCACAACGGTTCAATTGTTTTAATTCAGAAATAAGTTTTGATGGCATCCTGAGCATGTCGAAGGATAAAAAGATAAGAAAATGAAAGTTGAAGTTTTAAATACAAAAGGAAAGGCGACAGGCAGAACAGTGGAGCTTCCCGAAGAAATATTCGGTGCTGAGCCTAATAACCATGTTATCTACCTGGCCGTTAAACAATACCTTGCTGCACAACGTCAGGGAACTCACAAAGTGAAGACCCGTGCGGAAGTACAGGGTGCCAGCCGTAAGCTGCATCGTCAAAAAGGTACCGGTGGAAGCCGTAAGGGCAATATCCGTAACCCTTTATACAAGGGTGGTGGTACTATCTTCGGTCCGAAACCGCACTCTTATGACATCAAGCTGAACCGCAAGGTAAAAGACCTGGCAAAAATTTCTGCTCTTAGCTACAAAGCAAAGGGTAATGCGATTGTTGTAGTTGAAGACATTGCGATGGACTCCCCCAAAACCAAAAGTTTTATGGAGATTATGGGCAGCCTGAAAGTTGCTGATAAGAAAGCGATGTTCATCATGCCTGAGAATAATGATAATCTTCAATTGTCAATCCGTAATGTTCCTTCTGTATTAGGAGTTTTATTGAGTGATATCAATACATATGATATTGTCAATTCTGAAGTACTGGTATTAACTGAAAGTGCAGCAAAGATTTTTGCTGATGATGAAAAGGCTGAAGCATAATTAAAACATTCTAAAGAGTAAGAAATGAGATCGTAAGATCCCATTGCGCCAAAAGAAAATAAAAAATATTGCAATGAAACTTTCTGAAGTATTGATAAAACCCATTTTGACAGAAAAAGCAAATGCACAGCAGGACAAACTGCACCGTTATGCTTTCAAAGTGGCAAGAAAGGCGAATAAGCTGGAAATCAAAAAAGCAGTTGAAACTTTTTACGGTGTAACTGTAACTGGTGTAAATACAGCAGTAGTTCCAGGGAAAAATAAAAGCCGCTTTACAAAGTCTGGTGTAATCTCAGGCCGTAAGCCTGCATACAAAAAGGCATTTGTAACTGTAGCAGAGGGTGAAAACATTGATTTGTATTCAAACATTTAACCCTTTAACGAATGGCTTCAACAGCCGCTAATGTTGAACTTAAAAAAGAAATTGAAAAATGGCACTAAGAAAATTTAAACCTATTACAGCCGGTACCCGTTGGAGAATCGGTAATGCGTATGCTGAGGTTACAACCAATGTTCCGGAAAAGAGCCTGCTGGAAGCTAAACCGAGAACCGGTGGTCGTAACTCTTCTGGTCATCTGTCGATGCGTTACAGAGGCGGTGGTCACAAGAAGAAATACCGTATTATCGATTTTAAAAGAAATAAAGCTGGTGTTGCCACAGTAGAATCTATCCAGTATGATCCAAATCGTACAGCTTTCATCGCACTATTGAATTATGCTGATGGTGAGAAGCGTTATATCCTGGCTCCCCAGGGTTTGCAGGTAGGCTCTAAAGTGGAAAGCGGAAAAGATGTTGCTCCTGAAGTTGGTAATGCTCTTCCGATGAAAAACATGCCACTCGGTACCAACGTTCACAATATTGAAATGCAGCCAGGTCAGGGTGGTAAATTGGCAAGAAGTGCGGGTTCTTCTGCGCAGCTTACTAACAAAGAAGAGAAATATGCCATCCTCAAAATGCCTTCCGGTGAGTTGAGAAAAGTGTTGATCAATTGCTGGGCTACCGTAGGTGTGGTAAGTAATAGTGATCACTTTCTGCAAAGCATGGGTAAAGCAGGTCGTAACAGGTGGAAGGGTATCAAACCCAGAAACCGTGGTGTGGCGATGAACCCTGTAGATCACCCGATGGGTGGTGGTGAAGGTAAAGCTTCCGGTGGTCAGCCCCGTAGCAGGAACGGCCAATACTCAAGAGGTCTGAAAACAAGAACCAAGGGTAAGGGAAGCGATAAGATGATCATCCAGCGTAAGAACGGAAGTAAAATAGCAAAGTAAAAAAGTAATTAACAATACAACGACATAAATCATGGCTCGTTCGATTAAAAAAGGTCCTTATATAGCAACACACCTCGAAAAAAAGGTGATGTCTATGAATGAAGGCAAAAACAAAAAGGGTGTTATCAAGACCTGGAGCCGTCGCTCTACTATTTCACCTGATTTCGTGGGTCACACTTTTGCTGTGCACAATGGCAACAAGTTCATCCCTGTGTATGTAACGGAATTCATGGTAGGTCATAAGTTAGGTGAATTTGCACCTACCCGCCAGTTCAAAGGACACTCTAAAAAAGAAGGTTAATCTAGAAACTAATTAAAATGGAAGCAGTAGCTAAACTGAGAAATTATCCGACTTCACCCCGCAAAATGCGTTTGCTTGCTGACCTGATCCGTGGTCAGAAAGTAGAAAAAGTATTGGCTGAGCTGGAGCACAATTCCA
>Ga0209573_1002100_pt1 | contig 26970 bp, 22 predicted proteins | sample TNRBio252014_DNA_FD_185870 | JGI IMG/M metagenome (GOLD analysis project Ga0209573, IMG submission 185870) | Wastewater treatment Type I Accumulibacter community from EBPR Bioreactor in Madison, WI, USA - TNR Reactor_6/25/2014_ DNA (SPAdes)... | ecosystem: Engineered > Bioreactor > EBPR >... | reverse complement strand
CTGGGCTCACTGGACTTTGGCGTCAGCCCGTGCCCGGCTTGTCGCATCGGGCGGCGATTACGCGCAATGCGCCAATCAGTGCCTCCTTGCGAAAGGGTTTGGCGACATGGCCGTCAAAACCCGCAGCCGTATAGGTTTCCACCTGATGCTGCATCGCGTTCGCGGTCACCGCCAGTGCCGGGGTCCGCGGCGCTCCGGCGGCCAGCTCGGCTGTGCGAATTCGGGTCAGGGCCTCGAGCCCGTCGAGGCCTGGCATCGAGATGTCGAGCAGCAAGCCGTCAAATCCGCCGGGCGTGAAGAGGTCACAGGCGGCGTGCCCGTCCTCGGCCAGCGTGACAAGGGCGCCAACGCTGCTCAGCATCGTTTGCAGGATGCGCCGGTTGGTCAGGTTGTCGTCGGCCACCAAGAGCCGCAACCCTGCGATCCGGTCCGCGGTGATGCCCTCGACCACCGGCGGTGGTGGCGCCTCCGTGCCGCCGACCGGCGGCGCGGGCAACTGCAGGATGACGCGGGTTCCATGACCTTCGAGGCTTTCAATCGAGATCGTGCCTCCCATCAGCGAGACCAGCTTGCGGGTGATCGACAGGCCAAGACCAGTGCCCCCAAAGCGCCGGGCTGTCGAACTTTCGGCCTGTTCGAATTCGTCAAAGACGCGGGCCAGTTGCTCGGGGCTCATGCCGATGCCAGTGTCGGCGATCTCGATACGCAACAGGCTGTCGCCGGGTTCGGCGGCCAGCGTCATCATCACCGACCCGCTTGCCGTGAACTTGATGGCATTGCCGACCAAGTTGGTCAGGATCTGCAACAAGCGGTTGGCGTCGCCGCGTCGCGGCAGTTCGAGACCCGGCGGGATCGGCACGGTGAGAGCCAGGCCCGCGGCCGTGGCGCGAGGCTGGAACAGCGCCCTGACCCTGCGGAGAACCTCGGCTGGCACGAAAGGCTGTGACTCGACGATCATCTTGCCAGCCTCGATCTTGGCAAGGTCGAGAATGTCGTTGAGGATGGTCAGCAACCCTTCGCCCGAGACGCGGATCGTGTCGATCATGTCGCGCTGACGCGGTGAGACAGGGGTTTCTCCCAGCAATTCGGCCATGCCCAGAACCCCGGTCAGCGGTGTGCGCAGCTCGTGACTCATATTGGCGAGGAAACGCGATTTTGCTTCGCTGGCGGCCTCGGCGCGTTCGGTCGCAGCGATCAGCGCGCTGACATTCGACCCGGTTCCGCGATAGCCGCAAAAGGTGCCGGCGTCATCAAAGAAGGGGGCGCCGCTGACGCGCAGCCAGACCGGAGACCGCTGATCGGTGGGCGGCAGTTTCAGCAGTAGGCCGGTCAATGTCGCGCGGTTTTCAACCAGCACGCCGAGTGCTCGCCAATCGATCCCGAGACCGGCGACGCCAGAGGCGGGATCCAGCCGGTCCAGCCGTTGACCAATCAGCGGGGCAACGGCGATGCCGGTCGTGCGTTCGAACCCCGAGGTCAGGTGGCGCAGCAGGTTGCCGGGCGAGACCTCCCAGAACCACTCGTCGCTGACCGCAGCGATATCGGCATACCGTTGCTCGGACGCGCGCTGCGCAGCGAGGGCCTCTTCGAGTGCCTGTTTCGCCGCTTCCAGGGCGAATTCGCGTTCCTTGCGTTCCGTGATGTCGATGTGCAGGCCACTTTCCTCGGCAGCGACGCCGGGGGCGGCCCAGCGCTGGACGCGCGATTGCGACATGATCCAGATGTAATGGCCGTCGCGGTGGCGCATGCGAAATTCGTTCGCGATGACGTCGCGATCGGTGCCGAACAATTCCGAGACGCCGTTGCGTAGGGCGTCGATGTCGTCCGGATGAACCAACGCGTCGAATTTTTCATGCGTCCAAGGGTGCAGTTCGGCCAGCCGGTAGCCCAGCATCGCGGCGTATTGCTCGTCGATGACGACCTTGCCCAGCACAGAATCCAGTTGCCATGTGCCGACCGAGGACGCCTCGAGGATGGCGCGCATCCGGCCCTCGGTCTCGCGCCGGTCGGTGACGTCAATGCCGATGCCGCTGATCGTCAGAGGGGTGCCGGCTGCATCCGTCGCGCTGACCTTGCCCCGTGCGAGGATATGCACCCAGTGCCCCAGCGCGTGGCGCAGGCGGAATTCGACCTCTATGCTGGCCTTGGTGCCGTGACGCAGCGCCCGCATCTGAATTACCAGCGCCAGATGGTCGGCCGGGTGAATCAGGTCCTCCCACATCTCGCGCGTGAGGTTGCCGCCGTCGTCCGAAGGCAGGCCCAGCATGTCCAGCCAGGCGCCGTTATAGACCGTGGTGCCGCTCTGGCTGTCGAATTCCCAAATCCCCAGCCGAGCCGCCGTGATGACGTCGTTCAGCCGCGCCTCGGCCGAGCGGATTTCGGTGATGTCGATGCGCAGCCCGACATGGCCCCCTTCGGGGGTCTTGCTGGTCAGCGAGCGGATCACTCGGCCGTCGGCTAGGCGCAATTCGGTGCTGTGCACCGTCTGGCGGTGTTGGGCGAGGCGGTCGGCCAGCCAGGCCTCTTCTTGGCCGATGGCGTCGAGGAATTGCCCGCGGTTGAGTTGACTGCGCAGGATATCCTCGAACCGAACTCCGGGCACGATAAGATCGCTCGAAGCCGGGAAATAGGCGCGGTAATGCTCGTTGCAGAGCACCAGACGGTCGTCCGCGTCGAAGTAGACAAAGCCGTCGGGCAGCGCCTCGATGGCGGCATAGAGCCGGGCATGGGCGCGTTCGGCGGCGCGCGCCATATCTTCGAGCGCGGCCTCATGACGCTTGAGCGCGGTGATGTCGGATTCGAGGATGGTGAAGCCGCCCGGCCCGTTGTCGGTGGGTGACATCGGCTGGATGCTGACATCGACCCAGATCTGCTGGCCGTGGCGGTCGGTCTTGGCGACGTCTATGCGCAAGGGGCGGCGGTCGGCAAAGGCGCTGCCAATGGCAGCCAACACCTCGGGCGCGATGCCGGGATCATGCAACTCCCAGATCGGGCGGCCGCGCAGCGCCTCGAGCGGTTGTCCGGCGTTGTCCTCGACCACCTTGTTCGCCCAGACAACGCGGCATTCGGCGTCGAGCACCAACGCCTGACTGGTCATGCCACGCGTGACCTCACCCAACATGGCAATTTCGGCGGCGCGCTGGTGATCCTCGGTTATGTCACGGATGCGAAAGACAAAACCGGTGCAGCCCTGTCGACCCATGCGGCGGGCAATTGTGGTCTGATACCAGGTGTCGCCGCGTTCATGGGCGATCTTGTAGGGCTGCAGTTCAACGGTGCCGGCCTGCAGCGCCCGCGCCATTCCCTCGCGTTGCAGGCGGGCGATATCGGGCGGGAGAGTGTCTTCGAGTGTGCCGCCGAGGATCTGGTCGGTCGGCCCGGCGAGCAGATGCGGTGCCGAGCAATGCAGGTCGATGCAGCGCCCCTCGAGGTCAATTTCCAGCACCAGTTCTGGCATCGCAGACAGCGTGGCGCGCAGCCGTTCCTCGATGTCGCTGGCGCCGGAATGGTCGCCCAGAAGCGGTGCGATCACGCCCGCCAACCCGTCGATCAGGTGGCGCAATATGCCCAGGATGCGCGGCGTGTGTCGGGGATGGCCGTGCACTGCAGCAAAGCCCAGCACGCCGATGCGCTGGCCTTCGCGCCCAAGAGGCAGGGCGAATCCGCCGTTCATGCCGAGGGACTCGAGCATCTCGCGAGTCACCGGGCAGGGGCCTGCGGCGTCAAACACCAGCGGGTCAGTGCCGGGATTGGCCGCGGCCAGCCGTGCCAGCACCGCAGGTGCGCGGGGCGCCAGCCCGACGCGGCACCACTGGCGGTGCAACCGGTCATGCGTTTCGCCGTTCACCAATAACCAGGCGCAATCCGCTTCGAGGATCAGACCCAGACGTTCGAGCAGTTGCTCGACCAGCGCTCCCAGTCGATGCGCCGGGGTCTGCGGCAGCCGGGCGAGGCCGCCGAGAACGACATCGGTCACCGCCTCGGCGGTGTGATGGGGGCTGGGTTCGTGACGGCTGCCGTCGTCCATCCGGGGGCTTTCGCAGAATGCGTCAGGGTCGAGCATAGCAGCCAGCACAACCGCAAACAGCTTGAAAAACGGTTAACACTCGCTCAAAGACACCCACTTGTCGGTCGATTGCCGCCGGGCCATGCTGGGGCACCCTGGTTTCGAGGTTCCGATGCCGCAATCCACCACCACCACCCCAACCGATACCCCTGCCGATGCCCGGGCCCGCCGTGCGATTGCACCCGTGATCTGCTATCCGGTCAGTTCGCTGCCGCAGCCTGACATGGCGCGCATCAGCGCCGCCTGCGCGCGGACCCGACCGGGTGCGCGCACCCTCGTCCCGCCGCGTGAAGGCGCGGCCTTCCGCGTGCCTGCCGGGTCGTTCTTTCGCATCACCTGCCCGGAGGGTGCGCAGGTCGGCGATCTCAATCTTTTCAGCGCAGCCAATCCGGAGGAGCGCTTCTTTTCTGGCAAGACCCGCGCATTGCATGGCACGCATCTGAAGGTTGGCCAGCGGATGTGGTCAGGGTTTCCCTATCTGCGGCCGATGGCGACGATGGTCGCCGACACGCTGGCCTGGTATGGCACCGATCCCCACGGCGGCCGGGTCCATGACGTGATCGGCACGCGTTGCGATCCCTATACGCATTGGCTGCTGTCGGGCGGTCAGATGTATCACCATTGCTGTCACTCCAACCTGACCCGTGCATTGGCCGCCGAAGGGGTCGAGGGTGCCGAGAGGCTGGTGCATGACGTGCTCAATGTCTTCATGTGCACCGGCTTCACGGCCGATACCGGGCAGTATTTCATGAAGGCCAGCCCGGTGCGTGCCGGGGATTATCTGGAGTTTTTCGCCGAGATCGACCTATTGGGTGTGCTGTCAGCCTGTCCGGGGGGCGATTGCGGGTCCGAACATTCCTCGGACGCGGTGCCGTGCCACCCGCTGTTGGTCGAGGTGTTCGAAACCGACCCGGCGGCGCTGGAGGGTTGGTGGCAAGCGCCTGCTATGAACGGGTATGACCGCAGCCACGGGGCCTGATCGCCGGGGGCTCGAGGCCGCACGCTGACTATTTCGGCATGACAAAGGGGGCGCGGGGGACTTGGCTTTCCCGATGGGTCAGAATATGATCAAATTATGTGACCAGGAGCCCCCATGCCCGTTGATGCCCCCGAACCCGATCACCGGATTGCCGGCGTAAGCGCCGCGCGGCTGGCGGCGTTTTCCACCCGCGAGGCGGCGCGTTTCACGCAGACAAGGGTCAAGACCCGTGCCCTGTTGGATCAGGGCGAGGCCGCTTGGCTGTCGGGCGTGCCAATGCACTGGATGCGCGACTGGCCCTCGCCTTGGCCTCTGGTGATGGCCTCGGCGCGTGGAGCGCGACTGACGGATGCCGATGGCTATGAGATCGACGATTTCTGTCTGGGCGATACCGGGTCGATGTTCGGCCATTCCCCGGCCCCGGTGGCGCGCGCGATCAAGGCGCAGGCCGGGCGCGGACTGACGGGCATGTTGCCCTCGAAGGCGGCGCTGCGGGTCGGGCCTTTGCTGCGGGCGACCTTTGGGCCGCTGGTCTGGCAGGTCGCCACCACGGCAACCGACGCCAACCGCTTTGCCCTACGGGTGGCGCGGGCGGTGACCGGGCGGCCGATGGTGTTGGTGTTCAACGGCTGCTACCACGGCACCGTCGATGAGACGATGGTGACGCTGGAGGGTGGGCGAACGATCAACCGGCCCGGCCTGTTGGGGCAATTCACCGACCTCAGCCTCGGCGCGGTTTGTGTCGAGTTCAACGATCTGGCCGGGGTTGAGGCGGCCTTGGCGCAAGGCGATGTCGCCGCCGTGCTGACCGAGCCGGTGATGACCAATTCCTGCATGGTCCTGCCCGATCCGGGGTTTCACGCGGGCCTGCGCAGCCTGACCCGTGCGCATGGCGCTCTGCTCATCATCGATGAGACGCATACGATTTCGTCAGGGCTGGGTGGCTATACGCGGGTGCATGGTCTGGACCCCGACATGTTCGTTGTCGGCAAATGTGTCGCGGGCGGGGTGGCGACGGCGCTCTGGGGGATGACCGAGGCGGTTGCCGAGCGGTATACCGTGGTCAATGCCGGGCGCGCCTCGGGGCATTCGGGGATGGGGACGACGCTGTCGGCCAATCCCCTGCAGTTTGCCGCGCTCGAGGCGACCTTGGCCGAGGTGATGACGCCCGGCCATTACGCCCACATGGAACGGGGCGCCGCGCGGCTGGAGGCCGGTCTTGCACAGGTGATCGCTGCGCATGGCCTGCCGTGGCACGTGGTGCGCGTGGGTGCGCGGGTCGAATTCATCTGTGCGCAGGGGCCCTTGAAAAACGGCGCCGAAGCGGCGCGGGCGCATCAGCCGCAGGTCGAGGCGGCGCTGCATCTGGGTCTGCTCAATCGCGGCTGCCTGATCGCGCCTTTCCACAATATGATGCTGGTCAGCCCAAAGACGCGAAAGCGCCAGATCGACCGGCTGATCGCGGCCTTTGACGAAATCCTCACCGAGTTGATGCGATGACCGACACCTGCCCCTCAGGCGCGACCAAGGCCGAGGCCGAGACCTTTCTGGCCGCCTATCCCGATATTCAGGCGATCGATATCTTGCTGCACGATTCCAACGGAATCGGGCGCGGCAAGATCATCCGGCGCCACGAATTGTTGAGCATTTTCGAGGGTGGACGGCATCTGCCGATCTCGATCCTTGGTCTCGACATTCTGGGCGAGGATGTGCACGAGACCGGCCTGATCTGGGACGCGGGCGACGGTGACCTGCGGGCTTGGCCGGTGCCGGGCACGCTGAAGGCGCAGCACGGCACCGACCCGGCGCGGGCCGAGATGTTTCTCGGGCAATACCATCTGGACGGCACGCCGATGCTGTCCGACCCGCGCCACGCGCTGGCCCGGCAAAAGGACGCGTTGGCGGCGATGGGGCTTTTTCCGTCTGCGGCGTTCGAGTTGGAGTTCTTCCTGCTGGACCCCGAGCGCGACGCCCTGGGCCGGGTGCAGCCCGCCCGGGACGTGCTGGACGGACGGTTTTCCAACAAAACCGAGGTCTATTCCGTCGATCAGTTGATCGGCATGCAACCCTTGTTCGACGATATCTATGCAGGCGCGGCCAAGGCTGACATCACGGCAGAAACGCTGATTTCGGAATATGCGCCGGGGCAGTATGAACTGACCCTGCGCTACCGCGCCGATGTGTTGACGGCGGCGGATGATCTGGTGCGGCTGAAGCGCATCGTGCGGGCACAGGCGCGGCGGCATGGGGTGGTGGCCTGTTTCATGGCCAAGCCGATCGCGGATTACGCGGGTTCTGGGATGCATCTGCATGTGTCCTTGCAGGATGCCGAGGGGCGCAACGTGTTCTCTGAATCGCCGGGGGCGGGGTGGACCGACACCCTCCGGCACGCCATCGGTGGGATGATCCAGACGATGGGCGAGTCGATGCTGGTTTTCGCCCCGCACGCCAATTCCTGGCGGCGGTTCGCCAATCAGTCCTATGCGCCGGTTTCGCCCACCTGGGGCGTAAACAACCGCTCGGTCGCGCTGCGTATTCCGGCAGGGGATGTTCGGGCGCGGCGGATCGAACACCGCCCTGCAGGGGTGGATGCCAACCCCTATTTGGTGGCGGCGACCGTGCTCGCGGCGCTGCGCAAGGGGATCGTCGAACAGATCGACCCCGGCCCTGAAACGACCGGCAACGGCTATGACGCTGGGGCTGGGGCAGGGATACCGCGCGACTGGCGCTCGGCCATCGAAGCTGCGACGGGCTCGGCGTTCCTCAAGGACGCCCTTGGCGACGAGATGCACCGGACGTTTTGCGCGGTCAAGGCGGCGGAATATGCCCGCGTGGCGCGCACGATTCCGGATGTGGACTTTGATCTCTATCTGCATAGGGTGTGAGGCGCGGGGAGGCTGCGAGCTCGCCACGGGGGCACAGCCGGCTTGGGAAACCCATCGAGATCAGGGGAGCAAAGATGCGCGGTAAGGTCCTGGTCTTTGCAATGATCGCAGGCGCCGCCGAGGCGCAGGTCTGCGCGCCAGTGGCGGCGCCGCTGGTCAATGCCTGTGACGGACCGCGGGTCACGTTGGCGGTCGGCGGCGACGTGCTGGTGCATCGGGCGCTGGCGTGGCGGGGGTATGAGCGTGGGTTCTCCAGCCTGTGGGGCGCCGTCGAGCCGGTCTTGCAGGCGGCGGATCTGGCGGTGCTGAACCTCGAAGGGCCGGTGGCGGCGGGATTTGCGCGAGGCGGGCGGCGGGTGGCCGATTCGGGGCCGGTGTTCGATGACGTCGTCTATACCGAATATCCGGCCTTCAATTATCACCCGGTGCTGATTGAGGCGCTGCTCGGGTCAGGCGTCGATGTGGTAACGACGGCCAACAACCACGCGCTGGACCGCGGGCCGACGGGGATGGACGCGACGCTGGGCGCGCTGGAACGTGCCGGAATGCGCCATGTGGGCGCAGTTCGGGGCGGCGAGGCGGTTTGGCGGCCGTTGCGGTTGCAGACGGCGGCGGGGCCACTCAGCCTGATCGCGTGCACGTTTTCCACCAATGGCATTGCGGATCCACGGGGTCAGGTGCCACGCTGCTATGATGATCGCGCGGGTCTTCTGGCACTGGTGCGGGCCGAGGCCGCAGGCGGCGCCGGTGTGCTGGTGCTGCCGCATTGGGGTGAGGAGTATGAGCTGGAGCCAGATCGCGCGCAGCGGGGGCTGGCGCGCGATCTGGTGGCGGCCGGGGCGATGGCAGTGGTCGGCACGCATCCGCATGTGCCGCAGCCATGGGAAATGCTGGTGGGGCCTTCGGGCGTGGTGCCGGTGGTCTATTCGACCGGCAATTTCATCGCCGCGCAGCCGCCCCTGGCGCGGGCGACGGGAATGATCGCCTGGATGGACCTATGCGCCGGGCCGCGCGGACCGATGGTGGGCGCAGCGGGCTATGTGCCGATCCAGATGGAGTTCGAGGGCGCCGACCCCTCGCTGACGTTGGCCGATCAGGGGGCGGCTGGGGTGGCCGGGCGCGCGCTGCTGGCGCGGCAAAGCCCGGGGCGCGAGGTGTCTGTCGCCTGTGCGGCTCCGGTTCGGCGCCGAGTGCCGGCGCCTGAGGTGGTGATCGACCGCTGAGCCGCGCCAACCGGTCGCAGGGCGCCCATCTTGACGCGTGGCGGTTCCGGGATGCAGCCTGAATGCGCCGCCGTCGCGTTGTGCCGGGCGGCGAGCGGTCAGCGGTTTCAACCGGCATCGGAGGTCATGGAATGAGCCTGATGCGACACCCCCTTGTTTTGTCAGCCGTTTGTGCGGTGATGACGATGACGGGCCTGCCCGGCCCGGTTGCGGCGGATCAACCCTCGATCCTGATGCTGGCGATCGATCCGGGGGCATTGAACCGCGTCGTGCGGCAAGAACTCGGCCGCCCGGCGGCGCGGTCCCTGCGCGCGGCATTGGTCGGTGCCACCCATCGCGTGCCCGAGATCTCGGACCTGTATGGGCCGGATTGGGTGGTTGTCGATTCGCTGTTTCCCATCCTTTGGGCGTTGCGCGACGCCGCTGAAACCGACCAGCGCCTGAACGAGGTTCTGGCGGAGGTGAATGACCTGGCGCCGGTGCGCGGTCTGGCGATCACGCCGGGTTTCGGCGGCTGCCTGACAGTGACCTTGTCGGTCGAGGTGCATGACGGCATCACCGGCGTGCAGGCGCAGGGAGTCGAGTCCGACATCGAAGGCTGCGGCTCGGGCGACCTGACGCAGGTCGGGCCGGGTTTTTATGAGTTCTGAGGCGGCTCGGGCGCGCGCTGGTGGGCGTCGAGGTCACGCTCGGCCTTGTCTGCGCGGGCACGGGTCAGATCGCGCTCGACCTTGCTGACGCCATGTTTCGCGGCTTGCACGGCGCCCGCGTCCCGCTCGGCCGCGCGGGCGCTCTGTTTGCGCCTTGTGCGCAGATTGATGACCTGCGCCACGGGTTACCCCCTCAACGCGCGCCAAAGACCCAGCCCGGCGCCCAGCGCAAAACCGGGCAGGATGGCATAGATTCCCAGCGCTGCCGCGCCCATCTCGCAGCCGCCTGAACTGCCGGGGCCGCAGCCCCCAGCCAGATGGCTGATCCCCAGCGCACCAAAAGCCGCGACGATCGGCACCAGCAGCGCGCCCATCAACCCCCAGCCCAGCGCGCGGGGCAGGGCGCGCAGCAGGCGCGAGAGGGGGCTTGGATTGGCGTTCATCCTGCCAGTCTGGCAGGTTTGCGCGGGCCATACCAGTACCAAAGCCGGTAAACCTCCAACACCGCGAGAGGGCCGAAATGCACCAGCGCCGCCCAGGGGCTGGCCCAGTCATGCAGCGCCGCCCAATGCACCAGCGTCAGCACGGCGGCCGGGTATGTCCAGCGTTGCAGGCTCTTCCAGCGCGGCCCCATGACGCGCAGCGCCCAGTCCGCCGAGGTCACCGCCAGCGGCACGAAGATGGCCATCGCCAGCCACCCGGTCCAGATGTCGAAACGCGCGACCTGCTCCAGCACCCGCTCCAGAGTGCCGCGGTCGATCACATAGAGCACCGTATGCGCGGCGGCATAGGCAAAGCTGGCGACACCGAGATACCGCCGGTTCTGGCGCAGCCAGCGGGGGAATCGTGCCTGACGAAAGATCAGGATCAGCGGCGAGGCCAGCAGGGTGATGATGAGAAACCGCGCCGAGAACTCGCCGGTTGGGTGCAAAAGGATATGGGCGATGCGCGGGTTGTCCGAGGTTGCGAGTTGCCAAGCCATCCCGGCGCCGGGAAGCGACAGGATCAGCCAGAGAAGATAGGGAGAAAAGCGCGACATGTCAGGCTCCTGAGGGGACGCACCTGTCACGCGCGGCGCCATGGTTTCCGTCGGTCTAAAGGCTGCGCGCGGCAAAGGTGTCGCAGGCCGCCAGATCGCCGCCGCGATAGCCAGTGAAGAACCAGCGCTGCCGTTGGTCGCTAGTGCCGTGAGTGAAGCTGTCGGGCACCACGGCGCCGCCGGCCGCGCGTTGCAGGGCATCGTCACCAATGCGCGCCGCCGTCGCCAACGCCTGCCGGATGTCGGCTTCGGTCAGTGCCAGCCGCCGCGCCGCCGAACGCGCCCAAAGCCCGGCATAACAATCGGCCTGCAACTCGATGCGCACGCTCAAGGCGTTCGATTCGCGCTCGGAAACCCGTTGGCGGCGGGCGTTGACCTCGCCCAGTGTGCCGGTCAGGTTCTGGACATGATGCGCAACCTCATGCGCGATGACATAGGCATTGGCGAATTCACCGCCCGCGTTCAACTGCTGCACCATCACGCGAAAGAACCCGGTATCCAGATAGACGCGCTGGTCTCCGGGACAATAAAACGGCCCCATCGCCGCCTGCGCCGAACCACAGGCTGACGCGGTGCCACCGCGATAGAGCACAAGAGTGGTCGGCTGATACCGCTGGCCCGCGGCGCGGAACAGTGTGGTCCAGACCTCCTCGGTCTCGGCAAGAACGGTTGCGACAAAGGCCTCTTCATCGTCGTCGATCGCATTGGGGCCGCTGGGCGCCGGGGCGCTGGCCACAGTGCCGGTGCCGCCCGAGAGGAACGGCGTCACATCGACGCCGAAATAGGCGCCAATCAGCAAGACGATTATCGTGGCGCCGATGCCCAACCCGCCGCCGGGACCGCGGCCGCCGCCTGCCCGCCGGTCCTCGATGTTGCTGCTGGTCCTGCGCCCGCGCCATTGCATGACATTACCCCTTTGCACGCCGCCGCCATCTTGCCGGGCGCTGGCGGATTGTCAAACGCCGCCCGGATGGGCGACGTTCAGGCCGTAGCGTGCAGGGCTCAGCCTTTGGGCGAGATCATGTCTTCGGGCCGCACGACGCGGTCAAAGGTTTCGCCATCGACATACCCCAGCGCAATCGCCTCCTCGCGCAGGGTGGTGCCGTTCTTATGCGCGGTTTTGGCAACCTTGGTGGCCGCGTCATAGCCGATGGTCGGCGCCAGCGCCGTCACCAGCATCAGCGACTCCTTCATCAGCTTGTCGATGCGTGCGACATTGGCCTGCGTGCCGACCACCATGTTGTCGGTGAAGGCACTGGCGCTGTCGCCCAGAAGCTGCATGGATTGCAGCACGTTATACGACATCATCGGGTTATAGACGTTCAGTTCGAAATGGCCCTGCGACCCGGCAAAACCCACCGCCGCGTCGTTGCCCATGACATGCGCGCAGACCATGGTCAGCGCCTCGGCCTGCGTCGGGTTCACCTTGCCCGGCATGATGGAACTGCCCGGTTCGTTCTCCGGCAGGATCAGTTCGCCCAGACCCGAGCGCGGGCCCGAGCCCAGCAGCCGCAGGTCGTTGGCGATCTTGAACAGGCTGGCAGCGACCGTCTTCAGCGCGCCCGAGAACATGACCATCGCGTCATGGGCCGCCAGCGCCTCGAACTTGTTGGGCGCGGTGACGAAGGGAAGGCCTGTGATTTCAGCGATTTGCGCCGCGACCCTGACATCCCAGCCAACCCGCGTGTTCAGCCCCGTGCCCACCGCCGTGCCGCCCTGCGCCAGTTCATAGATGTGCGGCAGGCACATTTGCACCCGCTCGATTCCCCGCTCGACCTGCTTGGCATAGCCACTGAATTCCTGTCCCAGCGTCAAGGGCGTCGCATCCTGCGTGTGGGTCCGGCCGATCTTGATGATGTCCTTGAATTCGACCGACTTGGCCGCCAACGCCGCATGCAGCTTGCGCAGGCCCGGCAGCAGCACGTCGCGCGCCAGCATGCCGATGGCGACATGCATCGCCGTGGGGAAGGTGTCGTTCGACGATTGACCCATGTTGACATGGTCATTCGGGTGCACCGGCTTTTTCGAGCCCATGACGCCGCCCAGCACCTCGATCGCGCGGTTCGAGATCACCTCGTTGGCGTTCATGTTCGACTGCGTGCCCGAGCCGGTCTGCCAGACGACAAGCGGGAAATTGTCGTCGAATTTCCCCTCGATCACCTCTTGCGCGGCGGCGGCGATGGCATGGCCCAACTCGGCCGAAATGTCGCCTTGCGCGATGTTGACCAAGGCGCAAGCCTTCTTGATGACACCCAGAGCGCGGATGATCGGCACCGGCTGGCGTTCCCAGCCGATCGGAAAGTTGATGATCGACCGCTGGGTCTGCGCGCCCCAGTATTTGTTGGCGGGAACCTCGAGCGGGCCAAAGCTGTCGGTTTCGGTGCGGGTGGCGGTCATGGCGGGACTCCTGCAGCGGGATTTGCGCCCTCATAGCCAGTGGCGCGGGGAAAATCAATCGGTATGCCAATGTATGCAATACGCCCGTGCGCTGCGCGACATCTTGCCGTCAAGCGGGGCTGCATCAACAAATGTTGAGAGTCCCGGCAGGGATGCGCGGCGCTGTTGCCTGAATCAGCTGATTGGGGCAGGGTGCGCAAAACCCTTTTTCGGCGCCTCGTGCGCTGGCCGCTTTTTTTCAGGAGTGCGACCTTGCAGACGATGCGACTCAGGACGGGCCTTGCCGCCGCCGCGACATTGGCCGCGCTGGCCGCCGTCCCGGTTCAGGCCGATACCATGACGCCCTGGTATGCCCCGGCGGCGACCCGCGCGGCCCAGTTCGCCGCCTATAGTGACGATTTTCGCCGCTCAGTCGTCGAATTCCAGCCCTTCCGTGCCGAACTCACCGGAACCGGCGCCGATGGCACGCCTTTGCGGCTGACCTCGCTGAACCCCTATGTCAACGCATGGTTCGTGCTGGAAACCGGCGAGGGGCGTGCGGCGCGATCCTGGCATCTGGAAAATGCGGCGCCCGAACTCTTTACCGTCTCGCTGGGAGAGGACGGTCGCAGCCTGACTGTGACCAGCGAGGCCAGCAGCGTCGCCTGCGCCCCATGGGAGGGCGAACTGGAGGTCGCTGCCGACAGTAACCTGCCTTATGCCCCGATCTGTGACCAGCACCTGTTCCTGCGCAATGCCGGGTCCGGCAGCCGCACCACGCGTGAGGCAGTGACCGAATTCCTGCGTGGCTATGTGCCCTTTGGCGAAAGTTTGATCAACCTGATCAAGGACACCTTGTACGAGGACGCCTATCTGACCTCGGCGCAAGAGATGAACGAGGCCGAGGCGGGCGCGGTGGTGGCCTCGCTGGGGCAGGCGATGCTGCGCCGTGCACCGGTGATGCGTTCGAACTTGCGGGTCGATCTGGTCGGCGCCGACAGCACGCAGATGGAGGCCGGCAGCTGGTATGCCGTCCAGAACGCGCCCGGCATCTATGCCAGCGTCATGCAGCCCGGTCTGGTGGCCGAGGACCTGATGCGCATCTCCGGGGCAAATGGCCTCGACGGGGTAGAGAATGGCTCGGATGTGCATCTCTGGGCCTTTGACATGTCGCGCTTTGACCTGCGCTATGAGATCGGCACATCGCATCCCTCGGTCGGCTGGTCGCCGCGGCCTTCGGGTTCGGGCCGCGACTATTCGCTGCCGGGACCGGACGGGTTCGACGATCTCGAACCGCTGAACATGACGGGCATGCTGAACCCGGTGTTCATGGATCGCCTTGCCGGGATTTTCGCCGGTGGGTTCAAGCGCGACCACGGCGCCTGGCGCATGACCGATTTCGCCTACACCAACCACGGCCACCATTATGGCTTTGTCGTCAATGGCGTGGTGCTCAGCCGGCTACAGCCGGGGCTGGCGACACTTTATGTGCTGCAGGACGGCTCGGTGAACATGGAGACATGGTCCGAACAGTCGAACGTCCTGCTGCCGCATATCCGCTTTGCCCGCCAGAATGGCACGCCGCTGATCGAACCCAATGCCGAAGGGGTCGGTGTGCCCGGCAGTCAGGTGCGCAGTTGGATGGGCGGCAACTGGTCTGGCAGCGCCGAGGCCCAATTGCGCACCCTGCGCTCGGGCGTCTGCGTGCGCCGGGTCGAGGATCGCCAGTTCTTGATCTATGCGGTCTTCATGTCGGTGACACCTTCGGGCATGGCGCGGACGTTTCAGGCCTATCAATGCGACTATGGCATGCTTTTGGACATGAACTCGCTCGATCTGACCTATTCGGCGATCTATCCGCGCGAACCCGGCTCGCCCGATTTCGAGATCGTGCATCTGGACCGCCGCATGGCGGAAAGCGACTCGCGCCACCGGGATGGCACGCCGATGGGCCGATTCATCGAATTCTCCGACAACCGGGATTTCTTTTACCTGCTGCGCCGTTAGAGGAGGCTGCGATGACGCGTCGAGTGGTTTTGGGTCTGGTTCTGTGTCTGGGTCTGGCGCCGCTTGCGATGCAGGCCCAGACGTTGGCGCAGAACAACGAGGCAATGTTTCGCGAGATGAGTTCGGTGCGCGGCCTGTCTGGCGCGACGATGGACCGTATCCGCGCGATCTTTGCCGGGGCACCGCAAATGGGGCAGGGCAATCCGGCGGTCACCCGCCACCCGATGACCCCGGACGAGGCGGCGGCACGGCAGGGTGGCTCGGTCGAGTCCGTTCGTCGCGGCTATCGCAATGCCCGGTTCGAAAGCATTTGCGGACGGCCCTATGAGGTGCCGCTCTATGATCCCGCCACGCAGCGGCCCGAGGATGCCACGGTCTGCGCCCATATGTTCGAATACCCCAACGTGCCGCTGGCCTATCCGGTGACTTGGGTGCGGGCAGATCAGGCGGTGGCGCTCTGCGCCGCCGAAGGCGCGCGGATCGGCGATGCGCATGAATGGGAAGGCGCGGCGGCCGGGGCGCTGCTGGAGCCGGACTATCAGTTCCAACTGGGCAGTCACGGCGCGATGCGGGCCTGGCACAACAACCACTGGGCGCGGCAGTCGAACCTCTATTCGATCGGCGAATGGCGGCGCGGGGTCTGCGCCGCGGCCAGTTCGAAATCGCCCGGCTGCAATGGCGGGTCGTGGTCGGGCTGCGGCTCGAACACCTATCCGGCGGGGTCGTTCCCACAATGCCACTCGCCCTTGGGGGTCTATGACATAGACGGCAATGCCGCCGAGCACATGAACCTGCCGTTGGCCGAGAACCAGATGGCCTCGCGCGGGTCGACGATCCTCGGCGTGACCGAGATGAAGGGCTCGTGGTTCATCTGGGACACGGTGCGGGCGCATGAGCACTGGGCGCGCTGGCGTGCGCCGTTCTGGCACGGAACGCGGGTGCTCTCATCCGCCAGCCATTCGAATTATCACCTCGGGTTCCGGTGTTTCCGGACTATTCGCTGAGGCAACGATACCAGGCAGGGCACGGCCCGTCGAAGGCAAGGCACCCTGCCCGAATCGTCGCGCGGCCTGCGAGGCGGGGTCGCAGGTGGGACTGATGGCGCCTGTGCGGGGCTCTCGGCACACGGACTTTGTCAGGGGGCCGTCTTGGTTTGCCGCTCTGGATTGTGCACCTTGGATGACCTGAGCGTCGAAGGCCCGTCATCCAAGGTCAACCGACACCGCCAGAGGCCTCAGCGCAAAGCGGCCAGCATCTGGCGGTTGGTGATCGTGCCTTCGGAACTGACCAGTCCAGCCAAGCGGCTGTCGGCCAGCAGATCGCGCAGATCGACCGCCCGGCCATTGACATAGGCGCGGCGGCTGACCAGCCGGATGCCGTGGCTGTAATCGGCATAGGACGCGCCGTGCACCGTGCTCAGCGGCTGGATCGGCGAGCCGCCCTGCCGGTGCCAGCCATAGATCGCCACGCGGCCCGGATTGGCGTTCAGTCGGTTGGTCAGCACCAGATCTTTCTTGTGGCCAGACACGAGTTGTCCCAGCCGCGCACCCGCTCGGCTGCGCTGTCCTTCAACGGTGGCGTTGTGGCGCAGGAAGTAGCCGGTCGAGGCCATCTGTGCGCCGGGGTCCATCGGAGCGGGCGACAGCCGCACATTGGCCTGCGCATAGATCGCGTCGACCATCCGGGTTGTCGGCAGCACCATGTCAAAGGTTTCCGCCACCCGCATCGCGGCGGGAAGGCCCAGCGGCACGCGGACAAAGTCGCGGTCCGAGCCGACAGCGAGGTAATCGGGCGTCACGCAGATCGTTACCCTCGTGCGTTGGCCATTGGCGCCGGTGCCACTAAAGGTGACGGGCACCAGATCACGCAGGAAATCTGGCACGTTGCCTGCCAGCACCTCGTCGGTAATGGCGCGGTCACGCTCGGCCCCGCCAAGGCCGGTCAGCCGGCCGATGACAGCGCTGCCTTCACCGGACCGTCCGGCGCGGCGCGGGATGGCACGGCTGTGCGAGGCATCGCAACGGTCAGAACCTGCGATGGCTTCATCCAAGGCGGGAGCCGAAATCACGGGCGCTCGGGGCGCCGGTTCCACCGCCGGGGGCAGGTCGAGGCTGGCCAGCCGCGCGACGGTTTCCGGCCGACGCTGCGGCATCAGAGAGGCGAGCAAGCCAACACTGGGCAGGCTGGCAAGGGCGGGTTCAGGCGTCGGGGCCGGCTGGGCGGCAATCAGCGGGCGCGCACGCGGCATCGGCGATCGGCGCGGCGCATTCAGCGCCGCCAGTTCCAGCGGATCGACGGTTTCAGCCTGCACCGGTGCGGCGGCAAGGTCGACCGACGGCTGCGGGCGCGGTAGCTGTTCAGCGGGGGCCGCCGAGGCCACGACCGCAGGGGTCGATGTGCTGTCGGTCTCCGTCGCACGTGGTGCGCGGGGCGCGATCAACGGGCGCTCGGTCGGCAGGATCGGCACCAGCACCGCATCGGCAGCGGCAAAACGGCTGACCGGAGTGGGCGCAAGGCTGCTCAACCAGATTTCGGGCGGTTGGTGGCTGAGCGTTTGCGGCGGCGCGTCCCAGAGGGTCGGCGCGGTAACCGCGATCAACGCTAGCGAGCCAAGGCCGGTGGCGACCAGCATCAGCCCCCCCGTGAGGGCAGTCAGGCGCTGGGGCACCGAGGGCGAAACCGGGCGAGTTTGGCGTTGGATCATGCTCTTCACATACCGGTGAAAAACCTAACGGGCAATGAACCAACACGTCCGGTGATGCTGCATCGGCGGTGCCCTGCCGATGCCCGGTTTCAGAGCCGCGTTTTCTTGAACAGCCTCTCGGGCAGGGCGGTGATGATGGCCATGACCAACCGCCAGATCCTGCGCACATAGATCACGTCGCGCCGCTTGATCTGCGCGTGCCAGATTGCCTCGGCCACCTCGCTCGGCTGGGCGGTCAGGCGTGGGTTCAGCGGCAGGCCCTCGGTCATCTTCGTCGCGACGAAGCCAGGCTTTACGGTGATGACCTGCACTGGGCCGCGCGCCAACCGGTTGCGCAAACCACTGAGAAACGCGGTGAATCCGGCCTTGGCAGCGCCGTAGACATAGTTCGATGCTCGGCCCCTGTCGCCCGCGACCGAAGAAATCCCGATGATCGCACCATGCCCGCGGGCCTCGAACCGTTCGGCCAAGAGGCCGAGGATCAGCGCCGGTCCTTCGAAATTCGAGCGCATAACCAGCGCTGCTGCCTGTGGATCGCGCTGGCTGGTGGGCTGATCGCCCATGAAACCGACGGCGCAGATGGCCACATCGGGCTGTTCGGGAAGCGACTCGAGGAAGCCGAAGAAGCCGGGCGTGTCGAGCACGTCAAAGGCGTGGCACGTCACCCCGACGCGGTGGCGCAGGCGCAAATCCTGCGCTGCGGCCTCGAGCGTGGCGGGGTCGCGGGCGGCCAGTTGCACAGAATAACCGCCGGTCGCATAGCGACTCGCACAGGCCAGCGCGATATCCGACCGCGCACCCAGAATCAGGACGACGCCGCTCACAGCCCCAACCTCGTGCTTTGGGCCGAGACGAAGGCCCCGGCCAGCCCGCTCTCGCGGCGCATCGCTGCAAAGGCCTGCCAACGCGGATCGGTCTGGCGCAGGGTGTCGGCACTCATCCGGCTGTCCTTGGCCAGATAGAATCGGCCGCCATGGTCGGCGGTGATGCGGTCGAGTTCGGGCATCAGGGTCAGGCTCCGGTCATTGAGGGGGAAATCGAGGGCCAGCGTATAGCCCTCCATTGGAAAGGACAGCCGGCTGTCTTGCGGGCCAAAGCGCTTGAGCACGGCGAGGAACGAACCGGCCCCCGTGCGGCTGATCGCGCCCAGAATGGCGCGCAACCCTTCGGCGTGGCTTTCCAGCGGCACGACGCATTGAAACTGCATGAAGCCCTTGCGGCCATAGATGCGGTTCCAGTCGCGAATGGCGTCGAGCGGATAAAAGAACGGGCCCCAGCCGACCAGCGACGAGGGCAGCTTGCGCGCGCCGCTCCAGTAATAGACCGAATTGAAGGCGCGAACTGACCACGGGTTCAGCGCAAAACCCGGCAGATCAAAAGGCACGCGTGGGCTGCCATGGGCGGGCGTTTCAAAGGGCTTGGCGCGCAGGGCGGCAGGCAACTCGCTGCGGACGGCATGCTCGCCACTCATCACGATCGAGCGGCCCATCGTCGGCCCTGAAGCGGCGCAGTCGATCCATGCCATGGAATAGGTCGCTTGCGCAGTGTCCTCAAAAGCCTTGAGTGCCGCGTCGAGGTTGGGTGCCGCCAGCGTGCGCTGCCGGATCCAGCCCGATTGCACCCGACGCAGACGGATCGCCGCGCGCAGGATCACCCCGGTCAGGCCCATGCCGCCCAGTGTCCAGTGAAACAGCTCATCCCCCGGCGCGCAGCGGGTGATGGTGCCATCGGCGCCCATCACCTCGATCCAGTCGACAAAGGCGCCAAAAGATCCCTCGACATGGTGGTTCTTGCCATGGACGTCCGCCGCGATGGCGCCGCCGAGGCTGACGAATTGCGTGCCCGGCGTGACCGAGGGGAACCAGCCCAGCGGCAGAAAGGCTGCGATGATCTCGCCCAGCGTGACTCCGGAGTCGGCAATCAGTTGCCCGGTGCTCTCGTCAAAGGCGATCATGCGGTTGAAATGCCGGGTCGAGACCGCATGCGCGCCGCTGGCGCTGTCGCCGTAAGCCCGGCCCATGCCGCGCGCGATCACCGGCCCTTCGGACAGCAGCGCCGCCAGCGCGGCCGCATCGCGCGGCGCGCTCAATCGCCCTTCCGTGCGTGGATAACGTCCCCAACCGCTGAGTTGCATCAGGCCTCCTGTCGCGGCGCAAAGACGAACCGCCGGTCAAGCTGGTATTTGACGACATACCCCACCGCAAGGCCCAGCACGGCGCCAACCTCGCGCGCGGTGTGGCTGCCAAAGGCCAGCCAGAAGCCGGTTTCCGTCGCCCAGAAGATCGCCGTCGTCACCAGCCCCATCGCGGTATAGAGGCCGAATTTGCGCGAATGGGCGCGCAGACCGGTTTCGCGGTCGGCAAAGATCCAGCGCTTATCGAGCGCGTATTTCACCACCAGCCCCAAGGCCGTGCCGACAAGCACCGCCAGCGCGAACAGCACCGGGCCCTCGCCCGCCAGCAGGACCAGCCGCTGCGCGCCCAGATTGGCCAAAGTGGCAATCACGGCAAAGACCGAATAGCGCAGCAGCAAGGTCCAGCCGTTCATTGCCAACTGGCCCCGACCACCAGCGCCGCGGTCAACACCAGAACGATCTGGCTGACGCGGTCGCGCGCGGCAAAGACCACCGGGTCGTCGTCCATCTTGCCGCGTTGCGCCACCAGCACCATGCGCGACACCCAATACAGCAGCACAAGGCACGCCCCCCACAGCAGCATCGGCCGTGGATAAAGCGCCGCCGTTTCGGGGTCGTTGATGTAGAGCATCAGCACCAGAACAGCGGCAAAGCCCGAACTGGTCGCCAATTGCGTGACCACGGGCAGATCGCCGCGCCGATAGCCGCGCCCGGCGACCTCGTCCACGCCACGGTTGGCCAGATCGACCAACTCGGCCTGCCGCTTGACCGCCGCCAAGGCAAAGAACAGGAACGCCGACAGCGCCAGCAACCAGACCGACAGCGAAATCCCCATCGCCGCCGCTCCCGCGACGATGCGCAGTGTGTAGAGGCTGGCCAGCGTGCAGATGTCGATGATCGCCCGGCGCTTGAGCCAAAGCGAATAGGCGATGGTGACCAGATAATAGAGCGCCAGCACGCCCAGAAAGAGCGGTGTCAGCGCCAGTGCGATGGCCAGCCCGGCCAGCAACAGAAGCGGGATCAGCGCCATGCCGTTCTTCAAGGACAGCGCGCCTGAGGCCAGCGGTCGGTTGCGCTTGCGCGGATGGGCGCGGTCCGAGGCGAGATCGAGCAGGTCATTCAGCAGATAGACGCTCGACGCCACCAGCGAAAAGGCGACAAAAGCCGCAAGCCCCTGCGCCAGCCCCAGCCCGGTGAACTGATGCGAGGCGACCAGCGGGAAGAACACCAGCAGGTTCTTGGCCCATTGATGCGGCCGCATGGCGCGCAGGGCCGCGGGCAACTCTGGCCTTGGTGGTGCCAGATGGCGCGAACCAGGGTGCAGGGACTCGACCTTTGCGCGCAACGCGGGGGGGGCGCCGACGCTGATCGCGCCCGCGGCCTCGGACCAGACCGCCAGATCGACCGGACTGTCCCCGGCATAGACAAAGCCCTTGGGCCCGAAGCGCTCGCGCAGGAAGGCGGCCTTGGTCGCGCCCTTCAGGTTGATGCCGCCGTTCGACCCATGCACCTCGTCAAAGAGGCCCAGATGCGCGCCGATCGCCTCGGCGATGCGGCTGTCCGAAGCGGTGACGAGCGCGGTGCGCCCGCCCTCTGCACGCCAATCGCGGATCTGCTCCAGCATTTCAGGCACATAGGGCAGGGTCTTCGGGTCAGGCGGGGTCAGACTGGCCAGCCGCGCCTTCAGCGCTGCCCGCCCGCCGGCCAGTCCAGCCAGTGCATGCAGTGGCGTGCGCCAATCACGGGCGAAACCGGACCAGAAACTCTCATACAGCATGTCCGAGCGGATCAGCGTGCCGTCGAGGTCCACCACCAGCACCGGCCTCGCGGGAATGCGATCCTGCAACGTCACGGTTTGCTCCCTTGTTGACTGGTCGCAGAGTGCCATGCAGCTATGGCCACGGCAAGGCAATGAGGCGGCGAGAACACGGCGATCCCTTGCATTACAGGCAATTGCCGGTTGAAGCTGGCAAGGCAGGACTGATACTGTGGCGATCAAGGCCGGGATGTTGATCCCGGTGCATGCCCCATGCCTCCACGCTGATCGAGTGTTCCATGTCCCCCAGGTATTCCCCCCACCGCGTCCGCAAGGCCGTTTTCCCTGTTGCCGGTCTCGGCACGCGGTTCTTGCCGGCGACCAAGGCGATGCCCAAGGAACTGCTGCCGATCATCGACAAGCCGATCATCCAGTATGCCGTCGAAGAGGCCGTCGCCGCTGGCATCACCGACCTGATCTTTGTCACTGGTCGCACAAAACGCGCGATCGAGGACCATTTCGACGCCAACCCGGAACTGGAACGCGCCCTGCGTGAAAAGGGCCAGGACGCCGTCGCCGACATGGTGCGCAACATCGTGCCCGAGGGCGTGCGCTGCATCTTCCTGCGCCAGCCCGAGGCGTTGGGGCTGGGCCATGCGGTGCTCTGCGCCGAACCGGCGGTGGGCGGCGAGCCCTTTGTCGTGCTCCTGGCCGATGACGTGATGCGCGGCGATCTGCCGACCGCTCGGTTGGTCGAGGCCTATGCGCAGAACCCCGGCACCTTGCTCAGCGTGATGGAGGTCAGCCGCGCCGAGGCCCGCCGCTATGGCATCGTGCGGCCCGGCGAGGGTGACCGCGTGGCCGGTCTGGTGGAAAAACCGGCGCCGGGGACGGAACCCTCTCTCATGGCCTCGATCGGGCGCTACGTGCTCGAGCCCGAAATCTTCGACATCCTGAGCGCGCAGCCGCCCGGTTACGGCGGCGAGATCCAACTGGCCGACGCCATCAACACCCGCGCCGCCCAGGGCCATGTCCGCGCCTTGACGCTGCAAGGGCAGCGCTACGATTGTGGCTCGAAGATGGGCTATCTGGAAGCCGTGCTGGATTTCGCACTGGATCATCCCGAGTTCGGCGAACCGTTTGGTGAGCTGGTGGACCGCAAGGCCAAACAGCGCGGCCAGCCTCCTCGCTAACCGGGTCTGACAGGCGTGACCCACTGCGCGCCTTGCACAGTCACCCTTGCCGTCAGCACAGCGTCGTGGGTTCGGCCGAGCCGATTGTGAAAACTCGGGCGCCGAGCACCATGTCACAGTGAGCGCACAGGCGCCGCACGGCTGCAAGTTGCTGATTCTGCTGATCTTCGAAAGATGGCTGGGGCGGTAGGACATTAATCCAACTTTTTTCAAGCCTTTATTTTCCTGTAACTATCTGCGATATATTGACTATTCCGGATGAGACTGTAACACATGACTGTAACACACGACCCCTCCACATGGTGCAGTTCATGGCCAGAGTCAGCCACCTTGTCCGCCGCGGCGGAGCCTATTCAGCCCGCATGCGGGTTCCCCTCGATCTGGTGGAGATCATCGGCAAAAGGGAACTGGTGAAGGCCCTCGGGACCAGCGAAGAAGCCGAGGCCAAGCGCCGGTTGTGGCCGGTGATCGACGGCTGGCAGCGGGACTTCGATGATCTTCGGACCCGGCGGGCGCTGACAGATGCCGACCGCGAACATGCCGTCTGGGACCACTACACCGGGGCGTTGGAACGCAATGAACAGGTCCGCGGTGCCTTGCCGGGCGAGGCCGAGATCGCGGACGAACGGTCCAAGGCTATCGAGGCCCTGCATGACCAAGACGTAAGTGGGCTTGATCCACTGGCCCTTTGGTCTGCGACCGCGGAATTGAGCATCGCTAAGGAGGCCGCGCCCTTCGACAGCAAGGCACGCAAGGCCAAGCTCGCCGAGATGCGCAAGCACCTCGCGAAGGGCGAGACGGTCTTGATCGCCGACGAGGTCGATGACTACCTGACCCGCAACCGGCTCATGGTGCAGCGCGGCACGCCGGATTGGATCAGCCTTGCCCGGCACATGATGCGGGCCGAGATCGAAGCGCTACAGCGCACGCTTGAGCGCGACGAGGGCGACTATGGAGGCGCGCCGCGCGACACGCTGGTGAAGCAGCCCGCCGGGCCACGTAGGGAACGTGCCAAGCCGGGCGAGTCGATCATGGAGGTCTTCGAGGTCTTCGCCCGTGAGAACCCGCGCGGGGTGGCCAAGGACCGTGTAGATCAGTGCCGCCGCGACGTGCGAACCTTTGTGGAGCTTGTCGGCGCCGGTTTCCCGATTGCCAAGATTGGCAAGGTGGAGGTCCGCGAGTGGAAACAGCTCCTGATGAAGTATCCGGTCAAGGCGACAGAGACGAAGGCCTTCGAGGGCATGACCATACAGCAGATCGTCAAAGCCAACGAGACTGTAGGGAAACCGCAGATCTCTGACCGAACGGTCAACCGCTACCTGTCCAGCCTTAGCGCCTTCTTGTCGTGGGCGGTGGAGAACGGCTACGTCGAGCGTAATCCCGTCGAAGGACTCATGCTCAAGAAAGAGGCGAAGTCGAAGACGCTGCCTTTCAAGACAGACCAGTTGCAGACCCTGTTCAACTCGCCATGGTTCGCCGGATGCAAGAGCGGCACCGAATGGCGGAACGTGGCGAAGCCCGGCGACTTCCTTATCCGCGATCATCGGTTCTGGGTGCCGTTGATCATGTTGTTCTCAGGCGCCCGGCCGGGCGAGATAGGTCAGCTCGCGGTCAATGACGTTCGGCAGGAGCATGGCCACTGGATCATGCACATCACCACCGAGGGCGACGAGACGGACGAAGGCAAGTCGGTGAAGACCGAAGGGTCTATGCGAGTGGTGCCCGTCCACCCTGAGCTGATCCGCCTCGGCTTCATCCGCTACCATGCGAAGCGGGTGACTGAGGACGGCACCCAGCTCTTCCCCGGTGCCGTGCGCAACTCGCGGGGGCAGATGATGGCGGACGTCTCGCGCGAGTTCGGGCGATACTTGGAGAAGATCGGGCTGAAACAGGGCAGGGGGCTTTCGCTCTACAGTTTCCGCCACGGCGCCGCAGATGCGCTGCGCCGGGCCGGTTATCTCGACAATCAGTTCGGCTTCATTCTGGGTCATGCTGAGCCGAGCATGACCGGCCGATACGGGATTATGCCGCAAGGCATGCTCGAAGAACGGGTCAAGCTGGTGAACGCGATTGCCTATGGCGACCTGAATCTAGACCACCTTCAAGCGTTATAATGTAACATTCTTGTTGCTCGCCGCCCCTATCTGTGGTATTATAATGCCGTAGTGAGTGTCTTGTGTGCGAGTATGTGAATGGGGCAGTTGTCCCGCTTCTTCGGTCGCCTCGTGAAGAAGTCGGCGGGCGTTTCGGCGCCCGCCGCTCTTGAGGTCTTCGGCGTCCTGCCGACCACCAGCGGCCCGTCCGTTACCGGGTTCAGCGCGATGCGCGTCCCGGCCGTTGCCTGCGCTGTCTCGCTGATCGCCGAGACCGTGGGCAACCTGCCCGTCAAGCTCTATGAGCGCGAGACCCGGCAGGCCCTCAGGGACCATCCCGCTTATCGGCTGATCCATGATGAGGCGAACCCTTGGACCAGCGCCGAGGCGCTGCGCATCCAGATCACCACTGACGCCCTCCTGCACGGCCACGGCTTCGCGCTAGTGGTCCGCGACGGTCTGGGCGTGGCGCAGGAGCTGCACCGGCTCGACCCTGCCACCGTCCAGATCGACACCGACAACTTCGGCGAGCCCAGCTACAAGGTGCGGTTGTCGGACGGCACACGCACCTTCACTTTCCGGGACGTGCTGCACGTCAGCGCCTTCGGTGGCGTCTCTCCGATCTATCTCGGCCGCGAGGCCATCGGGCTGGCGCTGGCCTTCGAGGCCCATATCGCCAAGCTCTTCGCCAACGGTGCCCGCCCGGCGGGCATCCTCGCCCACCCCGGCAAGCTGGGCGACACGGCGAAGCAGAACCTCGCAAAGAGCTGGTCCGAGATTCACGGATCGAGCCGCACCGGCGGCACCGCCATTCTTGATGAAGGCATGGTCTATCAGACCATCACCATGACCCTGACCGACGCGCAGTTCGCCGAGAACCGCCTCGAACAGGTTCGCGAGATCGCCCGCGTCTTCCGGGTGCCGCCGACCATGCTCTTCGAGCTGACCCGCGGGACGTGGTCCAACACCGAAGAGATGGCCCGCCAGTTCCTGCAAGTGACGCTCAAGCCGTGGCTGGCAACTTGGGCCGCGGCCTATGCCCGGTGCCTGCTGTCCGACGATGACCGCGCCGGCCTCTATGTCGAGTTCGTCACCGACGACCTGACGACCACCGACACCGCCGCCCGTGCCGCCGCCTATGGGCAATATCGCAGCATGGGCGCGATGACTGCCAATGAGGTCCGCGCCGGTCTGAACCTGCCGCCGCACCCCGCGGGCGATGACCTGCAAAACCCCTACACCACCACCGGCCCGTCGCCGACGCCCCCGGCCGTGCCGACCTCCGAGGATGAACCCGACAATGCTTGACCGCATCACCTACTACGCCTTCTTCGGCGATGGTGAATACCCCTTCACCCTGAGCGACGGCATGCTCGCCGAGCTGGAACAGATCACCGGCAAGGGGGCGAGCGCGGTCTACATCCAGCTCGCGAACCTGACCTATACCGTGATGACCCTGCGCGAGATCATCCGGCTGGGGCTGATCGGTGGCGGCATGTCGCCCAAGGATGCCAAGCGGATGGTCGAGACCTACGCGGTGAACACGCCGCTGGGCGAGCTGTTCCCGTTGGCCTTCGAGATCATGGCCACCCGCTGGGACGGCACCGGCGGGGTGCAATCGTGACCGACCGGCTGGAAATCAAAGCGGCGCTGGCCGTCACCGAAGAGGGCGAGATCACCGGCACCGCTTGGCCCTTTGGCACGCCCGACCGCGTCGGCGACGTCATCGAAAAGGGCGCGTTCGGCGCGCCGGTGACGCTGCCGATGCTCTTCGCCCATGATCAGGGACAGGTGGTCGGCGTCTGGGATCAGATCGGCGAGACCGCCGAAGGCCTGACCGTCAAAGGTCGCTTGCTTGTCGAAGA
>Ga0209573_1002097_pt1 | contig 26996 bp, 29 predicted proteins | sample TNRBio252014_DNA_FD_185870 | JGI IMG/M metagenome (GOLD analysis project Ga0209573, IMG submission 185870) | Wastewater treatment Type I Accumulibacter community from EBPR Bioreactor in Madison, WI, USA - TNR Reactor_6/25/2014_ DNA (SPAdes)... | ecosystem: Engineered > Bioreactor > EBPR >... | reverse complement strand
TCGATTGGTGTCGCTGCAAACATGGATGGTGGAATGCGTTTTGAACGCCCGGAAGATCTAATAGAAGCTGCTGATCTTGCCCTTTATGCAGCCAAGCAAGCGGGACGGAATACGATTATAGAATGGAGTCAATCGCTTCAACTCAAATAAATTGATAAATCTTTTAAGTGTGGATCCTGGCTATTTCTCTTGTGGCGGAGAAACCGTGCGCAGTAGCAAAGGAGCGAATCCAATCGCGGGAAAAAGAACGGTTCTTGGTCCATTCATTTTCCTGACTTGCTCGCCACAAGTTGGCAGTTTATTTGAAGTTAACTATTGGCATTTTCTTAATTTCTGTCAGGTTTGTTTCTCCGTTAACATTAATCAAGACAAGCCGACCACTGCCTTGAGAATAGTCATTGCGAAAGTCATAAACCCCTCCAATAATAGTCAAATGGCCTTCTTTGACTTCTGCTGCATATTTCTTTAAGGCAGTCGAAACCTGATGATTCACATTTGACTCAACACTTTCTTTAACCTGCGCATGGTCATCAGCTTTATTGCCAGCAACCTTGATCGTATCTAATTCACGCCAAATCGAAGGTTCAAGATGTGTGGGCTTTGACATGGCCGCTTCAACGGCTCCGCAAGATGAATGTCCTATAACAAATAAGACGGGAGTATGTAGATGACGCACGCCATATTCAATTGATCCTTCAGCCGTTGAAACTTGATTGCCAATGTTACGGACTAAAAACAAATCTCCGTCGGGATGGATATCAAGCGCATGAGTGTGTAATCTGGAATCAGCGCAAGTTACCATTGTTGCCATAGGTTGCTGCCCATGAATATGTTGATTGAAATAATCCGGTGGCAATTTTTTAACAAATTCGTCATTTGATTCTATAACATGCCGAACAATATCCCGAACCTGGTCTTTTTCACTTTTGTTGACAGGTGCTGGAGATTCGGCCATTAGGCTGCTGAGGTTAAATAGAAATGTAATTAGAATGATAAAGCTTAACTTTTGCATTTGATGCTAACTCCAAGTGATTAAAATGTAATTTTTAGGCCTTTGTATGTCGTCAAAACAATTTGGACAGATGATAGCCTGAATGGGCGTTTCTGAAAATAAAGTATTATTCACAGTAGCGTCTTGAATTGTAAATGTGCCGTTAGCAAGATTTAGTTGAAGCGTGACGTTATCATAAGTTGTCGATCCATCAACTGAAACATCGGGTATGGCGAGAGTGCTACAAACCCGGACAGTTTGTCTGTTCTCCACATGGAAGAGATTACATGAAGAGACTCACACTTGACATTCCACAGCCATTTCTGTAACTTCCGCCCCACTTGCTTCAGGTGCCTTCTTGGTTTTTCCTTGGAGGTTAAACGGGAAGCTGGTGCGTTCTGATTAAATTCAGGCAATGCCAGCACTGCCCCCGCAACGGTAATTGAGTTAACAATCTGCATTACGCCACTGTGTAACAACACGGGAAGGCGCAGATCTGGAATTTATTCCGCTCATGAGTCCGGAGACCGGCCCGAAGTGACCATTACTACGGTATCGCGGAGGGCGATCGGTGGCAATATGATCAGCTTTTATTTTCCAGGCTGGCCTGTTTGTTCATTCCGAATCTCCCTTCTGCATTCCTTATTTATTGAATTTATCAACGCGCGGGTGTGCGCGAAGGAATCAGATCATGCAAAAACGCCGTTTACCGGCAATGGCTGTGCTATGGCTTGGCACAGCAACAAGTGTGTTTGCAGCCAATCCAGACCACCAGGAAAAACCCGTTATTGTCACGGCCACACGCACAGCACAAACTGCAGAGTCTTCGCTGGCTTCAGTGACGGTCATTACGCGAGCGGATATTGAACGTCAGCAGGCACGGTCTATTCAGGATTTATTACGCGGCGTGCCCGGCGTAAGTATTTCCAATAGCGGGGGAGCGGGCAAGAGCACTTCAGTTTTCATGCGTGGCACCGAATCCGATCATATTCTGGTAATGATCGATAACATCAAGGTCGGCTCAGCCACAACCGGCACGACTGCGTTTGAGAATATTCCCATTGAACAGATTGAGCGTATCGAGATTGTGCGTGGCCCACGCTCCAGTTTGTATGGCTCTGAGGCCATCGGCGGTGTTATTCATATTTTCACCCGCAAAGGTGATAGTGGCGGTCTCAAGCCGAATTTTGGTTTTGGCGGCGGCACCTATGGCACTTTGGAGGGCTCGGTGGGCTTGTCGCAAAGAGGTGCGCAAGGCTGGTTAAATATGAACGCCAGCGGAATCGGCACAAAAGGATTCAATGCTTGTACCGGTTCCGATACCGCTGGCTGCTTTACTTATGAGCCTGACCGGGATGGTTATCGCAATGTCGCGAGCAGCATGCGCGCAGGCTATCGGTTTCAAAATGGGCTAGAAATTGATGCCAGTTTTATGCATTCTGCGGGAAAGACCGAGTTTGATGGCAGTTTTGTCAATAAGGCTGTCTTGGCACAGCAAGTTCTTGGCGGCACAGCACGTTACTCACCAGTAGATTTCTGGCGCATGAATCTGATTGCAGGCCGCAGCCGGGACGATTCAGATAATTTCCTGGGAACTGCTTTCCAAAGCCGGTTTAATACCATACGTGATACAGTTACCTTGCTGAATGATTTTACTTTGAGCAAGAATCAATTGTTAACAGTCGGCACTGATTATCAAAATGATCATGTCAAAAGCACGGAAGCATTCACTGTCAACTCGCGCACTAATTGGGGTGCATTTGCTCAGCATCAGGCAAGTGTCGCTAAACATGATATTCTGCTATCCCTGCGACACGATGATAATCAGCAATTTGGCAGCCGAGTGACCGGCGGTGCTGGGTGGGGTTATCCGCTCACTGAGAATATTCGCTTGCTGGCCAATTTTGGTAGCGCTTTTAAAGCCCCCACATTCAATGAACTGTATTTTCCCGGCTTTAGTAACTCGAATTTGCGTCCGGAAGACTCGCGCAGCTACGAATTCGGCACTCGCGGCAAAGCTGATTGGGGGAATTGGTCGTTAAACGTTTATGAAACCCATATTCTTCATTTGATTGCTTTTGACGCTAGCACCTTCGCGCCCACCAATATTGATCAGGCACGCATACGCGGATTTGAAGGGGTAATCAGCACGCAAATAAAAGGCTGGCAATTCAATACGAATCTGACACTGCTTGACCCAGTGAATCGTTCATCTGAATTAAATCGAGGTAATATACTGCCACGACGTGCTGAACAATCATTTCGACTGGATGCCGATCGTCAGTTTGGACAATATTATAAATTGGGTGCCATGCTTCTGGCCGAAGGCGAGCGTTATGATGATCTGGCCAATACCCGTAAGTTGGACAGTTACGTCAAATTTGATCTACGTGCTGAATATATCTTGAACAAACATTGGCGCCTACAAGGGCGTATTGAAAATTTATTTAATGAACGCTATGAAACAGCTGCATTCTACAATCAACCAGGGCGGAATTTCTTTGCCATGGTACGTTATCAACCCTAAAAAGGAATAAACCATGTTGACTTTATCCACTCGCAATCAACTGGCTATCGGATTGTTGCTGGTATTATTGATGACTCTCACACGCGGCCATCACTTTGCATCCACACATAATCTGGCAGACGCCTCATGGGCAATCTTTTTTCTGGCTGGAGTCTATTTGCGGTCCGCATGGCCATTACTGGGTTTCTTTGCGTTAAGCTGGTGGTTGGATTTTGCAGCGTACACCTGGGGCGGCGTGAGTGATTTTTGTATCACACCGGCCTATGTGTTTCTGCTACCGGCTTATGCTTCATTATGGTTGGCTGGCCGCTGGTATACCAAGCAATACCAATTTACATGGCATACCGTGATGCCGCTTTCTCTCAGTGTCATAGCTGGTTTAATTCTGTGTGAATTATTTTCCAGCGGCGGATTTTACTTCTTCTCCGGTCGCATTGCAGAAACGTCCTTTAGCGAATTTGGCGAGCAATTGATCAAATACTTCCCACTTTATATCGAGACATTCGTATTTTATATAGGCATTGCCATCGTTATACATTCGCTGTTTGCATTGATTGTTCAACAATTCAATCCACGCGGCACCACGACAGGATAACGAAATGGATGGAAAGGTAAAGTGTAAGAATCCAGCCTATTATGATCATGCCGAATACATTACACTGCCCTGCATTGCTGATTTCCGCTCCTGCTTCAGGCCAGGGAAAAACAACTATTACTGCCGCATTAGCAAGGCTACATCGTAATCAAGGCCGATGTGTTCATGTTTTCAAAATAGGCCCTGATTTTCTTGACCCGATGATCTTGGAAAGAGCATCCGGCAATCCGGTTTATCAACTGGATTTATGGATGGGTGGTCAAGCACACTGCCAACAACTTTTGTATCAGGCAGCCGCTAAAGCTGATTTAATTCTGATCGAAGGCGTCATGGGGCTCTATGATGGAGAACCATCCAGTGCTGATCTTGCTGCACAATTCAATATTCCGATACTGGCAGTAATTGATGTGGCGGCCATGGCGCAAACTTTTGGTGCTGTGGCACATGGACTGGCAACTTATCGGACAGGACTCAGTTTTGCCGGTGTGTTGGCCAATCAATCCGCAAGCGCATCACATACCGAAATGTTAAAGGAAAGCTTATCGCATGATTTGCCCTGGCTTGGCGCATTGTCTCGTGATCAGAACATACGATTACCCAGTCGTCACTTGGGACTGGTTCAAGCAGAAGAAATTGTTAATCTCGATCAACACCTGGATAACCTTGCCGACAATTTATCTCAAACAGCACTGAATGTATTACCACCACCGATTGCCTTTACACCGCCTGACATTGTCTCGGGTGAATTGCCACAAACACTTAAACATGTAAGCATTGCGGTGGCATCAGATACTGCATTTTCTTTTGTTTATCATGCCAACCTGAATCTGCTCCAAGCTATGGGCGCAAAATTAGTATTTTTCTCGCCACTGAAAAATGACATGTTGCCCCAGGTGGATTGCCTATATCTACCCGGTGGTTACCCTGAATTACATCTGGACAAGCTAGAATCCAATCGCATCATTCGTGAGGGCATTCGCGACCATCACGCAGCTGGCAAACCCATAGTTGCTGAATGTGGCGGCATGATCTATTTGCTAACAACACTAATGAATATCAGCGGACAACAAGCTGCCATGGTTAATATACTCCCGGGTCATGCAACGATGAAAAATCATCTTGTTAACTTGGGCCTCCATTCTGCTACATTTCCAAATGGCGAATTACGCGGCCACACTTTCCATCATTCACAGCTTGAAACCTCTATTGAACCCTCGACACTGACTCAGCCGACACGAAAAGGATTGCGACCTGAACCATTATTTCGCATAGGAAGACTAACTGCTTCATACATTCACTGGTATTTTCCATCAAATCCGGCTGTGGCCGCAGGATTGTTCTTGCCATGAGCAATGATCATCGTTTTAGTGAGTCAGAACGCGCGGCAATTTATCGCGTCATTGCAGAACGCCGTGATATGCGCCACTTCCGCCCCGATCCAGTTGACCCAGCCATGCTCAAGCGCTTACTGGTAGCAGCACACCAAGCGCCTAGCGTAGGTTTAATGCAACCCTGGCGATTTATACGCATAACAGATTCTAAACTGCGATCTGCCATTGCAGCCTTGGTAGACGAGGAACGCGCGCGTACTGCGGTCGCATTGGGCCAACGAGGTGAGAAATTCATGCGTCTGAAAGTGGAAGGAATCCGGTCTTGTGGTGAACTATTTGTTGCAGCCCTGACGAATGGACGTGAAAAACATATTTTCGGTCGTCGCACCCTACCTGAAATGGATTTAGCCTCAGTTGCCTGCGCAATTCAGAATCTGTGGCTAGCAGCACGCGCTGAAGGATTAGGGATTGGGTGGGTGTCAATGTTTGAGCCTGAAGCACTTGCTCGTTTGCTGGTGATGCCCGTAGGTAGTAAACCCGTGGCGATTCTGTGTCTTGGTCATGTCGATGCGTTTTACCCAGTGCCGATGCTGGTACAGGAAAATTGGACGACAGAGCAATCCATACAGGAATTTGTGTTTCACAATACCTGGAATAACGCTGAGATGCCGGAATGAACGCCCATTTAATCGTATGACCATAACTCTGATTGTATTTTCCGCTCTTCTACTGGATACCTGGCTGGGTGAAGCGCGTCGTTACCATCCATTGGTTGGATTTGGCAATATTGCGCAAGCGGTTGAACAATGGCTTTACTCCGATTCAGTGATGCGCGGCTTGAGTGCGGTATTATTGCTATTGTTACCAGCGATCTTATTCATGAAATTAATCATCAACTTTCTACCATGGCCCCCAGTATTTGAGGCCTTATTGTTATACCTCGCCATCGGTTGGAATAGTCTTATTGCTCATGCCCGAACGGTACATAACAGTCTGGTTGCCGACAATTTGCCCGAAGCCCGTCAACACGTGAGCTTTCTTGTCAGCCGAGATACGATGATGCTTGATCATAGCGGCGTAGCCAAAGCCACTGTCGAATCTGTATTGGAAAATGGCAATGATGCGATTTTTGCTGCTATTTTCTGGTTTATTATTGCCGGAGCGCCAGGTGCAGTGACTTATCGGCTGGTTAATACACTGGATGCCATGTGGGGCTATCGCACGGATCGTTATCGCCATTTTGGCTGGGCCGCTGCACGACTGGATGATGTAATGAATTTCATACCCGCACGATTAACCGCATTGAGTTATGCCATCACAGGACGAATGGCTAGTGCTTTGTATTGCTGGAGAACACAAGGTGCCACCTGGAAAAGTCCTAATGCCGGACCTGTCATGGCTGCTGGTGCTGGTAGCCTTGGCGTAGCATTGGGTGGTCCTGCTTGGTATCACGGCAGGCTCGAACAGCGCCCAATTTTAGGGGAAGGCCATATTCCCAATGCAAATGATATTGAACGGGCATTAGGACTGATACAACGAGCATTGCTACTTTGGTTAGTTGTCATCGGTGCAGGAGAATGGTTTGCCACATCCATTATATCAGCCTGAAAAACTGCACCACGGAGGTCGCTTACGCGCGGCGGCCAAACATTACCAGCTTCCACTGGAGGATTGGCTTGATCTTTCTACAGGCATTAATCCGAATGGCTGGCAAGCTGAAGCCGTTCCTGCAGATATATGGCAGCGATTGCCGGAAGAAGAAGATGAATTAATTGAAGTAGCATGTAATTATTATGGTGCGCCATCGCTCTTGCCTGTTGCAGGTTCACAAGCAGCAATCCAGGCACTCCCTCAATTGCGTAACTCGTCTCGTGTTTGCATACTTAATCCCAGCTACGCCGAACATGCGCATGCATGGCGACGTGCCAATCATAAGGTATCGACAGTCGCTCCCAATCAAATAAATGATGCTTTGCCGCATACGGATGTTCTGATCCTTATTCATCCCAATAACCCAACCGGTACTGTTTTTCCAACAGAGCAATTACTCGACTGGCATGCACAACTCGCTGATCGTAATGGCTGGCTAATCGTCGATGAAGCTTTTATGGATATGACGCCTGAGCTTAGTATTGCGTCTTATACTGCATCGCCTGGCCTGATCGTATTGCGTTCATTGGGGAAATTTTTTGGCTTAGCAGGTGCGCGTGTGGGTTTTGTTTGCGCACAATCACAGTTGCTTAACCAATTGAATAACTTGCTTGGACCTTGGACTGTTAATACTCCTGCACGTTGGGTGGCTGTTCAGGCGCTACAGGATGCCACATGGCAAGCAGAAACGCGTAGAAATCTTTTGCTTGCCAGCAGCCGCCTGAAAACTTTTCTGACACAATATCAATTGTCACCTGCAGGAGGCTGTGGGCTTTTTCAATGGATAGTTTCACGTCATGCTTCTGATCTATATGAGGAACTGGCATCGCAGGGTATTTTAGTTCGTTATCTGAATGATCCGCCCAGTTTGCGCTTTGGTTTGCCGACGCATGAATCGGATTGGCAGCGACTAGATATGGCACTAGCGCAAATCAATCGCAAGATTCCCAGTTTAATGGAGCACACGCTATGAATACTCAAACCTTGATGATTCAAGGCACCACATCGGACGCGGGAAAAAGTATGCTGGTGACGGCACTATGTCGTTGGCTGGCACGCCAGCGTGTTCGTGTTGCGCCTTTCAAACCGCAAAATATGGCACTCAACAGTGTCGTCACTGTCGATGGTGGAGAAATCGGTCGTGCACAAGCAGTTCAAGCATTGGCAGCGAGATTGGCGCCACATACCGACATGAATCCGGTACTCCTCAAACCCAATACCGATAGAAATGCGCAAATCATCATTCACGGTCATGCGATTGCCAACATGGATGCCTGTGGTTTTCACGATTATAAATCCATTGCACTCAAAGCGGTGCTTGAATCGTATACGCGACTGACTGAACAATATGATGCGATTATTGTTGAAGGTGCCGGTTCACCGGCTGAAATCAATTTGCGTGCCAATGATATTGCCAATATGGGTTTTGCAGAAGCCGTCGATTGTCCGGTCATTCTCATTGCCGACATTGATCGTGGTGGTGTTTTTGCCCATCTGGTAGGCACGCTGGCATTATTAAGCGAAAGTGAACAGGCGCGTATTCAGGGTTTCGTTATCAATCGCTTTCGGGGGGATATCGCATTACTTCAATCGGGATTGGACTGGCTGGAAAAATACACTGGCAAGCCGGTATTGGGTGTCTTGCCTTATCTACAGGGCTTGCATCTCGAAGCGGAAGATACTTTGCCCCAGACAACTGCTTTGTCTTTATCGTCGGAACAGAAAAATTTTCGAGTGATTGTCCCTTCCTTGCCACGCATCAGCAATCATACGGACTTTGACCCACTGCGTTTACACTTACAGGTCAATTTACAATTTATTGGTCCCGGAGAAACTATCCCGCCTGCCGATTTGATCATTTTGCCTGGCTCAAAAAGCGTGCGTGCTGATCTGGATTGGTTGCGTGAGCAGGGCTGGGAGCCCGCTATCCGTCGACATTTACGCTACGGTGGAAAACTGATAGGCATCTGTGGCGGCTTCCAAATGCTGGGAAAACTTATTCATGATCCCCATGGCGTAGAAGATATTGCCGGTAGTGCGCAAGGATTTGCTTTTTTTGATATGGAAACGACTTTACAATCAGATAAGCTACTACGCAATACGCAGGGAACACTTTCCTTTAATGATGCCGCGGTGACTGGTTATGAGATCCATGCAGGTATCACCACCTATCACAGATGCTATCAACCTGCCATTCATCTGACAGATAGTGATGATGGTGCAATCAGTGAAGATGGATTGATACTGGGTACTTATTTGCATGGCATTTTTGAGTCTTCCGCAGCCTGTTGTGAATTACTCACTTGGGCCGGACTGGATGATCAAGCCCCAGCACCTGATTATCATGCAACGTGTGATACTGCGATTAATAGATTAGCGGATTGCGTTGATGAGTATCTGGATACCGCACAGTTGTATCGATTGCTCAATGTGAAACCAAACACGTCATGTTAGACACCAAGACTTTGATACTCGGCGGCGTTCGTTCAGGTAAAAGCCGCTTGGCTGAACGATTGGCTACGGAAAGTCAATTTCCGGTTACTTATATTGCCACGGCAACTATTGAAGACGAAGAAATGCGTGAACGTATTGCTGCACATCGAGTGCGACGTCCTGATCATTGGCAAGTCATCGAGGAACCCCTGGAATTGGCCTCTGTACTGAATCAGTATACAAAAACCGATCATTGTGTATTGGTTGATTGCCTGACACTGTGGTTGACAAATTTACTCATTCATTCAAACACATCAAGATTTGATACTGAACGATCTGCATTCCTCAAAGTACTACCCCATCTGACGGGGAAGCTCATTCTAGTCAGCAATGAAACGAACATGGGAATCACCCCGATGGGTGAACTGAGTCGTCGCTATTGTGATGAAGCCGGTAAATTGCATCAGGAAATCGCACAACATTGCGATCAGGTGGTTCTTACCGTTGCGGGATTACCGCTGATGCTAAAAGGAGAACGTGTGTGACCCGGCAAATTGCTCTCAATTGGCTGGAAGCGCCATTAGCCATCCCCAACCTGGAAATGACCCAGATAGCAAAAACACGTCAAGAACAACTTACCAAACCACCCGGTTCGCTCGGTCGCCTGGAAGAAATCGCTGTTCAACTGGCCGCCTTGCAAAATACCGTACAACCTTGTGTTGATCAAGTACACATCGCCATATTTGCCGGTGATCATGGTGTTGCCGTGGAGGGAATCTCAGCATTTCCTCAGTCAGTAACCAGCGAGATGATCAGAAATTTTGCGCGTGGCGGTGGCGCAATCAATGTGTTGGCGCGCGCTTTGGGTGCTTCCCTGGAAATCATTAATCTGGGAACAGCGCAGGATACGCGGTCATTAACAGGTGTGAAGCATTATCACCTGGGACCTGGTACGGCCAATTTTATCCATGGACCTGCAATGACTGAAGATCAACTGAATCAAGCACTGAATGCTGGTTTTGATGTCATTGAGCAGGCGCAACAAAATAACAAACAATTGTTTATTGGTGGAGAAATGGGGATTGGTAACACCACCAGCGCCACCGCTTTGGCTTGTATCCTACTCAATGAGCCACCCATGTTGCTGACGGGTTCCGGTACCGGTCTTGATAGTCATGGCATTACCCACAAAATCAATGTGATTTCACGGGCTTTGGCCGAGCATCATGCGCATATCCATTCTCCTTTGGATGCGCTGCGCCGTATGGGCGGGTTTGAAATCGCTGCGTTGACAGGCGCTTATATTCATGGCGCGCAAGTAGGGCTGCCGATGCTGATCGATGGATTTATCAGTAGTGTTGCAGCACTGGCCGCAGAGCATATTTTTCCAGGATGCAAAAACTGGTTCTTTTATTCACATAAATCTTCAGAATTGGGGCACGGTATGATTCTCAAAGCGCTCAATGCAGAGCCACTCATTGCTTTGAATATGAGACTGGGTGAAGGCAGTGGCGCAGCCGTTGCACTCAATCTGTTACGCATGGCCTGTAAGTTGCACAATGAAATGGCAACTTTTTCTGAAGCACAAGTTTCGCAGAAAAACTAATGTCCACTGAACCATGACCACTTTCATTGATCTTCTTAGACATGGCGAAACCGAAAATAGTCATCGGTATTGTGGCAGTACGAATCATCCACTGACACAACTTGGTTGGACACAAATGTGGAACACCATTGAAAAGAAACCGCAGCAGTGGCAACAAATTATTACTTCCCCTTTAGCACGTTGTGCAAATTTTGCACAAGCCTTGGGGCAACTGCATTCCATTCCAGTGAAACAAGATGCACGTATCCAGGAAATACATTTTGGTGATTGGGAAGATCAATCCGCCGCGCAATTGATGGAAACGGATCCCGATACTTTATCGCGTTTTTGGCATAACCCCATGAACTATCCACCTCCGAATGGCGAACATTTACTAGATTTCGAGACTCGCGTTTTGTCAGCCTGGTCTGCTATACAGCAACAATTTTCCGGGCAAAAGATTTTACTTATTACGCATAGTGGCGTAATCCGAATCATTATCTGCCATATTCAGCAGCATCCGATTGAACGTTTACTGGAATTTGAAGTTAACCATGCTGACATGAAGCATGTCTCCATAGAACTCAAAGAATATTTCCAAACAATGCTTCTTTCCGATTCACAGGTATGATCAAACCCTTTCTCATCTCGATGCAGTTTCTGACCAGATTACCTGTGCGATTGGCCTCTCAACCGAACGAGAAAGATATTGGGAATTCCCTGCTGTTTTATCCGCTCGTCGGTTTCATCATTGGATTAATACTCATCGGACTCGGTTGGTTATTGAGCGGCTCGCCGCCGCTAGTGACCGCAGCATTACTGGTGACTACCTGGGTATTAATAACTGGTGGATTACACCTGGACGGTCTGGCGGATAGTGCTGATGCTTGGATTGGCGGAATGGGAGATCGAACAAAAACACTTGCGATCATGAAAGATCCCAATTGTGGTCCGGCGGGTGTGACAGCAATCGTATTGATCCTATTACTCAAATTTGTCGCACTTTATAGCCTAGTGATTGCCAATGAATGGATTACCATGCTACTGGCTATCATCCTTGCCAGAACCTTATTGCCACTGCTATTTTTAACCACACCCTATGTTAGAAGCAATGGATTGGGTACATCACTAGCAGTTCACCAGCCACGCCAATGGAGTATATTTGTCGTCGTTACAACATTCGCTTTAATGTTTCTGCTCACTGATATTCATTATTTATTATTATCACTGACTGCAGTGGTTACGTTCTTGTTATTACGTCATCTAATGCTTCATCGCATTGCCGGAACAACAGGCGATACAGCAGGTGCATTGGTAGAAATTACGGAAACAACAGTGTTGCTGACTTCAGTGATAGCTTTAACAGGCTGTTGAAAAACTATCTAATTCTAATTTGCAATAGAAACTACATTAATAACCCAATCAAGTCATAGTCAATCAGCACCCAAAGAAATCGGGCCAGACATATTAGGCTGTGTTGCCGTATCTGGTCATATTGCAGATTATTTTTTAAATCCAGGAGAGACTGGAAGGATTGCTGCGGCAACTGAAGCCGCACAATCCTGGTTGGGTCTTGATAGTGCAGCGTTGGTGGAGGTCATTGACATTATGGGCGCTGAAATGAGCCCGGTTGAGGCGTTATTTGAAATTACCATCCACCGCGCAAAAGATATTTCTGGAATCCTATCTCAGGCCAAAGAATTACTGATGATGCAATCACTGGTTAAGATGCGAGAACTGGAAGATAAATCACAACGGGATGGACTCACAGGAGCACACAATCGAAGCTACTTTGATGACGCTATTCAGCGGGAATTTGTCCTTTCAGCGCAACACAGTTTGCCACTCACCATCGCCCTAATTGATCTTGATCACTTCAAAAATGTCAATGATACGCACGGACATCTGGTAGGAGACGCAGTTCTCATCGCTGCCGTGAGAGCGATTTATGGTCAAATTCGTCAAGATGATGTTTTAAGTCGTTTCGGCGGTGAAGAATTCATACTTATCTTGCCAGGCTCTACACTTGCCTCGGCTGAAAAACTCTTGTCGCGGATAAAGAACAGTATTGCAGAAGTTAGATACAAACTTGATAACCAACGTTTTGTTACCGTGACTGTGTCGATTGGTGTCGCTGCAAACATGGATGGTGGAATGCGTTTTGAACGCCCGGAAGATCTAATAGAAGCTGCTGATCTTGCCCTTTATGCAGCCAAGCAAGCGGGACGGAATACGATTATAGAATGGAATCAATCGCTTCAACTTAAATAAATTGATAAATCTATTAAGTGTGGATTCTGACTATTTCTCTGATGGCGGAGAAACCGTGCGCAAACTTCAGCTTACTCTCAACCCGGAAGCCAAGCAACTGCCTGATTGATTCCATGTCACGATGCACTCTACCAGACCGCCAAGGGCCTGCCTATGAAGGTTGGCGAGGGTGATGAGAAGTGAGAATTGAGAGAGCCACATTGAAACTGCTCAAAAGCATCAAGTGGTATCCCAGGCGTAAATATCTGCGAAGCATTCCAGCAACTAGATATCCTGGAGATGGGATCTGGACGCTGCCGATGAAACGAAAAAGAAACACTCAATCCATCATTAACCAGGAACTGGTCACGACAAAACACATTTTTTTACTATATTCATAGTATTCCATTATCCCTAGAAGATAGCAATTCATCGCTAGAATATAGTATATACCTGATATTATTATCAAATAACTAAATGATGGGGAGTTCTGAGAATGGAAAAAAGGATTTTGCAATCTGTCATCAATATGACAGAACAGCGCGATGTGGATTCGCTTGAATATGGAGTAGTTGTTACATTAGCCGAGCTATTACCATTGAATTCTATTTCCTTATATAAGTTGGTGGGTGATAAACCAGAAGATGGCATCGAAGAAGTTATTTGTCTATTTGCAGGAGAGAATGGAGAGATTCAAGCCAGATATAAGCAAAATAATGAGGTAAATATTGTTAAAGAGAATCAATATTTATATAGCTGCTTGTTAGATAGAAAAGAAGTTTTATACAAAAATGGCAATGGTCAAACGCATATGATTAGCCCTTTAATTTGTGATAAGAAGATAATTGGCGCTATAGAGATAGCAAGTAACAAAGATTTAAAGAAGTTTAAAGAATTAATTAATGGCATTACACGAATTTATGAAAATTATTTGTATATCTTGAATAAGAGCGAACGAGATAAGTTAACGGGTCTGCTTAATCGACACAGCTTTGATACAAAATTTAGTCGTTTATTACAAATACAAAAAGATGAAAAACAATCAGATAGTAAAAGTCAAGTTACAAATGAAAGAAGACAGCAAGCAACTGATTCACATGCATGGTTAGCGATTATTGATATCGACCACTTTAAGAATGTTAATGATAAGTTTGGACATGTATGCGGTGACGAAGTACTTCTTATGCTATCTCAAAGAATGAAAGCTTTTTTTCGTAGCTCTGATCTGCTTTTTCGCTTTGGTGGCGAAGAATTTGTGATTATTTTAGAACCTATCCCACATGAAATGGCTGAACGTACACTAGAACGATTTCGTAATAAAGTAGCTGATAGTAATTTTCCACTGATTGAGAAAATCACTATTAGTGGTGGATATATCAAAATCACTGATTTGCATTACCCTGTTACATTAATCGAACGGGCAGATCAAGCATTATATTACGCCAAGAAGAATGGGCGTAATTGTATGTACAGCTACGAATCATTGGTTGAAAGAGGTGAACTTTCAGTACAAATTGAAAGTGGAAAGATAGATCTATTTTAAGTAGTTGACTCCAATTAATAATAACCTATATTAAAGATCCAACTGGCAATGCCGTAATCACCCGACAATAACAAGGTTATTTATGTGAGTTTTTAAATTATGGCAAGTAAATTAATATGGATTTAATACCTATTCAATTTTCAGATCTGAAGGTTGGTCAACCATTATCATGGGATTTGTTTGATCAAGAGCGCAAACCGCTCATGGAACGTGGCCATGTAATCAAAACGACTGCTGAGCTTGAGGAGCTATCAAGGAGATCATCTGTGTTACTTAGGTTAAAGGCTTCGTCAGAAAAAATTGGTGCTATTGATAAGAAGATTTCTGAGTTTAACTTTGATGATATGCAACTTAAAGTTGGTGACAGGTTACAACTCCAGCTGCACTCAAGTGCAAAAAGCTCGTGTTGTTTAAATAATGGTACTTGTATGGCAACAGTAATAGGATATGTTCCCGATCATTCTTTGATTGTCTCAATGCCAAAAACAGATCAATTAATAGGGCAACCGTTTCTCGAAGGTGATCAGATTTTGGTGCGTTTGTTCAGCGGGCGATGTGCATTTAGCTTTACGGTTTTTGTTGATAAGCTGGTGAAATTATCATTCAAATACCTTCACCTATCTTTTCCCAAACATATATTGGGTCAAACTATTAGAAAGTCGCGACGCGTCAGGACTGCAATAGAAGCAGAAGCAACGGTTAGCAGCGGATCCATCCCATTAATCATTACTAATCTAAGTGCTGCTGGTGCAGAGATTAGTACCCATACCGAATTAGGGGGAATCGGCACGTTAATAGAGATATTTGTAAAAGTCAAAATCCATGAAAAAGAGATATCGTTGCAATTACAATCGATCATCAGGTCATTTAAAGCCATAAATAAGCAAGATGCATTACGTTATGGAGTTGAATTTACCGGCTTACAAGCTGAACAGATCTTTTCTCTTCGTAGTTTCATTTACCAAGAATTAATTGAAAATCCAAATAACATTGTATAGGCATTGAAGAGTGAAGCCATTGGTCAAGGGAAAACAATGGTCGCCGCCGGTATTGCGCGCACGTTCGTACAGCAAGGCAAGCGAGTACGCGTATTCAAAGCCGGACCTGATTTTATAGATCCGTTTTGGCTAACGAATGCCAGTGACGCGCCAGTCTACCAACTAGATACCTGGATGGTAGGCGAAGAAGGATGCCGCGCAAGTAGTTGATGTAATATTGATTGAAGGCGTGATGGGGTTGCACGACGACACACCCTCCAGCGGCGATGTGCGCTGGATGGGAAGAGTCGCCTCTGACCCCGATATGGGTGTTATACCAGAAAGACATTTGGGACTGGTGATGTTTGATCAGCATTAGGAAACAACGCAAAAGCTCGACTGCATTGCTCGACAAGTATCGCTGCATCTTGAATTGGCGCTACCATCCGTTGTGCCATTGGCGGTATCACAGCCAAAGCCTGAAAAATATTTGCACGGTATTCGCATTGGTATAGCACGGGATGCGGCCTTTTGCTTTTTGTACCAAGCGAATCTTGATCTATTGTGCGCCATGGGAGCCGAGTTGGTATTTTTTTCACCTTGCCAAGGCGATCGACTGCCGAATATAGACAGCGTTTATTTACCGGGAGGTTACCCAGAGCTGTATTTATCAGTTCTTGAAAAAAACGTATTACTTAAACAGGATTTACATGCACATGTTAATGCAGGAAAACCCCTTCTCGTTGAATGCGGAGGCTTGCTATATCTGTGTGTTCATCCTTGCAATTTATGGCTGGCAGCATTGGTCACATGGCAGGTATTTTAAATGCGACGGCTGTTGTTCATGAATCACTGACAGCGATTGGTTCGCAACAGGGCGCCTTTCCAAACGGAATATTGCGCGGCCATACTTTTCACCATGCATCAATACAATGGCACGAACAGCCGACCCGACATGCACAAGGAAGAAAAGGGAATAAGGGCGATGCAATTCTGGAGTGCCAGCGCCTGACTGCCTCGTTTGTGCATTGGTATTTTCCTTCATGCCCGCAAGCAGCGGCCGCATTATTTCTACCAAGCAATACATTGATCCATCAAAATATTTCCACATCTACAACAGAGTGAGGATCAGCAGCGTCCGGTTAAAAATTGAATAAATTTAGTTGGTTAGCAGTGTCGCACTGTTCTGGAATGTAGGCAACTCCTTGTAAGGCTTGTAGCAACTGATTTTTCTCAAAAACAGAGACCGATAAAATCTGTAGCAAAGTGTAGAGCGAGGCATCAATTTGAAGCTCCTTTTTGACAATGGCGATCAGCACATAAGTGGCGACGGTACGCCAGATTTACGTTTTGACCGCGTTCTCGCTGTTGCCGATAAAACGTTTGATACGCAGATGTTGCTTGATCCACTTGAAGAACAACTCGACTTGCCAGCGGCTTTTGTACGGTGTGGCGATCGTTAGTGCAGGCAGTACCGTATTGTTGGCCAGGAACACCAACGTTTTGTCGGTTTCCGGGTCTTTGAAGCGGATGCGTCTCAGTTGCTCGGGATAGTCCTGCGAAATGTAGAAACCATTGCGCACGATGCGCTAATCGCAGATGATGCCGGCACTGCGCTCGACCTTCATCGAGTACACTCTGTGTGCGTTCATTCCTCGTTTGGCGCGAGTTACGAAAAACGCACCCGACTGATGCAGCGTGAACAGGCGACCGAAATCCAGATAGCCCCGATCCAGCACGTTGACTTCGTGGGACTTGCTATCGGTGATGCAGATGAAAGCCGGAATATTGCCGCGCAAATCCAGCAGGGCATGCAATCTGACCACAGCCTTGCTGGTGCGAATCTCCGCCATGACGCGCCACGATTCTCGCAAAGCTCGTCCATGGCACAAGCTCCATGAGTTGTGCGAACAGTGTTTTTCCGAAACTCACAGGTCACCTCCAGAAGATTCAACTTTTGAAGATTACTCGAACCTGAATTAGCGAAATATAATTTCAAATCGGCACCAAAATATTTTCTCGGTAACGCTCGTTAATACCGGGCTCTACCGTTTTAGCGACTAATTTAACCGGACACTACTGAGTGAGGATAATAAATGAAAGCGTGTTCTTTTCTACCTGCAGCAACCCACATGATGCAACACATGGGGCTAGATGAATTCTTGCATGGCGTTACTTTTGAGTGCCCCTCAGATCAGCCAAAAGTGATTCGCTCACACATTGAAGGAAATACCTATACCAGCGCAGAAATAGAGCAAGTAGTTTCAGAGTCCGTACAACAAGGTAAAAGCTTATATTACGTGGACGAAAACCTGTTGTTAGAGATCGCCCCAGATGTCATTTTTACGCAGGATGTGTGCGATGTCTGCCAAATCGATACCAGTGATGCTGCACGCGCCATTTTCAAACTCCCTAAGCAACCCTTAGTAGTGCCGCTTACGCCACGACGGCTCAATGATGTATATGACAACGCCATCAACATTGCTCGTGCGCTAGGGCGAGAAGATGCCGCACACGCTTTATTAGCACAACTAAAAAAACGTACTGACTATATTATCGACACGCTACGCGCTCATCGTGCGCCACTCAAGCGCGTGATGGTGATGGAATGGATCGACCCCATCTATAACTGCGGCCACTGGATTCCCGATCAAATTTCTCAGGCAGGCGGCGTGGACATGCTGGCAAACCCGGCGGGGTATTCTATTGTTACGCCGTGGGAAAAAGTTGCGCTTTACGATCCTGAAGTGTTAGTCGTCGCACCGTGTGGGTTTGATATTGAAAAATCCACACAAGAAATATCTCAGCTGAACACTCGCGAAGGATGGAAAGAATTATTGGCTGTCAAGAATAATGCGGTTTATATTGCGGATGCCAACTTGTTTACCTGTCCGAGCACTTATTTAGTTGATGGCATCGAATTGTTAGCTTCTTTATTTCACCCGGCGTTATTTCCCTTTAAAGAACGCTTCGCCAAACACTACATTCATCTAAAAGTGTAAACATACCGCCTGCACCTGCTGCTCTATAAACGTAGCAACGCGTTGATTAATTGCTCCCACTCCATTAGAAATAAAATTCGATACCGTCAACGATACGCCTTTAACTGAAAAAGTTGTTGAAGCACCATTCACAACGACTTCATGGGGTTCTGGAGAATGTCCGCCAGACATTGACACTTTTTTACTATTCCTATGCTTGAGTGACTAAAAACCGCACTGAGCCTGAATCAGAAGTGAAAATAGTTGAAAAGGAACCTGAAAAAACAAACTTATTAACTGCTTTGACTCCTGCACCTGTTTCCGCTCCGGTACCGGCCTCTAATCCTGCGCCCGTCTCTGTCACACCTGGTACCAAGAAATTTGACTCCATCGTATCTGCTGATTATGACTGGTCCAGTGTTTCGGCCTGTCTTTCATCTAAAAACTATGGATGCGTTTGTTATGGCCAATCAGGGCAGCGTTTAATGGTTCCGGCTGGTATGTGTGAATCTGCTATTACTTACGGCTGGCCACAATCATCTAAAAAAATAAGGAGTATTCATCATGTCAAAATCATTAAAACGAAAATTATTGGCTTCTCTTGATCGTGATTTAGCGGTTACTTTGTCGCAATTCACTAAAAAAAGCAATTATGCGACTGCTTTACTGGTCGATTGCGATAGTTATGGTGATTATGTAAGAAAACTGAGAAACTTTGTTATTTGTCCTATTCATCCTAATATTGAGCTTGATTCTTACATGGTGATTGCGTCATCCATGGTCAAGGGTAGGCATACTTTGCCCATTGAATACGGAACTTTATCCAATGTTGTGGACATACTGAGAAATCACATAGGCGAAGTAGAAGGGTTACAAGTCGGCTTTATGGTTATTGGTATTGAGCCGTTACATATGCTTGATCAGAAATTAATAGAAGAATCACTTAGTCATATTAACTAATAAAAGGAAATAACCAATGAACACAAGTATTAAGAGAACAAGAGAGGAGCGGCATATTAATTCCCAAGCAAAGCGATTGGTTAAGCAATACCGAAATCTTCAAACCTTTCTTTCTGCACCGGATAAGCTTTCAACGCTTGCTCAGGCGTTGCTTGCTATGTCAGTTTTTAATCGCGCTATTCGCTTTATTCAACGAACAGATAAAAAATCACAATCTGTTTAACCCGCATAACTTCCAAGGGTCGCGCCGCCGACCGGCTCAGGGTATATAATGAGCAATCATGAAAACTGTAATTCTGGAATCTACGATTACTTGCCCATATTGTGGGTATGCAGAAATAGAAAACATGCCTACTGATGCATGTCAGTACTATTATGAATGTAAAAGTTGTCACGCCTTGCTTAAGCCTAAAATAGGTGATTGTTGTGTGTTCTGCTCATATGGCTCCGTTAAATGTCCCCCTGTCCAACAACAAAATTCTCATTGTTGTTCAGAATAAATTTGTTTAAAGAATTGGGTGAAACTACTATGAAGAAAAATGTGATGTATTTTATATCTAATTTCTGCACTGTATTCATAATGACAGGATTTATAGCTTTGCAGCAGGTGGAAGCTTCTTCCATTCAGCTTGCTGATGCTGCAGCAAACTCTCAGGAAGGGACGATAAAGTCTCATGAAGGTACAGCAACGGTAAAATCGATTGATATGGATAAGGGTATCGTGAAACTTGCACACGATCCGATTGCATCCCTAAAATGGCCAGCTATGACTATGAATTTCAAGGTTAAGAATAGTGCACTTATGCAAGGAATCAAGGTAAATGATGCCGTGACTTTTGTATTTATTAAATCGAATGGTGACTACGTTATCACTCATATCAAATCTGGCCAATAAAACATATTTCTTCCTGATTAGAAAGATTCTTCAGCCAAACCCGATTTTTTCTATTATAAGGCGCATACTGACCCAAACAAACTCATCAAAGAGAAATTGCCATGGCCATGAACCGTATCCAATTCCAAGCAGGCTTGTCCCTACCTGCATTCCTTGCGCAGTTTGGCACAGATGAGCAATGCGCGGATGCATTGGAAGCATCCCGTTGGCCGCAAGGATTCAGCTGCCCAGGCTGCGGCAACGCGAATTACTACTTGCTTAAGGTAGGAAAACACAAGAACTTCCAATGCAAGTGCTGCCGGTTACAGACATCTCTGATCGCAGGCACCTTGTTCCAAAGCACGCACTTGGCGCTAAGCATTTGGTTCTTGGCAATTTATCTGATCAGCCAAGCCAAGACCGGCTTGTCGGCACTCGACCTTAAGCGGCAGCTGGGCGTGAGTTACCCCACGGCCCGGCTGATTCAGAAGAAACTGATATAGGCGATGCTCGAACGGGATGCCAAGTATACGCTGTGTGGTAATGTCCAGGCGGATGACGCTTACCTTGGCGGAGAATTGGCTGGTGGCAAGGCAGGCCGGGGCTCCGAGAACAAGGTACCTTTTGTGGCGGCGATCTCGCTCAGCGCCGAAGGCCGTCCCCTGTATATTAAAATGGCACCGGTTCCTGGTTTTACGCGCAAAGCGGTTTTTGACTGGGCTACCGCTGACCTCGCGCCAGGTTGTATAGTCACTTCCGATGGATTGGGTTGTTTTGCCGGGGTTACTGATGCTGGCTGTCAGCACCGGGCAATCGTCGCGGACGGTCGCAAGCCTAAGGATTTGCCAGAATTCAACTGGATCAATACGGTTTTGGGCAACCTCAAAACCAGCCTGGGTGGCGCTTATCATGCATTCGATTTCGCCAAATACGGAACTCGTTACCTCGGTGCGTTTGTTTACCGTTTCAACCGGCGCTTCCATCTTGAAGCGCTCCCTCTACGCCTGTTCGTCGCTGCAGCCACTACCGGGCCTCGCCCGGCACGTTGGCTCCGGCAAGCTGAAGAATCTTTCTAATCAGGTATTTCTTTCATTAACCGCTTTAAAGCTTGTGGCGAACTCAGTCGCTCGTTAAAACTGATAAAGTTATAAGCAATAGGCGTTAATAATATAACAACTTGATTATTAATCAATAACTTTAAATTTCCCTTAGTAGTCAGATTCATGCAATTTTGCACGCAAAGAATTTATTTTCTCCTCACTATTCCCTCAACAATTTAATAAACCCACGTAAAAAACGGTTCAACAACATGTTGAATCTGCAAACCCGCAATCAGTCCAAAATGATATGTGCAGTCAGGCGATCCAACGCAATGCCAATTGCCCTATCATCAAACAAACGAGTCTTACGCTCGGTGGCACCCGCAGGCCATTGCCGTAACCCTTCGCGTACAGCCTGAACCGTAGGTTGTACGCCCTCTTTACTCAGCAACCAATCGACAGTAGCCAGAAGCTCCATGCCGAAAGGAGACTCAAAGCCGTCGATCAGGGCGGCGGTGTATTCCAGCGCTTGCTCATAAGCCTTGGCCTCGGTCTTGATATAAGTTTGCACCAAAACCTTGTGCTCATCGTCGAACCAAATTATATCCAGCGGCCCAGCGTCACTGATACGCTTATCGCAATGCAGATAGCTGCCATCCAGACTGTTGAGAAGATGGTCGAGCTTATTGGCATAAGGCCCGTACTTGTGTGCAACAAATTGCAGCTTGAGCGGATTGTCCTCAGGAGAAAACTGCTCAATGGCACGCTCCAGAAACCACGCCAATTTCTGAATCTCCAGCAGACTGCACTCCATGCCAAGTATCCAGTAGCGGCGCACTAGTTCAGCAATCAGCGCGCGAGCCGGTGTTAGCCTCCCCACTCCAGCGCGTTTGGCTACGTTCTGATACTGCTGGGTGGGCTCGAACACCACAATCTCGATATTTGGCAAGTCACCCAGAGCGATCTCAATTTGTTCGCGTACCTCAGTCCATTCCAAGCCGCCGTTCCCTGCGCCCAAAGGTGGGATGGCAATAGATTTAACCTGCTTTTCGATAAGAAAACGGCGCAAATCCTGCAAGCCTTCCTCCACCCATGCCATCTGTGAAGGCGCTTTCCAATGCTGCTTGGTGGGGAAATTCACGATCCAGCGCGGACCGTCGAGTTCATGTACCTCGGTGACAAACATCTTGCCGGTCTGCACTTGCTTGGCTTTGCATGCGATAGCATAAAGGCGCATGTTATCGGCAAAGCGCTCCTTGAACATCAGCGCGATGCCTTTGCCCATTACCCCCACGGTGTTGACCGTGTTCACCAGCGCCTCGGCACGGGCTTCAAGAAGGTTGCCTTGTGTAAACGTAATCATCAGAAATACCATCCCGGTATGGCTTGAATATCCAGCGTTAAACCTCTAGCCTGTACTTGACTCTCAAGCATTAATTTTACTGCCTCCGTATAACAAACGACACCCAGCAACGCCGCAGTAGGCAGATGCCCATAAACCAGCGCTTCTGCTTGATAGCGCTCGATCTGTGCCGGGTCATCCGGGTTTCGCTTAAAATTTCTTGCCTGCAGCAATGTCCAGTCGATCTCGTTCAACAGTGCCGTATCATTAAAATATCTTGCCAAAGCAGAATACGCATGACGATCAGTAAATACAAAACGCAATCCCATGACGTTCACACGCGACAAGCTGGAAACCAATATACAGATTTCTTCATTACTACGCTTAGGCACTTCGCCTCGCCCCGTGTATATGTTGTACATCATAGGCGAAAACGGCGTGAAATAAAATGGTACGTAGTCTGCCAAAGTGCCGCCAGGCTCAATTGGAACTTCTCGGTGTGTACGCCGAGAGATAAGGTCTGTATTCCCAATTGCTACGTAGGCGGATGCCTGCGTTGGCGAGCTCGCACAATGCAGCCCATTATCCAGAATCCAAGGCAGATTGTCGCGATGGACGATGCGCCAGATCAGCGCTTTTTCTGGATTAAGATTCGTGTAAATCATGATAAAAACATCCGCTCGTTTTACCTTAACCTAGGGTGGGTATAGGAAAAATAAACCACCTTTTCCATGAATTTTGAATGTACCGAAAGCTGGCTCAGCTGTCAAACACGGTGATAATCGATCGAAAAATGACTATATTTCGGTTCAGTTAGCACGAAAAGTTAAAGATTTTGCCGCATTTTGGCGCTTTAGGCGAAAGACGCCCAAGGGTAAAGGTCAGTTCCGTGATGAAGAGGATTGAAAGGAGCGAGCACGGGATCAGGTTGGCTCGAAAGGATCAAAGATTTGTGCAGGTGCTCTAGGCGGTGCCCGGGCAGGTAGACCGAGATGATCAAGAATTTTAGTGATTGCGGCTTTCTCCACGATGGCGGCGATGATTTTCATATCCCCGCCACAGTGCGGACAGTGTTCGATGTCGATATCAAACACCCGCTTTAACAGGCGCGCCCAACTAATACGCACGGAAACCGGGGGATATTGTGCATCGTCATTCGCATCGGATGGGCTATTTTTGCCTTTCTTCTCGCCTGGAATAATCTTTGGGCGCAACTTGGCATTGGGTGCGAGCACGCCATGAAAGCGGATAAGGTTCAGTCTTGGCCGAGGAACCAATGCGGCCAGCCGTTGCATGAATTCCAGTGGCGACATGACAATATGCGTCGTGCCATCCCGATAAGGCGTTTTTAGCGTCAGCACCGCCTGCCCAGTACCATTGAGTGTTAGCCGTTCATTAGCAATCGCCGGTCGCGTGATGTAACGGCACAGATGTTCCAATTTCTTACGCTGATTCATGGCGCAACGCACCCCGGTATGTAGGCTAAACCCATGTGCATTAACGCAGTATTTTTTGTCTGGCTGTGGCTGCACATTTTGTGTGGGCGCAGTTTTCAGTGTCAGCACCTTCTGCCCTGCCCGGCGACCGAGTGCTATCCGGTAGGTGCAGGCCGCCGATTGCAGTGGACTCAGCGCCGCGTCCGTTTCCATTTCAGCTAAGTAGCTCATCCCCTCTTCCTCAATAAGCGCGCCGTTACGGGTCAATGCTTTCATGATGCGCTGGATGATCTGGCTAAGCAGTCTTTGCAACTGCTCAGTCGTCGGTGACCGTGCGCTGTGGAATTCCGCCGCACCATTCTGGACACGGTAAACGCCGTCAAGCACGAGGCAATGCAGATGAATATTGAGATTAGCCGCCGAACCGAAACGTTGAATAAGCGTAATCGCACCGGTCTGTGCTTCGGATCGTTTCAATCCGGCCTGCTTGATCAGAAAAGTTGAGATAGCACGGCGAATCACCTGCAATACCGGTGTGATTAAGCGCGGATGAGCGGCTAACAGGTAGCGTAGCGGGATCGGCAGTGAGAGCACCCACTGGCGCACCGGCACCCGGGGAATGATGTGATCAACCAGGTGAGCAGCCGTCTGCGCCATGCGCCGCCCACCGCACGAGGGACAAAATCCACGCCGCTTGCAGGAAAAGGCTACCAGTTTCTCATGGGCGCAGCTGGAACAGCGCAGGCGTAAGAACCCATGGGCCAGAATGCCACATTCAAGAAATGCCTCAAATTCGTCTTTAACAAAGTCAGGTAACCCTGAACCGGTTTCCGTCTCAACCTGTGCAAAGAAAGTTCCGATGTGCTCTTGCACCAACCGATACAGAGTGGTTTCTTCCGGTCGGTGCCGTTCATAGTGGAGCTGATTTTCAACCGCTGCGTGCTGAGCTGGTTGGCGCAGGTTCTTTTGGTGGAATTGGGCGCGGGGTGTGGCCGTCGACATGATCTTTGAGAACGAATGTTTTCGTTCTCAAAGTATCGACTTCTCGGGCTAGGCCTTGAGTGATTTCGCCAGATGTTGGTCGCCTCGATGGGAAAACCGCTGGTTGTTGGTGTCATGGGCTCAGGCCATGCGCTGCATGGTTTTGATGTTACCCATCAGTTGCATGACTTGGGCGTTCAGAATGTTGCCGTTTTTGCCGTGGGACAGCGACAAATCCTGCAAAAATCTCGTGAAAGGTGTGGCGGATGCCGTGTTTGGCGTTCTACCCAATGTTTCCGAATCTTTTCAGCCACAATTCCAGCGGCTGGAGATTCGCTTTGAAATGGGGTGTTAATCACACCCCTTATTCATGCTCCCGAATAAATTTACAACAATTTATCTATTATAGTAGTATTGCTACTACTATCTACTATTATATTCAATCAGGTGATCCTATGGAACGTAAAGCGAAAGTGACGCAAGATGCTGTAACCGATGCATGTGATGAACTCATGGAATCCGGTAAAAACGTCACTGTAAACGCTATCATTGCGATGACAGGAGGTTCCTTTTCCACCGTAGGCGCAATGGTCAAGAATTGGAAGGCGGAACAAGCCTTAAAAACTGCACCAGCAATTGAGATGCCAGAAACGGTTAAAACCGCCATGCACAAAGCTGTTACTGTTATTTGGGACGCTGCGTCCAGCCTTGCGAGCGATGAAATTGACCGCATCCGGAAGGAAGCAGGGGAAGGTATAGATAAAGCCAAGATTGAGTTATCAGAATATGTGGGAGAAATTACGCGCCTGGAAAAAGAATTGGAACAAAGCCAAAATATCACTGCAGAAACCGGAAAGCGCCTTTCCACCGCTATGACTCAGATTTCAGAACTGACCACCCAAAAAACTGCTCTCGAAACGCGCCTTTCAGACCGTGATAACGAACTGGATCGCATGCGAGCTGATTATAAGAAACTACAGACCGAGCTTATTACAATAGCCAAAACCAAGGCCAAACAGAACAAGGTGGGATAAGCCCACAGTACCTGCACTTAATGCTCGTTCCTTGCAATTCATTGAAAGGTAATGCAGGCATGGATGGGGCTTGTATAAATGTCGGCATTTGGTAGAAAACGCTTTTGCGCGATTAAAGCAGTGTCGCGCAGTCGCAACACGATATGACAAATTGAAAAGAAATTTTGAGAGTATGGTAGCCATGGCATGTGGATATCCTACCTATGTGAAATGTCAACAGACCCTAGTAGCCAGATTCATGTAATTTTGCACGCAAAGAATTTATTTTCTCCTCACTATTCTCTCAACAATTTAATAACCCCAAGTAAAAAACGGCTCAACAACATGCTGAATCTGCAAACCCGCAATCAGCCCAAAATACCGCGCATCAAATGAATTGGGATTCACATCGGACACGAGCAGGAATTCTGAATCATCAAGCACTTTCTGATCCATACGATATTGCGGCATTTCATGACCATCAATA
>Ga0209573_1002096_pt1 | contig 26997 bp, 24 predicted proteins | sample TNRBio252014_DNA_FD_185870 | JGI IMG/M metagenome (GOLD analysis project Ga0209573, IMG submission 185870) | Wastewater treatment Type I Accumulibacter community from EBPR Bioreactor in Madison, WI, USA - TNR Reactor_6/25/2014_ DNA (SPAdes)... | ecosystem: Engineered > Bioreactor > EBPR >... | reverse complement strand
AGTTACTGGTTTCCAGAGGCGCAGCCAGGATGGCTTCGCGCATTGCCCGTACATCAGACATCGACATTCTCCGAGTCAAGGATTCCGCTGATCCCCTCGATCAATGGGCCGAAAATGGCCTTCACCTCTTGTGCGTCAATGACGGCAAGTCGGCCTTGTAAGGAGCGAAGTCCGGCAAAGCTTCGGTGCCAGTGGACTGACCAAGGGCTGTGAGGCGCCCCCTCATCGGCTTCATCAAAATTCCAACCTTCTACGATTTGCCTGACTTGCCACCTTCGATTGTCGTTGGGCGCTGGCCCGATGGCATCGGTTGATGGCGGTGCGATTTCATCGTAAAGTGACTCGACGAAAATCTCATAAGCATGTTCGCGGAGGCCTTCAAGGTAGGCAACCCGATCGATTTCAGGCACTAAAGCGGCGACGACCTTCAACCGCTCGCGCATGGCTTCGGCGACGCGCGCGCGTCGCCAGTGTTCAAACAAGACTTGGTAACCATTCCAGGTCTGGCTGCCTTCCAGAGCAAATAACAACACCAAGTTCGCGCCCAAGTCGGTCACGCACGTGGAAGCCACCTCATCGATACCAGCACGCGAGTCGATCAGCACCACGTCGGGCTGGACGCGTGCTTCCAGCTTTGTGAGCAGGCGCTGTAATCGCGCAGACCAGCTTTCAAGAGAACCGTTGGCTTCGGCTTTCGGCATCCATACTCGACCGAGCTTCGAGACATACTCACCCGGGTCGGCACCATGAGCGGGAGCCACGTAGATTTCGCCATCATGGGAAAGGTCACTGGTGGCGATCATGCTTTCAAACACCTCGTCGGCGTTGTCTACCAAGTCCTCCACCAGCCAATCGGTAATACCAAAAGCAGGTTGCCGCTCAGGCGGGAGTAGGCTGGAAGACAGACCGGGAGACTCCAGATCAAGGTCCAGCACGAGGACGCGTTTTCCCGCTTGCGCCAAAGTCCATGCTGTCGCAGCCAGCGCGGTGGAGCGCCCAACACCGCCCTTGATGGAAAAGAACACGACGCGTCGCCGCCCCTCGGTTTCGGGTGCGATCTGCGCCCAGTTACCTTCGGTCGCCAGGCGGTCGGCCAGCCATACGTGGCCAAAACCTTCCAGCGAATGGCTTGTTGCCCCCTGGCTAGCCAGCTCCCGGCTTGCCTCGTACAGAATGGCCGCTTTTGCCGGGTGGCTGTGGGCTCCGAGTTGCTCGGCCAAGCTCTCGGCGAAGACACCCATCTGGCTCCGAATGGCCTCTTCTGTCTCGATGGCCTCTGGCACAATCAGCCTTACCCGGCCATTGAGGTCTCGGTTGATGAGCAGCCAGTCCAGCAAATCTACCGTTCCCCGATGGGCATGCAGCAGCTCGGTCACGCATGGAAGAATTTTGTCGAAGGTGGTCATATCAACCCCTCAAAAGCGGCTTTTCTTACCAGTTGACGCACATTCTCCGCGCCGTCTCGATGTTTGGTGGCACGGTTGGAGTCGAACAGGGTCTGCTGCGCGTACCGCTGGGCCACGTGCCAATCATCAAACGGGTTGGAGGCGGTCAAGGCATAGGCTGCGCCGCGACGATGTCCGCCGCGGTAGCTTTCGTAACGCGCCCACACGCCATTTGCATGAACCGAGTCCTTTGGCTCAACAGGCATGTTTTTCCCCGCATCGAAAGACATGCCGAAGGCAAGCATCAGTTGCTTCAACCCACACTCGGCCGCCATGCCGTACAAGTGATCGGCATTCGCCCAACGTTGCTTCTCGTACAGCAACTCTGCATCGTCCCAGTGACGTTGGTGAGCATCGTGAAAATCGGCAGTCATCGTCATGATCTCATCTGGCCCCAAGCCGCAGCTTCTTCTTGACCTTCAGCGAAACGCTGCTCCATGCTGTGGGTGAGGAGGCGCGCGAAAGAAACTTGCGGTCATCACCTGCGCTATTGACGAGAGCGGTCAGGTTTGTAGGTCCCTGACTCATCCGGAATTCTTGAATGACGGGATTGAATCCGAACGCCCCATTGAGCGTCCTGTTCATGAGCGCTCGCCACTGCGGTTCTCGGTTGGCGTGGAGGCCGGGATCGCAATGTCTCGCTGCGCGCAAAAGTCGCGGATCAAAACCTCGATCATGTTGGCGATGGACCGGTGTTCCGCATGAGCTGCGATGCGCAAGGCTTCCTTCAGGCTCGGATCGATCCGAAAGGTCAGCGTGGCCGTTTTGCTGTTTGCCATACCCTCTCCAGAAGCAACTGCAAATGTAATGCATTTTACAGTATGTCGAAGGCCCGGCCAATAAGGTTGAGGAAAGCTGTGTTCAGAATCTGAGGGCCGAACTGTTGTGGCAACACAGAAGACGGGCGAAAAGACAAGCAAGATGGTATGTTGTTTGACAGAAGTCGCCTAAGGTATCGCCACCGGCAGCAATGGCTGACGAACAGCCATTTGCTCTGATCGCGCTGGCGTCCCCCTTATCGCGCGCAGCGGACTTCAGAATTGACGTCTCATCACTTCGAGCCACGCTGCCCGGTGGCCGCGTCGCTGCGCTGCAGTCTGGCTGTTGCCCCGCGATTAATGCGCCGCGCATGTCATGGCGATGCACTGGCAGCGCCGTCGGGTGTACCAGTTGGAGCGGCATGGGTAATTTGCCTTACTGAGGCTTTTCCTTGAGGTGTGGACATGGCAATTCGCGACTGGCCTGAAGACGAGCGACCACGTGAGCGCCTGCTGGCGCGCGGTGCCGCTTCCCTATCGGATGCTGAATTGCTGGCGATTTTCTTGCGCGTCGGTAGCAAGGGAAAAAGCGCGGTGGATCTGGCGCGCGAGTTGATTGGCGGTTTTGGCGGGCTGAACCGCATGTTTGCGACCAGCCTGGCCGATTTTTCTGCGGTGCCGGGGATGGGGCCGGCGAAGTATGCGCAGTTGCAGGCGGTGCTGGAAATGGCGCGGCGGGCGCTCGGCGAAGAGCTGAAAGAGGAGGGGCTGACTTTCGCTTCTCCCGGCGGTGTGCGCGACTATCTGCGGCTGCACCTGGCCAGCTTGCAGCATGAGGTCTTTCTGGCCCTGTGGCTGGACGCCCAGAATCGCCTGATTGCCACCGAAGAACTATTTCGCGGCACTCTGACGCAAACCAGCGTCTATCCGCGCGAGGTGCTCAAGCACGCGTTGCGGCATAACGCGGCGGCGGTGGTGCTGGCGCACAATCATCCCTCGGGGGTGGCCGAACCCTCGCGCGCTGACGAACTGCTGACCAGCGAGCTGAAGCAGGTGTTGGCGCTGATCGAGGTGCGGGTGCTCGATCATTTCATCGTTGCCGGGCAGTCGCCGCCACTCTCGTTTGCCGAGCGCGGCTTGTTGTAATGTGAAAGTCGCGCAAGCGACTCACGAAACTCCCTTCTCCCCTCGCGGGAGAAGGGCCAGGGGAAGAGGGGGACGGTCATGGCTTTCATCATCAGGGGTGTCTCGACAGGTCATGACCGTTAGTTTGCGGCGACGACAGCCTGGACGATTGGGCCAAAACGCTTGAAGTAGACCTTGGCCTGCGCTAGAATCGCGGGTTTTCTTCCCTCAGACAATTGGAGCGACAATCATGGCGCGTGTTTGCCAGGTCACGGGCAAAGGCCCGATGGTGGGGAACAATGTTTCCCATGCCAACAATAGAACGAAGCGCCGCTTCCTTCCGAATTTGCAGTATCGCCGCTTCTGGATCGAGAGCGAAAGCCGTTGGCTGCGCTTGCGCTTATCGAACGCCGGTTTGCGCACCATTGACAAGAACGGTATCGACGTTGTGCTCGCAGACCTGCGTGCGCGCGGCGAGATCTGACCAGGAGAGCAGCTATGCGTGACAAGATCAAGCTCGAGTCGACCGCCGGAACCGGCCACTTCTACACCACGACCAAGAACAAGCGCACCATGCCGGGCAAGATGGAGATCAAGAAGTACGATCCCAAGGTCCGCAAGCACGTGATCTACAAGGAAATCAAGCTCCGCTGAGCGACGCGCGCGCGCTCGTGCGCTGCTCACGGAAAGCTGTTCCCACCGGCGGGGCGGCCGCGAAAGCGGCCGCCCCGCCGTTTGTCGTTCAGCCTTGCCGCCTTGCGGATAATGCCAGCCCTTACGCGGCGGCTTCGACCAGGCGGCGCTCACGGACGCTCTTGGCGAGAAACTCCAGCACCAACAGCGAGTCTTCCCAGCCCAGGCAGGCGTCGGTCACGCTCTTGCCGTATTCGAGCTGCTGGCCGGGCACCAGATCCTGGCGTCCTTCCACCAGGTGTGATTCGATCATCACGCCGATGATCCGTTCGTCGCCGGCCGTCACCTGCCTGGCGGTATCCCTGGCGACCTCGATCTGTTGCTTGAAGCGCTTCTTGCTGTTGGCGTGCGAGGCGTCGATCATCAGCCGCGCGGCGAGTCCGGCGGCGGCAATTTCCCTGCACGCGGCGTCGACGTGTGCGGCATCGTGGTTCGGTTCCTTGCCGCCGCGCAGGATGACGTGACAGTCCTCGTTGCCGGAGGTCGATACGATCGCCGAATGGCCGGCCTTGGTCACCGAGAGGAAGTGGTGCGGCGACTGCGCGGCGCGAATGGCGTCGATGGCGATGCGGATATTGCCGTCAGTGCCGTTCTTGAAGCCGACCGGACAGGACAAGCCGGAGGCCAGTTCACGATGCACCTGTGATTCGGTGGTGCGCGCCCCGATCGCTCCCCAGGCAATCAGGTCGGCGGTGTATTGCGGGGTGATGGTATCCAGGAATTCGGTCGCGCAGGGCAGGCCTATGTCGTTGATCTGCAACAACAAGCCGCGTGCCAGGCGGAGGCCTTCGTTGATCCGGAAGCTGTTGTCGAGGCGCGGATCGTTGATCAAGCCTTTCCAGCCGACGGTCGTGCGCGGCTTTTCGAAATAGACGCGCATCATGATCAGCAGATCGTCCTCGAAACGCGGCGCTTCCTTCTGCAGTCGCGTGGCGTATTCGATGGCCGAATCGACATCGTGAATCGAACAGGGGCCGATCACGACCAGCAGGCGATTGTCGGCGCCGTGCAGGATGCGATGGATGTTCTGGCGCGCTTCATAGGTAGTCGTTGCAGCGCGAACGCCGACCGGAAATTCGCGAAAAACGTGCGCTGGCGGGACCAGCTCCTTGATTTCCCGGATGCGAACGTCGTCGGTGTTGGGCTTGCTCTGCAAGGTCATGCGGCATTCTCCGGAGGGCGACCTGAGTCGGCAAAGGCTCGATTCTAATGGAAACCGGGAAGATACACGGCACGGATAGTGCTTTGCGACCTCTAGGGAAGGGTCAGCTGTTGTTTTCTGCAGGTCTTTCCGTCTGTAGTGGCGAAGGCATTTGCGCACCGGTGCGGCGGGTGTCGCCGTCGGCGTGCCGGGCGGCGATGGCGAGGAACTCGTCCTGGCGGGAAAAAAAAGCGTCGACGACATCCGGGTCGAAGTGGCTACCGCGCCCTTCGCGAATGATCCGCAGCGCTTCTTCGACCGGTAGCCCTGCCTTGTAGACGCGTTGCGCAAGCAAGGCATCAAAGACGTCGGCGAGGGCCATCAGCCGTGCCGAAATCGGAATCGCCTCGCCAGCGAGGCCTTCCGGGTAGCCCGAGCCATCCCATTTTTCGTGGTGATAGTGGGCGATTTCCCTGGCCATGCTGAGGAATTCGAGAGGTCGTTCGGCGTCCTTGTCGGCCTGTTCGATGGCCTGCGCGCCAAGGAGGCTATGCTTTTTCATTTCTACCCATTCCTCCGCGGTCAGCTTGCCGGGCTTGCGCAGGATGTGGTCCGCAATGCCGACTTTGCCGATGTCGTGCAGCGGCGCCGACTTGACCAGCACCTCGATGTTGTGCGCCGTCAGGAAAGCGGCGAAGCGCGGGTGCGAACGCAGCTCCATGGCCAGCGTATGAACGTAGGCTTGCGTGCGGCGCAAATGATTCCCTGTCTCAGGGTCGCGAATTTCCGCCAGTCGCCCCAGTGCGCGGATGCTGACATCCTGGATCTGGCGATTTTCCGCCATCCGCCGGTCGATCTCACGCTGCAGCTTGCGGCGGTGATCGCGCACCAGCAGGTCACGGGCTGCTTTCAGTTCGAGCTGCGCTTTGACCCGCGCCAGGACGATCGCCGGCCGGAACGGTTTGCTGATGCAGTCGGCCGCACCCAGTGCCAGGCCGCGCTCCTCGTCATCGCTACAATCGAGCGCGCTGACGAAGATCACCGGGATGTCGGCGCTGGCCGGGTCGGACAACAAGTGGCTGAGTACCTGGTAGCCGTCCATCTCCGGCATCACGAGGTCGAGCAGGATCAGATCGGGCCGCGGCTGGCTGACTACGGCCTGCAAGGCGCGCGGCCCCGAGTCGACGGTGCGCACCCGATGCAGCGGGCTGAGCAGGTCGCTCAGCAGCGACAGGCTTGCGGGGGTGTCGTCGACGATCAGAACTGTGGCCATGAGGATCCTGCCGGGGAAGTTGCAAGCAGCCAAAATGAATGCTGGCTGTCTTGCCAAAGCTGGGCCGCGAAGAAAGTCGCGGCGAGGAACGGATGCTTGGCGAAAACCTGGGCCGTCGGCGCAGGGTCAAGCTTGCGGCGCAAGACGCTGCTGGGCGATTTCGAACAGTTCTCGCTCCTCGAAGCGTACGTGTGCCGACAGCAGGTCGGCGAAACTGAGCAGGGTGGTGGCATCGGCATCGGGATCCAGCACGCGGCCGAGGAGGGCACGCAGCTCGGCATGCTCGCGCAGCGTGCGCGCCACCAGGGCCGCTTCACCGGCCTGGGCCATGGCCGGCAGGAGGCTGGATTCTTCAATCATGAAATGCGGCTCGAGCTCCGCGGCAAAAACTTCGGCGCAACTCGCGATTGCCGCGGCGATTTTCCCGGCATCGCCCGAAGTGGCCGCACGGCGGGCGCCGAGCGCCAGCTTGAGCGCGCTATGGTGCTCGCGCGAGAGGTCCTGGAGCGTCTGGTGGCGTTTCATGGCAAGAGTCCTTGGTCGTCGTTTAATCGGGCCCGTATGGTTCGGGCCGGGAAACGGGTAGCGGCGGGTGGCGGGCGACGGCGGTAGCGATCGCAGCGCCGTCGAGTCCGCCTGGCGAAGCAGCGTCAGACGGCCAGGCCGCGGCGTGATGCGGCTGAGCACCACGGGTGCGTTCTGACAATCGGCGATTGTAGCGAATGACAGGCCTCGGTGTCGGCGTTTCGTGGGGCGGTCCATTGACGGCAGGCCGGAAGCGTGCCGCGGAGTTTACAGTGAACGCGCAGGCGAATCGGCGCACGGCGCGGTCTTCTATAGGGCGCGATACCCAGCTCGGCGGGCTGCTAGGGCTGGCGTTTAAAATCAAGCAGAAGGCCGCTTTCGCGGCCTTCTGGTGCTGCGCGGGCTGGCTACTCGGTAATCAGTTCCCGCCAGGAAACGCGGCGTGTAGCGAGCGGCGTCGGTGCGGTCGGAACCGGCGTACTGATCGTATCGGGGGTGTCGGTCCGGATCAATTCCCTGATCCTGCCGTTCTCGAGGCGGATGACGCTTGGCGAGGTACTCAGGTAATCGCCCAGTTTCCTTCCGACCAGCCCGTCCGCTCCTTCCACAGCGCCGCCGGTTTGGTAGTCGAGGAAGTAGGCGAAGCTGACGCCGACCGGAACGCAGGCGCCGAGGGTTGGCGTATTGGTGTTGAACGCCAGGGTACTGAGCTGCAGGCGTAGATCGGTGTTGACCCTTTCGCCGGCTACCGGGAAGTCGATGTACCAGCCGTCGTTGGTATTGAAATCAACGGGTTTCGGATCGCTGATTTTGACGATTGCCTCGCCCTTGATACAGTAGTCATTGTTGGCGGGGCAGACGCCGGTGCTCAGCGTTTGTGCGACGAAGCTGCCGGGGACCGGGTCGAGTTGCGCCGGATCCCTGGGGTTACCATAGTCGTCGTTGGTGAGGCGGTCCTTGATCGCATAGAGCGATTGCTGCTGATCGGTCACCAGGTCATCCGAACCGAGCAGTTGGCCGGTGCCGACAAAGACCACCGGATGGCTGCCAATCTTGCCAAGTTCGGGTTTGCTGGTGATCGGTTGCGCGACACCTTCGGCATCGACCAGCTTCGCCAGCCGCTGCGCGTCGTAGACCGGCGGATCGACGGTGACGGGAATGTCGCCGTTGATGTCGAAACGCCACAGGTTGCCGAGCAGGTCGCCGCCGTAGACGCGCTGCGTGGTGTTGTTGTTGTCCGGGAAATTTGCCCAGCCGGCAATCCGCGCCAGGCCGCTCGGTGTCCCGACATTACCGACGCCGGTACCGATCGTACGAATGACGGCTCCGGAAACGGCGTCGAGGATGAACAGCCACCCTTGCCCGTCACCGGGCGAGACGTTGTTATATCCCGATGCGACAATCACCACCCAGGTGCCATCCTTGAGCTTGGTGATCACCGGGTTGCCGTAGGTGTAGCCCAGATTGTCGTCAGTGAACTCCCAGAGGGCTTTGGGGGCAGCCGGATCGGTGATGTCCAGCGCGTAGTAGCCGCGTCCGCCATGGTTCAGGCCACCGACCAGGATGGTCTTCCAGGCTTTTACTTGGCTGTGGTTGTCGTAGATGTCGCCAGCGACGGGCGTGGCATCGACCAGGAACTGGTGCCGGTCAGGGGCGGCGTAGTTCTTGTCAGCCAGCTTGTAGAGACTGGGCATCACTATCCTTGGCACATACGCCCAGGCTTCCTCCCCGGTCGCCGCGTCGAAGGCGTGCAGCATGCCGTCATTGGCGCCGACGTAGACCTGGCCGGCTCTGTCTGCATTGGCGGTCTTGAAGGCGCCGTATTGCAAGTCGGCATAGTTCCAGGGCGAGGCCTGGACATAGACCGCTTCCGAGCTGGCGATGTCGCCGAGCAGATGCGCCCGCTGGCGGTAGAATGTGGCCCGGTCGATTGGCGAACCTTCGTTCGTTGAGTCGCCGCGAATGAAGTTGAGCAGCGGCTCACCGCTGGCGCTTACCTGCGTTTTGGCCGCCAGACAGGTCGTGCCGACCTCGCAGATCTGCGACAGCCCCTGGATCGCCTGCAGCGCGAAGTATTCCTTCTCGGCCTCGCTCAGCTCGTCATACAGGAAAGGCTTGATCTTGTCCGTCGAGGTGAGCTCCGTATCGTAGGTGTAGATCGTGCGCGCCTTGTGCGTGCCGTTCGCGACCTTGGCGTCGAGCAGTGCCTGTGCCGCCCAGACCGGCGCCGACAGCTCGCCGGTCGTTGCGTCGATGCTCCGTTTGACGACGTCTCCCGACCATTCTCCCGCCTTGAACGAAACCTCGAAGATGCTGTTGTTGCCGCCGGCCACCAGATTCGTGCTGGTCACGGTAACCGCTGCCAGAGCGCCGGCCTTGACGCCAACGTCGGTGAGGGCATCGCTGATACTCGTCGCCACCGCGGACGGGTCCGAGGCGCTGAAGTAGATGCCACGGCCGTTGACCGCGGCGTGCCAGAGGTCGTCGATGTTGCTCTGCGTGTCGCTCACCGGTTTCGGCCAGTTGCAGATGCCGTTCGGCTGCCACGAGCAGGTGCCGGTATTCGGGTCGGCGATCGTTTCGGTCTTGATGCTCAGGAAATCGGCGCTGCCTTCCTTCAGGTAGTCATTGTCGTATTGCATCAGGCCGGACGCACCCAGCCCCAGCGTATAGGTGGTCATGTACTGCTTCGGATAAAGCGGCGTGTTGGTGCATACATCCTGCTTGTCGGTACCGCCGTTGGTGATGATCGGCCCACCGGTGCAGCGTGCCGGATTGTGCAAGGGGTCGCGCAAGTCGGTCTTCCAGTAGTACTCGGCGACGTCGGCCAGAGTGTCCGGGGTCGGACCGCTTTGCCGTGTGGTGCAAATCGTCTCGACGTAGAGGTTGCTCAGGGTGGCGGCAGCCGGGCTGCACGAGGTGGCGTCGGTCGGGTCGGTCCTTTCCTCTGTGCAGGTGGTGACCACGCCGTTAGCATCGGGTTGCTCATCATCGGGACCCACTGCGCATTTCGCGACCGGCATGATGGTCGGTTCCGCCAGAAAGTCCCGATACGTGGTTGTCAATCCGACGTGCGAAGCGTCATCCGCAGGCACACCGTCGTCTTTTGTCCAGTCCTTGGTAATCGTCTGGCAGTTGATCAATGGATCTTTAACCTTGGTCAATGGATCTATTTCGTTACACTTTGCGGCATCTGCGAAGTCGTTTGGCCAAGTGATCCGGCATTGCTGTTCGGTATCCGGTTTGCCGGGTACACAGGGGACGGCGGCAGAAAATTCGGTCCAAGTGGTCTCACAGGCCACGATTTCGTCAAGCTCGGCAGAATTAATGCCGTTCGTGTCCACCTTGAAATACGGCAACGGCGTGGGGTCGCTGTCGCTACACAGCTGGTCGGGCCCGGCGGGCTTAGCCCAAGCCGTGTACTGGCAACGACGGGTCGGCGACGTCGTGCACGTTCCTCCTGTTCCAACGTTTGACCAGCCGGTGGGTTCGGGGAGAAACGTTTCCTGCCGGCACTCGACTTGCTTGGGAATATAGGGATTGCCCTCGCCCTTCCACTGAAGAGCACTGCAGGAACTGGTGGCCGGAGCCCAACCGAAAGGTTTGGTCGTCGGGTACGGTTGATAGCGACATTGGATGTCGTTCTTTATGGCGTTGTTAGGGTCGGCGTTCGGCGTCGGTGTGCAAGAAGCCTTCGCTTTCCAAGCGGTCCAGGTCGTCGAGCATTTCGGGGCGTCGGGATCCGGGGGGTTGGGTTCTGTGCACGCACCATTGACGGGCTGTCCAAAAATCTTCTGGCATTTCCTTGCCACGTATATGTTGTAGGGGGAAGCCGTATCCTGGGCCACTTCCGTACATGACGCGCCTACGGCGAGGGTTGTCCACTGGTCGGGCGGGGGAAAGTCCGTGTAACGGCACTTTGTCTGATTCGTTCCGGTGTTCGTTACTGTACAGTTGCCGCTCGTTACGTTAGTCCAGGCCTCATTTTTGTTGCTGTCCGTGTTCCAGGCGACCTCGCATTGCAGCGTTGGCTTCCAGACGCTGAAGTCGTCTGCGAGTGCTGGCGCTGCCACGGGAGTCTCACATTCGGCGACATCGCTGCTCAGCCAGTCAGGAGTGTACCGGCACCGCACACTCGGGTCGCCAGGGTTGCAGCTTCCCACTGCTTTTTCAACGTTGCTCCAGTTAGTTGGCCAACTGAAGCTGCATGTTCTGGCCGAAACGTTCTTGTAGTCCTCAGCGATGGCTTCGCAAGATTTCTCGGTATCTGTCCACGCGGTCAAACCGCCGTTATTTTGGTACCGGCAGCTCTGGACGGACGAAGTCGTGCAGGAACCGTTCGACGGCACGTCGACCCAGCCCGGAAATACCGGCGCATCGCATTCCACAGCCGTTCCCACGGTGTAATGGAAAGAATCTGTTGAATTGGCAGGTTTTTCTGATTTCTTCGCGACCGTGCAAGCTTCGCCTGACTTCGTCACCGTGACGGGGTCCGAGTACATGCATTCTCGCTTCGTGTAATAGGTTGTTGCTTCGAGGTCAGTCCCTTCATTGGTCACCCTCGTAACACCGTCGGCCTCCTTGCAGCCCTCAGGAGACTCTTTCCAGTCCGAGACAGCTTGCTTGGTATCGCACGACACGCGGTTGGTGCCACTTTTTACCGGCGAGCACGAGTCGACGGCTCTCGGGTCGGTCCAGTCGGTGCCATTATTGCTCGAGGTTTGTTCCCAGACCTGCTTTACACGCGCTAGCAGCGTGTAGGTCCTGCTGGTAACGTTGGCCGTATTGCTTTGTAGCTTGCGGAGTTGGTACTGCCAGGTCTTTACCTTGGTTTGTAGCGTCTTGGTCTGTTGTTTCTGAACGCCGGTGAGCTTTTGCAGTTGCGAGGTCTGTTCCTGCCAGAGCGTCTTTGTACTGACCTGGCTCTGCGTGTATGTCCTGGTCTGAAGCGGTTGGCTTCTCGTTTCCCATATCGCGTCCTTGTACTGCAACTGCGCCGTGAGCTTCTGCTGCTGCGTGATGCTGGTTTCCACCACCGCGGTCTGTTGCTGCAGTTGCTCCTCTTTCTTCTGCTTTTCCGGCCGCGTTGGCTTGCGCTTTTCGATGATCTGCAGCGTCGATACCTGGTTTTGCGGACCGCCGCCGTCAAGCTGCGGCCGGACTTCGCCCTCGAAACCCTCGTAACTCGGGCCGTCCTGGTCGCCGACGGCAGTGATGCCGTCCCACTTGAAACCGGCGCCCTCGTTCCAGTAACCGTCGGTTGATAAGATGGTGACGTTCTGCTGGCAGTAATGCTGTACCGGGTCGATGACCTTGACGCCGTTGAAGGTCAGGTCGTTCAGCTGGCCCGCGTACAGGCGGCCGGCGTTGGCCAAGGCGACGCGCAAGGGGGTGTTGTTGCTAGGACGTGCGTCGAAGAGCTTCCTGTACCAGAGCTTCTTGTGTGCGCTGGCGAACGGATCGATATTCTGGAAATCGGTACCCGTGTTGTTGTTGATGCTCATGTAGCCGACGCGGTAGCTGCTGGTGATTGGCTCGAAGGCGAGGCTGGTTGCCGTCTTCATGGCCTGCATGCGCGTGCGGTAATAGGCCCACCAGTTCGCGTAGTTGGTCATTTCCTCTTCATAGGTACAAAGGTCGGCCTTGCAGTCGGTGCGACCAGCCCCCTTGGCGTAGGTCAATGTCGAGGGAGTGATCACGGTCAGCAGATTTTCGCCCGGCGCCAGGTTCGTCGACGGACGCGCGAAAGCAGTGGCCGTAATCGACATCCCCTCGCTCTTGGCAATATCCGGTGACAACTCGGTGCTGCCGGGCGCGCTGATCACAACGGCGTTGCCCGCGGCGACGGCGCTGTAGCCTACAACTGTGCAGCTGCCAGCCAGCCTGAAGTTGCAGGCACGGATGCTTTTGGCGATGTCGCTCGCCAGTTGGCCGCTATCGCTGCTCGCATCGATGGCCGTTGACAGGATCTCCTTGCCGTCCACCGTGATGTTGCTGACCGAAGTCGCACCCGCACCGCTGATCGTCAGTGTGCTGGCACGCGGCGCCGGCATGCGCGGGACGTCGAAGGGGATGTTGGCAGGCTCGGCCGGTGGCGGTGGGCTGGGGTCGATCTCGGTCGCCTGGCAGTCGCCGGCTGTAAGTTCATTGGTGGCAGCGGTGGCAGTGGCAGTCGATTTGCACCAGCGCAGGTAGGCGGGGTACGGATAGTCGGCGCTAGGCTCGATGGCTTCGATGCAGTTCTTCAGACTCTGGTTGCTACAGTATTCGCCGGGGACAGTGGTGAAGTAATAGGCGTTGCCAATCAGATTGCTGGAATCGACGTCCTGCACGCCGTAGCCGTCGTTCTTGACGACCGTCCAGTCGCTGGTGACGGTGCTCGTCTGGCTGGGGTAGGTGGTGCTGTCGGGCAAGCCGTCGTCGCCGAAATATTTGGGTGGCGTGTAGCTGATCGCCGGGTTGTAGGCGATGCCGTTGAACGCCGGGTTCCTGCCCTGGAATTGACTGGTCCCGCCTGCCCAGTCGGGCAGGTAGTCCAACTCCATGCTCTTCGAGTCATCGAGGACGAACAGGATATTCGGCAATATTTCGACCGACGAGGCTCCGGAAAGCGGCAGGGTGGCGAGTTGGGTGATGCCAGCGTGGACGCTGGTAGCGACAAGGAGCGAGGCGAACAACGCGCTCGATCGGGTCATGTGTTTGATGGTTTCCATGGCGAACTCCTGGTCAAATCCTCTGTGGACCTATAGCGCAACGATCGTCTGGATGTAGGCGACGGTATTGCGTGGTCCGGCGATGCGCGTGGTGATCCGGTAATACACCTGATTGTTGGTCAGCGGCTGGACACCGCCAGCGCCGAAGCTGCCGCCGCTGCTGATCGAGGCGGGTTGCTTGGCGCAGTTGGCGAGGTGTGGCGCACCCGTCGTCTGGCATAGCCGGTGAATGACATAGGAAACGGTGTTGCCGGCGGCATCCGGAGCCAGGGTCACGGCTGGGGTGACAGCCACTGTCCTGTTCCAGAAGTCCTGCCAGGTTTCCGGAGGGTCAGCGTCAACGGCGCGGTCATCGCGAGCGGCAAGGTAGCCGGTGGTGCCGTCGGCGGGGGCGTTGTCGAAAAGGTCTTTGTCACCGAGCGCGTTATTTGCTTCAAGCCAGTTGGTGAGTGCGCTTTCCGTGCTTCTCTCGCCGGCATGGACTGCCGACTGATGAAAAGACTGGTTGCCGGCAATCAGGTTGGCAGTATCGACCGAGCGAATGAGTGCCACTCCGGACAGGGTCAGCGCGACCAGGATGATCAGCGCCACGAGCAGAACGACACCGCGCTGGTTGCTGCGCGGGTGAGCGGCGAGGGCTTGGCGGCGGTGGAGAGCTTGCCTTAGGTACATGTTCCCATCCAGGGCAGGTTGCGAATCGGGATGATGGTTTCGAAGACTTTGTAGCGGTAGTTCTGCCAATTTGCGCGCCCGCTCAGAGTGAGCGCTGCGCCCGCGCTACCCGCCCAGAGCGGTGCAACGGCGGTGATCTGGTCACGTTCCAGCTGGCTGTTGCGAGCGACGATGGCGATCCGTAGCGCCGAGGTTCTCGCCCAGAGACAGGCAAACTCTGTTGCAGTGGTTGGAGCTGCGATGGGAGGGTCAGTGGTAAGTGGTGGCGTTTGTTGATCCCAGACATCGACCCCGCTGACGTCCGTCGAGGCGTGTCCATACTGCGCGCGCAGGCTGACGATGTTGTTGGCAATGGCGATGTAGTTGGCGGCTGAGCTGCAGTCGAAAGCGAGATAGTCACAGACCGTCAGGTTGCCGCCACGAATGGCGTAGGCCAGGAATCGCGGGTTGGCGCCGAGGTTGAACAGCGTGCCGCCATCGACTGCTCCGGTCGCGTCGCGGACCGGCACATTGGGTGGCGTAGGTGGCGCGCTAACGTCTGTCAAAGTGAGGGCGCAGCCTGCGGTGGGGGCCGACGGTGCAGCGACCACGCGGTCATTCTGGCGGTAATTTGTCGCCGCCTGGACCGCAAGCTGCAGGCCGTTCACCGCTGTGATCACATCGCCCTCAGGCGGGCCTTCGTTGTTGCCATAGGCGATCAGCAAAGTGTCCGTGTTGGCATCGCCGGCCGGAACGTCTGCGGTCGGCGGATTGATGATCACCGGCGCCAGTTGTGCCAAGGTACGACTGGCCGGCGCCGGGAGGGCGAGGGGGCAGCCGAAGGTGTTGACGGCGTTGAAGCCGTAACCGCCCTGACGGATATCGCGCTGCAGCGCATAGAGCGCCATGGCGCCATTGCTTTGCGCGTCGCCGCTGCCGGTCGTGGCTCGCCGCTGGCCCTCGGCGGCGGAGAAGACCTGCATCATGATGATCAAGCCGAGCATGCCGATGACCATGGCGACCATCACCTCAACCAGAGTGAAGCCGCGGTGAAGAACTGGCGTTGTTGGTGGTCGTGTTGAAAGTGATTTCATGGCGTTCATGGATTTCTGGCGATTTGCGAGACGATGATGTGGCAGTGCCGCGAACGACGGCAGGAAGTGTCCGTGTCTTCTCCGGTAGTAGGCATTTCTGGGGTACGCCAGCGGAGGGTGATCTCGATCTCTCCGGCATTACGTACGGTCACTATTGGCAAGGTGGAGTCGACGCCATCCGATGCTGCGACTACGCCTGGAAGTCCTTCAGGGCCGGATACGTCGGCCAACCATGCGTCGTATTCGATGCCACCCGCGGTGGCAAACTCCGCGCGGAAAGCGTCGGTGTCGGTGACCGGGTTCAGACCGCTGACCCACATTTGCCCGATCAATCGGTTGGCCAGCAGCGTGGCGTCGGTACGGTATTTTGCGTCGCCGGTGAGCTGGATCGCGGTGGCCTGCAGGGCGACCAGCGAAAGGATGCCCAGCGAGAAGATCAGGATCGCGATCAGGGCTTCCAGCAGCATGACGCCTGCTTGCCCCTGGGCGAGTTTGGAGCGCTCGTTCATATGCACCCCTGTGCGTCGCCGGCGGGCAATGCCGGATCGCACATGCGTATCTGGCCGCCGACCGAGATCTCGGCGCGCAGACAGCGTACCGGTCCGCTAGCGGCCACACAGGCCGCGCCGGCGGCGTCGGTGAAATTGATGGCGATGTTGCCGCCCGGCAGTGGCGTGGGTCGACCAAGCCCATTGAAAACTACCGAAGATTGACCGGCCGCCACGGTTGTCGCCGCGCCGCCGCTTTCATTACCGGCACGCGACTGAATGATACGTGGTGCGACCGTGTCGGACGCGGCCACGTCGCACTGGCCGACAGGTGAGTCGACACTGACGATCCAGCTGGGGCCCGCAGTGCTCAGCGCGCAAGCGCTGGTGGTGGTGTCCACCAGGTAGAAGCCTACCGTGGTGTTGCGTCGCACGGCTTCGGCTCGGGCCAACTGGAGGCCGTTCAGTACCGATTCGGCCATCGTGCGCACTCTGGCGTTGCGCATCCAGTCGCTGAACGCCGGAATGCCGAGGCTCATCAGGATGCCGAGGATGGCCATGGCGACGATCAGTTCGATCAGGCTGAAGCCACGCATGCCGTTCAACAGCCACCCCCCTTGTTGGTGATCCAGCAGGCAGCCAGTGCATGTACCCAGCCGGATGGTGCCGGGCTGGCAATGGTGCTGCTTCTGACGTTGGCCTGGTCGAGGGTGTAAGTGAAGCCGCTCATCGAACTCTTGCCAGTGGCGGTCAGGGTGTAGGTGGTGGCGGTAAGGGTCGGGCAGGTGAAATTGAAGTATTGACTGGCGGTGTTGTCGGTGGCGCAGGCGGGTGCACTGATCGCCGGATCCGCCTGAAAGTAGAGGTGATTGTCCTGAAAGAACTGCTCCATGCGTACCCGTTTCTCCGCAAGCCCGGAGGTGGCCTGGGTGATGCGGGAGCGGGTCAGGTAATCGCTGTAACTGGGAATGGCGATCGCCGCCAGGATGCCGATGATGACCACCACTATCATGATCTCGATCAGGGTGAAGCCAGCGTGTCTTTTCACAGCGTTTTCTTTCTTCAAGGGCGGCCAGCTTGGGCGGGCACGGCGCATAGGCAACAGCTGCCATGATAGTCGAGGCTGGCTGAGGCGCCAATCCGGGGTGATATACGGTGCCTGGTGGCGGACGAGTGGCAGGGCGGGTATTGCCTCGGGCGCCTAGAATCCGGCTGCTGCCAGTTTCGGCATTCTCTTTCGGACGGTGGATTTTTTGATCTCGGTCTTCTCAGGCAGTCTGGCGGGGTGGCCAAAATGGCAGCAGCTGGGCCTGGCGCTGGGCCTATCCCTGGCCTTGCATCTGGGCGGGCTGGCCGCCCTGCGCTGCGTATTCGGCGCGGCGGCTGACGTGGCATCGTTGCCGGCGGCGGGGCGTGCAGCGACGGCGATCAGCGCCGTCCTTCGTGCTCCACTGCAAGAGCCGGGACGGGAAGGACCGCAGCCGGCAAGCGCGGCGCCTGCGAGCAGGGCAGCAGAGGAGGTCCATACAGCCGGCGCAGCGGCTGGAAGTGAGGCAATCAGCGCAGGCAGCGCACGCAGCGTAGGCAGAGACTCGGGAGCGAATGCCGGCGCGAGCAAGGCGCCGTCGCCGCCGCGCGTGTCAGCCGATGGGCTCGCGGCGCGCGGGCAGCGCCTGTTGGCCGCGTCGGCGCCGTCCTACCCGGTGCAGCCGTTGCCAGCAGAGCTGTCAGCGGGCCCGCGGTATTTTCGTCGCTCCGAACTGACCGTCGCGGCCGTGCCGCTGGACGAGCCCGCGATCGAGCCACCCGATGACAGCACAGGCCATGCGCTGCCCGGCGGCAAGGTGGTGCTACGCGTCTTCCTGGCGGCGGATGGCGCGGTCGACCGCGTCGAAGTGGCAAGCAGCAGTCTGCCACCCGCGTACGACGAAGCGGCGGTCGCCGCCTTTTCCCGCGTGCGCTTTCGCCCCGGTGAAATACAGGGGGTCGCGGTAAGCAGCGAAAGCCGTTTCGAGGTCGGCTTCGACGCTGGCGATCCTGGCAGCAGTCACGCCAGCGATCGCCATGGGCTCAGCCCTGCAACTCGCGCGGCAGCGCAAAAGTGACGTTTTCTTCGGCACCGTCGAGTTGTTCGAGCTTGCTGCGATCACCCGCGGCGAGTCGATCGACGACGTTTTGCACCAGCACTTCGGGTGCCGAGGCGCCGGCGGTGACGCCGACGCGGCTGGCGCCGCTGAGCCAGGCGGGGTCGATCTGATCGGCCTGGTCTACCAGGTAGGCGCGGCTGCCGATCAGTTCCGCCACTTCGCGCAGGCGGTTGGAGTTGGAGCTCGACTCACTACCGACGACGAGCACCACGTCGCTTTCCCGGGCCAGTTGCTTGACGGCGTCCTGGCGGTTTTGCGTGGCATAGCAGATGTCGTCCTTCTTCGGGCCGATGATCGCCGGGAAGCGCTCCCGGAGGGCGGCGATGACCTGTGCGGCGTCGTCGATCGAGAGCGTGGTCTGCGTCACGTAGGCCAGCAGGGCAGGGGTTTTCACTTGCAGTTGGCGGGCGTCGGCGACGGTTTCGACGAGGTACATGCCGTCACCGCTTTGTCCCATCGTGCCTTCGACTTCGGGATGTCCCCTGTGGCCGATCATGATGATCTCGCGGCCTTCATTGCGCATCCGGGCAACTTCCAGGTGCACCTTGGTGACCAGCGGACAGGTGGCGTCGAAAACTTTCAGGCCACGCCCTGCCGCCTCCTCGCGAACGGCTTTGGAGACGCCATGAGCGCTGAAAATCACCGTGCCGCCGCTGGGTACGTCGGCCAGCTCGTCGATGAAAACGGCGCCTTTGCTGCGTAGATCGTCGCAGACGAACTTGTTATGGACCACTTCATGGCGAACATAGATCGGCGCCCCGAACTTTTCGAGCGCCCGTTCGACGATGGCGATGGCGCGGTCTACGCCGGCGCAGAAGCCGCGGGGATTGGCGAGAATGATCTGCATGCTGGGCCTCACATGATGGCGATGATGTGGACTTCGAAGCGCACCGGCTTGCCGGCCAGCGGATGGTTGAAGTCGAAAGTCGCGCTGCTCTCGGTCAATTCGCGCAGGAAGCCGGCAAAATCGCCGGCGCCGTCGGGCGAGCTGAATTCGATCAGCGAGTTGACTTTGAGTTCGACCTCCGCCGGCAGCGCACTGCGTGCGATACGTTCGATCAGGCGTGGATTGTGGGGGCCGAAAGCGTCTTCCGCGGCCAGTTCGAAGACCCGGCGTTCGCCAGCGGCCATGCCGATCAGGCAAGCCTCGAGCGTCTCGGCGAGCTGGCCGCTGCCCATCTGCAGGGTCGCGGGCGAGAGATCGAAAGTGCTCACGTAGTCGGTGTTGTCCACGTCGGAAAGACTGTAGTGCAGCGTCAGGTAGCTGTCGCGGCCGACGGTCGGAGCGCTTTCCGGAGCGGCGGGGGAGCCGGGAGTGCTTGGCGTGGTTGGAGTGCTTGGAGTGCTTGGAGTGGGCTTCATGCGCTTCCTCGCTTGCTGGCGGCGGCGCCGCGGTCAGGGTCGTGGCTCAATTGCGTTCGCCGTGGCGCGAGCGTGCGGCGTGGCGATGATTGTCGTCGCTGTTGTGCGTGCCGAACAACTGGTCGATGATCATCAACACCGCGCCGACGCTGATTGCCGCGTCGGCGATGTTGAAAGCCGGCCAGTAGAAACCGGCGGCGTGCCATTGAATGAAGTCGACCACCGCGCCGAAGCGCAGGCGATCGATGACGTTGCCGAGGGCACCGCCGAGGATCAGGGTAAGCGCCAGCGAGATCGTGAATTCACCGCTATGGCGCGGCAGGAGGCTGACGATCCAGGCCGAGATGGCCAGCGCCAGCGCGGTGAAGAACCAGCGCTGCCAGCCGCCGGCATCGGAGAGGAAGCTGAACGCGGCGCCAGGGTTGAAAGTCAGCACCCAGTTGAAGAAAGGGGCGACGTAGATCGAATCGCCGGGTTGTAGCCAGGCCAGGACCAGCCACTTGCTGATCTGATCGAGGAGGACGATGACCCCGGCGAACCACAGCCAGCGCTCGATATTACGCGAAGGCACGGCTTTCACCCTCACCGTCGAGGTTGCTGACGCAACGACCGCAGAGGCCGGGCCGAGTCGCCTGGCTGCCGACGTCGTCGCGGACGTGCCAGCAGCGCTCGCACTTGGCCGCCGCCAGGGGCGCGCAGAGCAACTGCTCGGCAGCGCTGTCGAGCACCTCGATCACCGTCGCCTGCGAACAGATCAATACGAAGCGCAGGTCGTCGCCGAGCGAAGCGAGGATGGCGTGCTTTTCGCCAGCGCAGTGCAGGCGCACCTCGGCCTGCAGTGAGGAGCCGATTTTGCCGGCGATGCGCAGTTCTTCGAGAGCGCGCATGACCTCGGCGCGATAGGTGCGGATTTTGCGCCACTTGCCGAGCAATTCGGCCTCGTCTGCCGGTTCCGGTAGCGCTTGCCAGGTGTGCAGCATCACCGACTGCTCCGTGTCGCCGGTCTGCAGCTGCCAGATCTCTTCGGCGGTGAAGGAGAGAATCGGGGCCATCAATTTGACGAAGCTTTGCAGGATGTGCCACAGGGCGCTTTGCGCCGAGCGCCGCGCAGGCGATCCGGCGGCCGTAGTGTAGAGACGGTCCTTGAGGATGTCGAGGTAGAAGCCGCCGAGATCTTCGGAGCAGAAAGTCTGCAGCGACTGGACGACGTGATGGAACTCGAAGCGCGCGTAGTCGGCTTCGCATTGCGCCTGCATTTCGCGCGTCAGGGCCAGCGCGTAGCGGTCGATTTCCAGGCACTGCTCGACCTCCAGCAGGTCGCGCCTGGGGTTGAAGTCGGCGGTGTTGGCGAGCAGGAAGCGCAGGGTGTTGCGGATGCGCCGGTAGGATTCGACGACGCGCTTGAGAATCTCGTCGGAGATCGACAGTTCGCCCGAGTAGTCGGTGGCGGCGACCCACAGGCGGAGAATCTCGGTGCCCAGAGTGTCGGCGATTTTCTGCGGGGCAATCACGTTGCCTTTCGACTTGGACATTTTCAGGCCCTTGCCGTCGACCACGAAGCCGTGCGTCAACAAGGCATTGTAGGGCGCGCGGCCGTCCATGGCGCAGCCGATGAGCAGCGAACTCTGGAACCAGCCACGATGCTGATCGGAGCCTTCGAGATAGAGGTCGGCGGGGTAGCTCAGCTGGGCGCGATGGGAGCCGCGCAGGACGCTCGAGTGGGTGGCGCCGGAGTCGAACCAAACGTCGAGGGTGTCGCTCATCTTGCGATACTGCTCGCTTTCGGCGCCGAGCAGTTCCTGCGCCTCGAGCGCGAACCAGGCTTCGATGCCGGCTTCTTCGACGCGCTGGGCGACGGCTTCGACCAGTTCGGCGGTGCGCGGATGCGGTGCGCCGGTCTCGCGATGCAGGAAGAAGGGGATCGGAACGCCCCAGTTGCGCTGTCGTGAAACACACCAGTCGGGGCGCGTCTTGATCATTGCTTCGAGGCGGGCACGACCCCAACTCGGGAAGAACTGCGTTTCGTCGACGGCGCGTTCGGCGCACCAACGCAGGCTCGCTTCTTCGTCGTTGTGGGCGAGCGGTGGCTGGCCCGCCGCCGGCGAGTCGTCGCCTGCCGTCCGCGCTCGCTGTTCCATACCGACGAACCACTGCGTCGTGGCGCGGAAAATGATCGGCGTCTTGTGGCGCCAGCAGTGCGGGTAACTGTGCTGGATTTTCTCCGAACAGAGCAGGTGGCCGCTGGCGGCGAGCTGCTGGAGGACCAGCGGGTTGGCTTCCCAGACGCTTTTTCCGACCAGTTCGCCGACTGTCAGCGGCGGCGTGCTGGCCACGAAGCGGCCGTCGTCGCCGACCGGGTTGTTCACCGGCAGGCCATAGATCTTGCCGATCAGGTAGTCGTCGGTGCCGTGCGCCGGTGCGGTGTGCACCAGGCCGGTGCCGGCGTCGACGGTCACGTGGCGGCCGCAGATGATGGCCACGTCGCGCGGCTGGAAGGGGTGGCGGAGGAGGACTTGCTCGAGTGCCGCGCCCCTGGCGGAACCAAGCAGCTTGCCGGTCAGGGCATAGCGCTGCAGGCAGGCGTCGGCGAGTTCGCGAACCAGGATCAGCGCGCCTTTCGGAGTGTCGATCAGCTGGTACTCGAAGTCCGGGTGGGCGCTGACCGCCTCGTTGGCCGGCAGGGTCCACGGGGTGGTCGTCCAGATGACGGCGAAAGCGGGGCCACGCAGGTGGCTCAGGCCGAAGGCCCTGGCCACTTTGTCGGCGTGATTGGCATGCACTTCGAAAGCAACATCGATCGCCGCCGAGCTTTTGTCTTCGTATTCGACTTCCGCTTCGGCCAGTGCCGAGCCACAGTCGAGACACCAGTTGACCGGCTTGAGGCCCTGGTAGAGGTAGCCTTTTTCAAGAATCGCGCCGAGCGCGCGGATTTCGTCGGCCTCGGTCTTGAAGTCCATCGTCAGGTAGGGATTGTCCCACTCGCCGAGAATGCCGAGGCGGATGAAGTCCTTCTTCTGACGCGCGATCTGCTCGGCGGCAAAAGCGCGGCAAAGCGCACGCACCTGGTCGGCCGGCACGTGTTTGCCGTGCAGCAATTCGATCTGATGCTCGATCGGCAGGCCGTGGCAATCCCAGCCGGGAACGTAGGGGGCGTCGAAACCGGCCAGGGTCTTGGCGCGGACGATGATGTCCTTGAGGATCTTGTTGACCGCATGGCCGATGTGAATGTCGCCGTTGGCGTAGGGCGGGCCATCGTGCAGGATGAAACGTGGCCGTCCCTTCGCGGCCGCGCGGATGCGCTCGTAGAGCTTGCCCTCCTGCCAGGCGGCGACCCACTGTGGCTCGCGGCTGGGGAGATTGCCACGCATCGGAAACGGCGTGTCGGTCAGGTTGAGGGTTTTCTTGTAGTCAGCCATGGCGGGTCTCGGAACTGGAAATAGGCTTTCGCGGCTTCGACGTCGGCGGCAATTTGCGCTTTAAGGGCGTTGAAGTCGGGGAATTTCATTTCGTCGCGCAGCTTGTGCAGGAAACGCACGCTCAGGTGCGCGCCGTAGATGTCAGCGCAGAAGTCGAAAAGGTGTACTTCGAGCAGCGGTCGCGTCACCTGGTTGGCGCTCGGGCGGTAGCCAAGGTTGGCGGCGCCACGCTGCGGGCCGCCGGGCAGTCCCGTGACCTCGACGGCGAAGACGCCTTGCAGCGGCGGTCTCTGGTGCTTGATGCGGATGTTGGCGGTGGCGAAGCCCAACTGCCGGCCGAGTTGTTCGCCCCGCACCACGCGTCCATCGATCGCATAGGGGCGGCCGAGCAGGCGCGCGGCGTGCTCCAGGCGCCCGTCCTGGAGCGCATCGCGAACCGCCGAACTGGACGCGCGTTCGCCTTCGAGAGTGACGCTGTGCATGGCTTCGACCTGAAAACCGAGGCGGGCGCCGGTCGCGCGCAGCAAGGCGAAATCGCCACTGCGTCGGGCACCAAAACGGAAGTCGTCGCCGACGATCAGGTGGCGGACGCGCAGCGCGTCGACCAGCACCTGCGCGATGAATGCTTCCGCCGTCAAAGCGGCGAAGGCGGCGTTGAAGTGGCAGACATAGCTCAGGTCGACGCCGTCGTCAGCGAGCAGTTCGAGTTTTTCGCGCAACGTGGACAGGCGCGAGGGCGCCGCTTGCGGCGCGAAGAACTCGCGCGGGTGCGGCTCGAAAGTGAGCACGGCAGCCGGCAGGCCGGCGTTCGCCGCGGTCGCCGTGAGGCGGGCGAGCAGCGCACGATGACCCAGGTGTACGCCATCGAAGTTGCCGATGGTCAGTACAGTGGCGCTGTGTGCTTGCCGGGAATAACCTCGATAGACGAGCATCGGGGGCAGGTGAGGGCGAAAAAACGTGCGATTATAACCAGTTTCGTGCACCGTCAGCGGCTATCGAACAGCGCTCGACCGTCTTCCGCGGGCCGGCTGTTGCCCGTGTTGCGGCGCGATTGGCAGTAAGATGCCGGCAGCTTCGCGGCTGCGTGCGCTCCGCGCAAGGGCTCAGCGGCGCCGCCAGCCGGTGCTGCATGCGGGTTCCGGGCGCTGCTCTTTCCCGTTTCTTCTTTTCCCTGGCAGTGATGAACAACAGCAATTGCTACCATTGCGGTCAGCCCGTGCCGGCTGGTGTCGATCTTGAAGTCGGCATCGACGGTCAGCCGCGTGCCATGTGCTGTGGCGGCTGCCAGGCGGTGGCGCAGGCGATCGTCGCCAATGGCCTGGCCGACTATTACCATAACCGGGACCAGCTGCCGAATGCGCCGCGCGAGGTGCTGCCGGCGCTGGTCGCCGGCCTGCAGGTCTACGATCACCCGGATTTCCAGAAGAGCTTCGTGCGCGTTCTTCCGGCCGCTGGCGAAGCTGGCCGCGAAGGCGCCGCCGGCGGCAGCGAACGGGAAGCGTCGCTGATCCTCGAAGGGATCACCTGCTCGGCGTGCATCTGGCTCAACGAGCAGCATCTTTCGCGGCTCGCCGGGGTCACCGCGGTGGACATCAACTACGCCACGCGGCGTGCCCGAATTCGCTGGGACGAGCAGCGCATCAGGCTCTCCGACATTCTGGCGGCGATCGCCGCCATCGGCTATCACGCCCATCCCTACGATCCGGCGAAGAGTGAGGAGCTGGCTGGAAAAGAGCGGCGGCGTGCGCTGTGGCGGCTGTTCGTTGCCGGTTTCGGCATGATGCAGGTGATGATGTACGCCGTGCCACTGTACCTGGCCGGCGATGGCGAAATGACGCCGGACATCGAGCTGCTGCTGCGCTGGGCGAGCCTGCTGCTGACCACGCCGGTGGTCTTCTATTCGGCGGCACCGTTTTTTCGTAATTCCTGGCGTGATCTGCGCCTGCGCCGGGTCGGCATGGATGTACCGGTTGCCCTCGGCGTCGGCGCAGCTTTTGCGGCCAGCGTCTGGGCCACCCTGACGGCGAGCGGCGAGGTGTACTTCGACTCGGTGACGATGTTCGTCTTCTTTTTGCTGACCGGGCGTTTCCTGGAGATGAGCGCACGGCAACGCGCGGTCAGCGTCACCGAGGCGCTGGCCAGGTTGATGCCGGCCGTGGCCGGCCGCCTGGCCGCTTATCCGCAGAGCCGCGAGGTCGAGCAGGTGATGGTCGCCGACCTGCAGCCCGGCGATGTCGTGCTGGTCCGGCCCGGCGAGACGATTCCGGCCGACGGGCGGGTGCTCGAAGGGGCGAGCAGTAGCGACGAGGCACTGCTCACCGGCGAAAGCGCGCCGGTGAGAAAAGAGCCGGGGCTGGCGGTAACCGGTGGCGCGCTCAATATCGAAAGCCCGTTGCTCGTCGAGGTGGTGCACGTAGGCGAGGCGACGCGCCTATCGGCGATCATCCGGCTGATGGAGCGGGCGGCGGCCGAGAAACCGCGCATCGTCGAACTGGCCGATCGGATTGCCGCTCGCTTCATCATCAGCTTGCTCGCCCTGGCGGCCGCGGTCGCCGTCGTCTGGTGGACCATCGATCCTGCACAGGCGCTGTGGATCACGGTGTCGGTGCTGGTGGTTACCTGTCCCTGCGCCTTGTCGCTGGCGACGCCGGTGGCCCTGAGCGTGGCCAGCGGGGCGATGGCCCGGGCGGGCCTGCTGGTGACGCGTAGCCACGCCGTCGAAACCCTGGCGCGGGCCAGCCATTTCGTGTTCGACAAAACCGGGACGCTGACCAGTGGGCGCATGCGCTTGCTTGAAGTCTTGCCCTTGACGGAGGAGGTGGCGCCGGCGCATTGCCTGGCTCTGGCGGCGGCGCTGGAGCAGGGGTCCGAACACCCGATCGCGGCCGCCTTGCGCGCCGCAAGCAGCGGCCAGGTTCTGCCGCCGGTCGACACGCCGAGCAACGAGCCGGGGCAGGGGATTACGGCCCGGCACGCTGGCCGCCGCGTACGTCTCGGCCAACCCGCCTATGTTCTCGCTTTGCACGGCGAGCCGCTGCCGCCGTCGGCCGCGGCCGTGCTGGCCAGCGGTGATACAGTCGTCGCTCTCGGCGACGAGAACGGCTGGCTGGCGCTGTTTCGTGTCGGCGACGAGCCGCGGCCGGAAGCCGCGGCGCTGGTCGCGGCCTTGCAGGCGCAGGGGCGGCAGGTCATTCTGCTGAGCGGCGACGCGGCTCCGGCGGTGCAGCGCGTGGCGCAGGCCCTGGCCATCAATGAGGTGGTGGCGGCTGCGTCACCGCAGACGAAGCAGGATTTTGTTCGCCGGTTGCAGGACAGTGGAGCGGTGGTGGCCATGGTCGGCGACGGCGTCAACGATGCGCCGGTGCTGGCCCAGGCACAGGTTTCGGTGGCCATGGGTGGCGGGGCGCAGTTGGCGCGCACGCAGGCCGACCTGGTCCTGCTCTCCGAAAATCTGGATCACCTGCGGCGTGGCGTCTTCGTCGCGCGCCGCTCGCTGGCGGTGATCCGGCAGAATCTGTTATGGTCTTTCGCTTACAACGTGGTCGCCCTGCCACTGGCGATGGGTGGTTACGTCACTCCGTGGATGGCCGGTATCGGCATGTCGGGAAGTTCGCTGCTGGTGGTGCTCAATTCCATGCGCTTGCAGCAAGTCGGCGGGAGATGAGGGCTGATGGAAACGCTATACCTGCTGATTCCGATATCGATTGTCCTGGTCTTCCTGATCGGCATCGCCTTCTGGTGGTCGCTGCGCAACGGCCAGTTCGACGACCTCGAGGGCCCGGCCTACCGCATTTTGATGGACGACGACCGGGTCGCAAGTCCACTGGAGAAGGGCACCGACCCGGCGCCGGGCGAAGACCGGCGCCGGCCAAGCTGAGCGAAATCCCGGACGACCGACCGCCAGCACTATTGACGCACATCAAACGAAATACTTTTGCGGCTACGATAATTGTCAGCATCGTCAGCATTGGGCGTCACCAACACGCTGGCATTGTGCGCTGCGGGATGTGAAGGGCTTTTTCTGGGTTGGGGTTGGGGTCAGGGCCTAGGCACTCGAATGGCATAGTCTGACGAGACCCATGATCTTCGCCCGGAGGTCGTCATCCCAAGCGGCTGCCTTGCGCTTTAGGCGCAAGCTGGTTTTCTTCTGGTCGGTGGTATCCAGC
>Ga0209573_1002095_pt1 | contig 26998 bp, 15 predicted proteins | sample TNRBio252014_DNA_FD_185870 | JGI IMG/M metagenome (GOLD analysis project Ga0209573, IMG submission 185870) | Wastewater treatment Type I Accumulibacter community from EBPR Bioreactor in Madison, WI, USA - TNR Reactor_6/25/2014_ DNA (SPAdes)... | ecosystem: Engineered > Bioreactor > EBPR >... | reverse complement strand
TTGAAAAAACACTAAGGAAGGTGGGCAATGGCAACAAGAAAGCCGCGTAGGACGCTGTCGGCCGCATTGGCGAGGGAAGGGGAGGGGGCGGAGCCTCAGACGCCCGCCGCAGCCGCATCCACGCCGGAGGCTGCCCAAGCCGCGCCAGGTGGCTCGGAGACGGTGCGCTATACTGCCTACCTGCCCAAGCCGGTCTACCGCCAGCTCAAGGAGCTGGCCTTCACCCACGACCGCAAGATGCACGATTATGTGTTGGAGGGCCTCGACCTGGTCTTCCGCGAACACGGGGTGCGTTCCATCCACGACCTCACCGCCCAGGACGAGTAAACCATTACACCATTATAACGGTATGATGGTGTAATGGTATAGCGGCTCACCGGTTTACTGGCATACCACCGCCCGGCTCAAATGCCCCACCAGCCCCAGAGGCTGTCTCCACCCACGACCGTAAGATGCACGATTATGTGTTGGAGGGCCTCGACCTGGTCTTCCACGAGCAAGGGGGGCGTTCTATCCACGACCTCACCACCAGGACGAGTAACAGGCGTATCTGTAAGCGTCAGGAAAGGTATGGCGGCACACCACCAGCGCATGGCCGGATCAGATGCCTCCGACGCTTGCTAACTCGTCCAACGCGGTTCTCGGCAAGAGCAGAATCTACCTAACAATAACAATTAGGAATAGAGTCCTTGCAGAAGGCACGATTGCATGTTAGCAACGTATGTTCGCGCAATATAATAAAATGATGATGGAATCGTGCGAAAAGAAGGATCGCAATGTATGCCCTTGAAATGGATGAAACGACATAAAATAATGGCAGGACTGTTGGCATTGATGCTGACTATTATTGTGCCTGCGTTTCTAAACTATTCCGGTATGTGCATCCCCGAAGGCAGATGGCTGAGCGACGAGGAGCAGCTAGAATTGGCACTACACGATTTTAGGGGATGGCCTGATTTTAATTATCTGCGTGAACATCTAACCGATAGCGAAATAGATGATTTGCGAAATGACTATGAGCCTGTCCCCTATGAGAGCACAGAGGATTTTAAGCGCGAAAATCCCAGATGCTGCAAAGTCCTGGGGCCAGATAGCGACAGGCCGTATTGGGGGGTGGATTCTTCTGCTCGATTCTTCGGATCAAGGGCAAATGTAATTGAGATGCGTTATGCGGCGCGCTTCCGCAATAAGAGGGATAAAAATATAGTAGTGTTTCGAGATCATGTTGAATACCAGGTTATAACAAATTGCGGCCTAATAATAACTCGCTTTTGAGTGGGGATGTCCGTAGATGGTGCTGCGTTTATTTTATGACGTTACCTGGCTATATTTACGGATGTGGATCGAAACTATTTAGTGTGGCCGCCTAAGAGTAGAACGTAGTATTTATACGACATGAAAGGGACTTTATGAGCACTGTATCCGATATTACGAATTTGTTTCTCTACGGCCAATCATCCACGCCGACCGATAAAGTTACTGACAATTTAATTCGCCCGCCGCTAGCAGCCAACCAGTTTGGGGAAACCGTTACGCTTGATAGGGGGGTGTTTATGGCGAGCGGCCCGGGACGTTTTGCTGTTGGTTCTCAGGTCGACCTTGTGGATGCATTTTTTTCCGCAAGCAGTATTGCTGCGGGTACATACACGATTTCCCAATTGCAAACCTTACTCGGTCTAGGTGATAAGTCAGATAATTTAACGATTTATCAACATAGCTATCAGGATGGAACGGACGATTATGCCGCCCGTGTGTATCTGTATGAAACCAGTTCATTCCAGATTAATCAATCGGCAAGCTTTGTTGTAAGCGCCACAGGTATCCGTACAATCGAAAACTTTTCTGTGCGGCCTTTTGATGATGATTTCGATTTCAAAGGCGGCAGCCAATTAGACGGATTGTTAAATCCAACTCTCAAGGCAGCGGTTGATCCGTCTGGCATAGGCCGCACGGTAGAAATTAACTTCATGGGCACTGTGCCTACGCATACCTATACCGCCAGCGACTATGCCAATGATCAGGCATCGGTTGATAGCTGGGGTGGCATCAGTCTTGGAAAACTCAACTCCGACATTGCCGACATAGCGGGAAATCTATGGAACACAGGAGTAACGAAATTCCTTGATGCCGACAACCGCCCGATCGTCTACGGCACAACCGGAGCGGACGGTCTCGACCCAAGCGATGTACAGGGCAGCACCTGGGCGGATATTAACGGCGTGCCGACGATTGGCGACTCGGATTATGAGGACAACGGTATTGTACTTCTTGGCGGCAAAGGGAATGACACGCTGATCGGTGGAGACAATCCCGACAAGCTGCTGGGCGGGGATGATGATGACTTTGCCGCAGGTAATGGAGATGCCGATTCCATCGCCGGTGGCCTCGGCGCGGATACCCTTATCGGCGGTGACGGCGATGACGAGATTGCAGGCAAGTGGCTGTTTGCATTCGGTGACGAGCCGCAGGGGGATGACGGCGATGACGTGCTGATCGGCGGCAAGGGAAATGATTATCTCTATGGTGGCGAGGGAAATGATTTCCTTTTCGGGGGCACGGGCGATGACGTGCTGTTGGTAGATGATACCAACCGCCCTTCCGGCAACATGACCCTGCTCGGCGGCGCAGACGAGGACATTCTTTATGGTGGACGCTTGTCCGATACATTGATCGGCAGTGACGATACGGCGCAGGACTATATTCATGGTGAAGACGGTGATGACCTGATCGTCGGTGGCGCAACGGATGCACTGTTTGGCGAAGGCGGTAATGACAAAATTTACGCTTCTGGTGCCTCCATGTGGGGAGGCGATGGCAGCGACACATTGGTGGTTCTGGGAGGCACCTCCCAAGTGGTCGCCGATGGAAGTGGCTCTGATACAGTCGTCGTTAATCCGGGTTCCAACGCGACGGTGTATGCGACCAATTGGAATACCCTCACGCTGAAAATTGGTGATCAAACCATCCCGCAGGGAGAGTATTATTCGACGACCACGGAAGATTTTATTGCGAATATTGGGGCGGGATATACGGCAAAAGTCACAGAAAGCGGCATTGTGATCGAGGGGCCGAATACGACGATTCTGCTTGCTGGTCCTTATGACATCACGGTCAAAAGCCACTATAATGATATTCTCGAAAGAGAAGTTCCAACTGTGGGGTCGGGCGTCATTTCTGCGCCCATGGCGGTTGAGGTTCCCCAAGGGATACAAACGGAAGTAAACGATATTATTTCCTTCGCCAATAGTTTTCCTGAGACATCCTCAGGCGGCAGCAGCGGCGGTTCACAAAGTGGCACGACGGGGAATGACGATTTTAACGCCAGCGCCGATGCAGGTAACACCACCTATGACGGTGGTCTCGGCATTGACCGTATCTCCTACTTCGATACCACCCAGGGTGTGAACGTCAATCTGGCGACGGGTCAGGCGACCGGCAGCGAAATTGGGACGGATACGCTCCTCAATATCGAAAACGCGCGCGGCGGCAGCGGCAATGACACGCTGACCGGAGACACGGGCGCAAACGTCCTGGAAGGCAAGGCGGGCAACGACACCGTCGAGGGGGGCAGCGGTGCCGATACGCTCTACGGCGACGACGGCAATGATTACGTTAGCGGCGGAGCGGACAATGACAGCATCTACGGTTGGACGGGCAACGACACGCTCGTTGGCGGCGCTGGCGCGGACTTCCTCGGCGGTGACGACGGCGACGATTCTCTGGACGGCGGCGACGGCGACGACATGCTATTCGGCTGGAGCGGAAATGACAGTCTCGTAGGTGGGACAGGCAACGACACGCTTTCCGGCGAAGCTGGTAACGATACGCTCGATGGCGGTGCGGGCGCTGATAGTATGGACGGCGGCGCGGGAACGGACACCGCCAATTATAGCCTCTCCACGTCCGGTGTGACGGTGGCGCTATGGAACAACACTGCCTCGGGCGGTTATGCGGCGGGCGACTCCTTCCTCTCCATCGAGAATCTGATTGGCTCAAACTACAATGACAGCCTGACCGGCAATGCTGTCTCCAACCGTCTGGAAGGCGGGGCTGGCAACGATACGCTCAACGGCGGCCAGGGCACGAACACGCTGCTGGGCGGTTACGGCGACGACGTGCTGATGGGGCATTACGGCGCGGACAATATGGACGGCGGCGCTGGGACGGATACGGCGGATTACAGCCTCTCCACATCGGGTGTGACGGTGGCGCTATGGAACAACACGGCCTCGGGCGGTTATGCGGCGGGCGACTCGTTCCTCTCCATCGAGAACCTGATAGGCTCAAACTACAATGACAGCCTGACCGGCAATGCTGTCTCCAACCGTCTGGAAGGCGGGGCTGGCAATGACACGCTCAACGGCGGTCAGGGCACGAACACGCTGCTGGGCGGTTACGGCGACGACGTGCTGATGGGGCATTACGGCGCGGACAATATGGACGGCGGCGCTGGGACGGACACCGCCAATTATAGCCTCTCCACGTCCGGCGTGGACGTACAATTGTGGAACAACACGGCATCCGGCGGCTACGCGGCGGGCGACTCCTTCATCTCCATCGAGAACCTGATTGGCTCGGCGTATGGCGATAATCTCGTGGGCACCGGGGGCGCCAACCGCATCGAGGGCGGTACGGGCAACGACTCCCTCAACGGCGGCCAGGGCGGGGATACGCTGATCGGCGGCGCGGGCAATGACGTTTTGCGCGGGCATGACGGCGCGGATACGCTCACTGGCGGCGCGGACGTGGATGTATTTATCTACTTCGCCCTCTCGGAGACGACCACCACAGCGACCGACCGCATCACCGACTTTGAAAACGGTATCGACAAAATCCGCATCTACAATCTGGGCTTCACCTCACTCGCGGACTTCACCGTGACGCTCGACTCCTCCAGCGGCGAGGATCGCACCTACGTCACCGCCAATAACGCCAGCGGATTCTCCCTCTACCTCGTCGGCAACCATACCGCCGAACTGGACAACACCGACTTTATCTTTTAGGCGAAGGGTTTTCCCCTTCCCGGTCGCCTTTCCTCCTTGCATGGTAACACCATCAGGAGGAACGATATGGCACATCTGCTTACGCTGCTTGGCACGAAATTCAGCCCCGCGACACTACCCGGCCTCACAATGTGGCTGGACGCTCAGGATTACAGCACCCTCACCTTTAACAGCACCACCATCTCCGGGTGGCAGGATAAATCCGGCAAGGGCAACCACGCGACGCAGGCTACCGCCATCCGCCAGCCGAAATACCAAAGCGGCGGCATCGTGGGACGTCCCGCGCTGGAGTTCAGGCACGACGGCAGCAACGCCAGCCAGCTTACCATCGCCGACAGCGCCACATTGGACTACAGCGCCTTCACCGTCTTTGCCGTGCATCAGCGGGTGAGCGACCTGGGAGCGTTTGAGGCCATCGGCGGCAAATGGACACCCAACGAGCATTACATGGCGGTCTTCACCGGCGACAATGCGGGCGGCGTCATCTCCGACGGCACCAATACAGACTATCCCGCCGTGGCCGGCACCATTGCCACCGGTACACCGCTGGTACAGGCCATGCGTTTTAGCTCCGGCGCGTATAAAATCTGGAACAATAGCAACGGCGGAAGCACCTACAACACGCTCACCTCCGTCTATAACGGCACCGCCCCCTATTATCTGGGTTCGCTCGGCGGCGGCTTCGCCAACCCGTATGCGGGGCGCATCGGGGAGTATTTGTTCTTCACCCGTGCGCTCAGTGATGGCGAACGACAGGCGGTGGTATCTTATCTGGGTGGAAAATGGGGGTTTGCGGTATGAGCGGGTCGACACCGCTGTCATTACCCGCTTCATGCGGGTAATCCATATAGCATGAGAACAGATTGCCCGGATAAACCGGGCAATGACAGAATTTAAGGAGCGCATTATGAGCGGTATGTATATTCAGTTTGATACACAGGAAGCGTTTGAGGCGTGGCACGCGCAGGTGAATGCGGCGCTGGGCTATCCCAATGCGGCCACCTGCACGGTGGGCTATACACAAGCCCTGCCCGGCACGGACGGGATGCTCTACGCCCCACTGGACGCCACCTGCCCCGCAGAATTGCTGGATGGCGAAGACACGCTGGACGGCGGGAGTGTGGAGTTGGTGGAGGGTTAGGCTACTGCTTCAGAGGTGGAAATCGGATCCTTTAAATGATTTGGAACCTTGTTTTCTTGTAAGAAATTATAATAATTCTCGTAGATTCTTGAATAATTTGACGCAAACGCTTCAAAATCCGCTTCGTTATAAATTTTCTCAAGATTGGATAAATCGCACTGATCTACCGGATAATGCGGGATTTTCATAAAGCGCGCCATTTCCGTAGTACGGGAATCATGAGCGATAATTACCGCAGGTACGCCGTTTTGCAGCGCCACCATATTTCCGTGAAAACGTGTTCCAATCGAGAAATCTTTTGTCCGGATATATTCTGCCCATTCTTCCATAGAGAAGAATGCTTTACAGAAATTACGGATATATGCGGTATAATGTTCTGGTGTGAGATTCAGATCGAACCGCTTGGACAACGTGACAAGGTCATTGCGTTGAGCCTCCGAGATTTCTCCTTCTGTGAAAAGAATGTCAATTTCAGGAAATTCATTTTGCAGCACATAATCGTATTTGTTTTGTAGAGACAACTTAAGCAAATCGGACTCGGTTTTTTTAGCGGCTTCTTCTGAAAAAGAGTGCCCGGTTACGTTACGCGAACCATTGATGGAAACACGCATATAAGGACTGTAATCCTTTTTCCTGATGGAAACATGAGGGTTCAATGACCAGTAGAGACTGGGACAGCCTGTAATAGTGACATTGTGAATACCCATTTTTGCGAGCACTTGTGCGGTGAACTCACCGCGCACGCCAATTTTTACGGTACGCTCGGAAACGATTTTTAGAAAACGTTTCGTGCCTTCTGGAATATCGATTTCCTGCGTATCAATCGAAGGCAATTGCGCACCAAGTCCAACAATCAGGCAAGGCAACGTCGTGGCTTCTATGAAATCTGCCAGATAGCCAAAATCAAATCCCTTGAAGATAAAATTTGCAGCCGGAATAGCAATGAGGTCAAAATCCTGATTGATGGTTTCCATATTCTGACTGGTTCCGTACTTATAGCTCGTATAAGCTATCTCACGGCGCAGGCCACATCCAATCAGAAGGTTTCCGGTGTTTTTGCCTGTGCGCTCAAACTTTGTCTGATATGATAACCCTTCCCCTTGAACGGCATCTACAGGAGCCCCAATAAAAAGCACTCTCATTTTTCTCTATCACCCAACTAATTATTTTATAACAAAACATTTTAAGCACATTTAGATAAACAACACCAGCATTCATCAGTCAACACAACATTCGCCCAGGCAAGAATAAAATGCATTTCTTCGTGCTTTTCTCTTTCTTTCTTTTGCTGCATAGCCATGTGGCTTTTGCCCAAGCCGCTTCTTCTATGGATTCCGGCATGGCCAAAGATGAAGTATGGCGCTCCTTTCATCGGCTCCTTGTCGGAGATGCCACCTACTTGAGTAACGCCAACGATGCATCAGCCACCTGGATGCCCGACAGCACCATGGGGGCAGACTGGTTAATTAAGAACAGTACGCTGGCCGTTATGTCTCCTGCAATTAAGAATCGCCAGATTGCGATTACAGGTTTTAGCAATACATCTCAATCAAATAGCACTTCTGCCGGAGTTGCAGGAGCGGCCTACTGTAACAATGAAATTGTCGCATGTCGTGGGTTTTATGGGGATGTGCAATTTGAGAACGGTCTTTATGGATACGGGTTAGAACTGGCGATAAAAAACAAGAGCGGAAAGGAGATTCCCTCTACCCCCTATGGTACACAGAAAGGCGGAACCTTTGGTATCCAGCTTTCCGGCACAGGTGATCCTGCCTATGGCGGAACGGCAAACGCCTCTACATCAGCAGGCATTATTTTTATTGGCCAACAGCCTCATGCCTTTCATCGCGGCATCGTGTTCGGCAGCGATGCGCTGACGGGCACGACGGGGGACGACACCGGCACGGCGGTGGCGATTTCCATGGCGATGGGGCAATTGATTCAGTGGGAAAACGAGAAGAAACAGGCCGCCACGCTCGGCATCGCAAAAGGGGCGGAAGACGGATCGGTGGACATCATCGCCACACCGGCGGGGGCTTCGGGCAAACTCAAAACCCCGCGGCTGAATATCTCTGACATCCCCACTTCTCCCGAAGGGCTGGTCTCGGGGGACATCTGGCGCCAGGGCGATACGCTCAAGATCGTGCCGTGATGGGTGGTTGGTGGTTGGTGGTTGGTAATTTTCCAATCACTAATCACCATTACCCCACTCCTACCCTGCCTTGCGCTTCTTCTGCGTTGCGTCGGCGCTTTTTTGCGGCGGTGGTGTTTCTTCCGTCAACCCCAGATATGCCTGCACCTCCTTGCGGTATGCCTCGCGGTCTTCGAGCTGTTTCTTGTCCAAAATCACCCGGGAAGCGATGTATTCCTGCACATCCGTGATTTCCTTGTAATGCTGCTCAGCCTTACGCGAATGCGTCACGCTGGCGCTGTGGCGGCGGTGCATATTGAGCGACTTTGCAACAAACCCCACCTTACCGCAGTTCAGCGCGGCATAGGCATACATCTTCCAGTCGCTTGCCACCCGCATCGTCTCGTGATGCGCACGGGTCGCCTCCAGTGCGGCCAGAAACGCGCTTTTTCGCCATACCACGCCACTGACATTCATAATGATGTTCTTGATCGAGAGGAAGCGCCGCACGAACTCCTCGCCTTCCATCAGGAAACTCTGGTTGAACGCGCCGTCCTCCAGCGTATTGAAATAATAACGGTAGGAGTCGGCAAGCGGGTTGTCGTGTTCATCGCGCTGGCTGGAGTCGCAGAAAACAAACGCCGTGTCGGTGGATTCCAGCATCTCCATTGCCTCGTCGAGGAACTCAGGCTCGGCGATGTCGTCGGCTTCCGCAACCCAGACAAACTCGCTTCTGGCCAACTGCGTGCCTTTGTCCCACTGGCGATAACCGCTGCCGGAGTTTTTCTCGTTGGGGGTGATCGTAAACTGACGTTTGGTTTCCTCCCGATATTTCTCCAGCACTTCCAGGCTGTTGTCTGGCGAGCAATCGTCCAGCACCAGCACTTCGTTCAGCGGGTAGAACTGGTCGTAGATACTGTCCATCCGCGCAGGCAGAAAATCCGCGTAATTATAGTTCGGCACCACCACCGATACTTTGCGCAGCTCGGGCAGGAACAACTTAAGCAGATCAAACATGTAATCGTCAAAGCGGAAATCCTGCTCGATGGTGTCGACGCGCTTCCTGGCGGCGATGCGCCGCTCGGCGGGAGATGCATCCAACTGGCTGGTGATCGCTTCCGCAATGCCCTCAATATCCGAACGATGGGCGAGCTTGCCAAATTTTTCGATCACGTCCACTGAACCACCACTGCGGTGCAGGCCGACCAGCGGCAAGCCAGCACGCATGGCTTCCAGCACCACCGTCGGGAACGGATCCTCCCGCGAGGAGAGGAAAAACAGATCGGATGCCTCATAGACCGGCACGGGGTCGTCGGTGAAAGGCAGCATGTGGAAATGCCCTGCTTCCGGCGCTTCCTCGTCGGTATCCGACAGCAGCCAGTTCTGAATGTCCTGCGTCGCCGCACCCAGCCAGACGAAATGGATGTCGTTACGCAGACGGCAGATCAGGCGGGCGACGTTTTGGAAAATATCGAAGCCCTTGCGCGAATCGGCGTAGCCGACATTGAGCACGATTTTATCGTCCTTGCCCACGCCGAGTTTTTTACGAATCTCCGCGCTCAGCTCCGGTTTGGAAATCCAGGGCTTGTAGTTACCCTGCGGGCGGATGATGCATTTGCTCCTGTCGCAGTCCTTAGCGATGGAGAGGAACCCGTCACGCACCTGACGTGCCGCGAAAATGATGGTATCCGCATGCTCCGCAATGGCTTCGAGATTCGGTTCCAGATGATAGTCATGAATCAGGCGCGGCAGTTCGTGCACCAGCGAGATGACGGAGAATCCACGATCTTTCAGATACGGAATCACCCGCCCGGAGACGGTGGTATTCACCAGCGCCTTGCGAAAGCCCTGATCCCGCAGCGAATCGAAAATCTCGGCCAGATTGCCGTCGCCATGGCTCGCCTGATAGGTCGGCGCGACTTCTTTATAGGTCTCCACCAGCGGCCCGTCGCCCAGCACTACAATCGCTACTTCCACGCCGAATTGCTGCTTGAGTGTCTTGGCCATATGCAGCACGAGAAGCTGCGCGCCGTGTGGATAGGCGTCATGCGTGAAAACAACGACTTTTTCTTTCTCAGTGTATTTCTTGCGATGCGTGAGCGCCCGCGCCGTAGCATTCAGATACGCTCCGCCGAAATGCACGTCCGGCTCCAGATATGCCGCTTCTGCCCATTCATTCCATGCGTTGATAAACACAATGGACTCGCCGTAAAATGGGTTTTTCTGCGCGTATTCGGTGATATGCCGTAGCCACTCCTCATAACGCTGGGGTGTGGAGCCATGATAGGTCGTCCCCCTGCCCTGCCTTCTGGCGTCATTGTCCCAGGAAGGCGTCGCACCACGCAACACAGGGAAATTCGGCTTGGGCGTGGCCAGCGCCTTGTCCACCAGCGCATCATAAGAGACGGCGTAGCCAGTATAGCGTTGATCCAGCACCTCCAACTGATCAGTGATATGCGGCACATCCTCAGCAATCTTGTGCGGCGGAAATTCAATCGCGCCATCCAGTCCGTATTCCCCCGGGTCGGCGGCACCAAAGCCCAGCACCATCATGATGACCGGCTCGATATTGAATTCGGACTTCCACAGCCTGCGCCAGCGGGCGATGGTTTCCTTCGCATCCGGAATGATGCCCGGACGGTAAATGGTAAACAGCGGGCGACCATCCACTTTTACATAACGCTCGTCGGCGAAATACCGATTCATATCGGCGAGGAAGGCCATGTCGTCTCCCTCATGGTAATCCTGACCGAGCAACACATCCTTATCGAACCCGTCCCAGCGGCGCGTCCAGTTTTCATTGGCCCAGAGAATCGAGAAGGAGAAATCCAGGCTCTTGTCTTCGAGGAAGGCATCGAGCGGCTTTTCCAGTACGCGCTTGCCGTTGAACCAGTAATAATAGAAGCAGAAGCCTTCCAGCCCTGCCTGCTTGGCCATTTCCACCTGCTGTTTCATCACGCCGGGCATGGTCAGATTGTAGTGACCGAGCTCCTCCGGGATGCGCGGCTGATAGTGCCCCTTATAGCGCGGTACGCCGCGGGCGATATTACGCCATTCAGTAAAGCCCACGCCCCACCATTCGTCATTTTCGGGAATCGCATGGAACTGCGGCAGATAAAACGCCAGCGCCTTGGCCTTAGGCTTGCGCGCACCTACGATGCTTGTGTCGCGCTTCTCATGCAGCGGGCCCGGCGCGGCAAAATAGCGGATGTCGTCATGAATGCAATACCCCTCACGCACGCGGTAAGGGTGCGTTTTCAGTCCCTTCGCCTTCCCTTCCTGCACATAGTGTAACAGTGGGTTTATTTCCGGTGGCAACTGGTGTGTGGTGCGATAGAAATTTACATCGAAGAACAGGCTTGGGTTGCGTCCTTCCGTCCAGCCATTGCCAACGAAATGTTCGAACGGATCGATACCAGCCGCTTTGATATCGGGGTTGTGCTCGAGATAAAACTCGCGATCGAACTCGGCTTCCATCGCCCCTTTTTCTCCTGCGCTCGCCTGCGCCGGTTTGCCCACGCGCCCTTCCAGACGCCCCGCAACCAGAAAATGCCAGAACGGGTTGACGCCCGCCTCGCGGATGTCCGGGTTCTTGTCGAGGTAATAATGGGTAGAGAATTCGGGATGCGGATCGCGCCCTTCCCGCCAGCCGGTAGTGTTGTAATGCTCTACCGGGTCAATACCCGCTTCCCTGATGTCCGGGTAGCAGGCCAGATAAAATTCACGGCTGAACCCATCGGCCACTACCCGCGCCACTTCGTCTTCGGGCTTAGGGGTGGTTTTCTCCGGCTCAGGCAAGGAAGCAGGTTCTTTCACGGTCGCTTCCATCCGGCTTGCAGATGCATCACCCTTCAACAACATACTGCGGGGCGAATGCGGAAGCGAGTTGTCACCTACGCGCACGTCAATCACATGTTTTGCGCCGTCGAGATAGGCGGCGGGAATCGGAATACGAAATGCATGAAAGCCATTGCCAATGTCGGCATCTTTAAGGTCTTCGCGGAAATGCTCTGCGCTGCTATTGGTAACAAATTTCCCGTCGATGAACAGGGTCACCGGAAGGCTGTCATTGGGGTGGCTTTTGTTACACGCCCATCCTTCAACAAAATTATCAACAATATTGTCGAGGCTTCCGTCCAGATTCACCATTTTTTTCCTTAAGCCCCTTATCTAATACGAGCTGAGCTTGCCATACTTCTTGCAAAAAACAGGATTCCTGCGGGTTATACTGGGAAGAAATGCCAAATTCAACTGCAAAATCGCGTTGTTCTTTTACCTTTTTATGGATTTTATTAACCATACTTAACGAGCCTCCTTTCAATTTCCTATATTTTTCCGCCATTCCAAACGAAAAAATCACATTCCGCAGCAACATTTTTCTACCATAGGTATGGTTTCTAATTGACTTTGTTTCTATTGCGAGTATCTTGGCCGGATCCTATGACCCTTATCCAAGCAACATGAGGCAGATGATGACCAAAACCTATGTATACCCCACTGGCATCGCTTACACCCAGGCGGAAGCGAATAAAAATGGTCAGCTTCAGACAGTGACCATTAGCTTACCCGTGGGAAAGAATCTCAGTATTCTCGAAGCGCAGGAAATTCATCATGACCTCTCTCGCGCTCTTGGAATTGCCAGCTACCTTGCAAATACGAACAATGACAATACTCCCGAGGGCGGCAAAAGCCTCCAGGAAATATTCCAGCTGACTCCTGAAGCCCTGCAGGCGAGCATTTAATTTGCCTGCTGCTTGCGCGCCTGGGCACTCGTTGGCGCGAGTACGGGCGGGCGGCCGATAGAAATATAGGTAAAGCCCAGCTTTTCCATTTCTTCAGGTGAGAAGACGTTGCGCATATCAACCACAACCGGCGCCGCCAGTTGCGTTTTCACCGCCGCCATGTCCATCGTACAAAATTCCTCCCATTCCGTAGCCAGTACCAGAACTTCCGCCCCTTTGATTGCGTCCTCCTTACTGGCAACGTATTCAATAACGGAGCCGGTAATTTTTTCTGCATTAGCCATGGCCTTGGGATCATACGCTGCCACCTGTGCGCCTTTATGCGCCAGAGCTTCGGCGACCGTTAAAGCCACACTGTCGCGCACATCATCCGTTTCGGCTTTGAACGCCACCCCCAGATACGCGATTTTCTTTCCCTCTACGACTCCCCCGCACGCCTCGATCACTTTCGCTGTCATGCGGTGCTGGCGCTGCCGGTTTACCGCAATCACCGCTTCTACGATAGTGATAGGAGAAAGCGCACGCTCCCCGATGCCGACCATCGCCAGCGTGTCCTTCGGAAAACAGGAGCCGCCATATCCCGGCCCCGCTTTCAGGAATTTGGGGCCAATACGACTATCCAGGCCGATACCTTTGGCAACATCCTCCACATCCGCTCCGAGGCTTTCGCAAAGATCAGCCACCTCATTAATAAAGCTCACCTTGGTTGCCAGAAAGGTGTTAGCCGCGTATTTAATCAACTCGGAAGAAATGATGCGGGTAAAGAAGACCGGCACACCGCGCTGCGATAATGGCGCATACAGGCGATTCATAACCTCACGGGCACGTTCGCTCTCAACCCCCACCACCACCCGGTCAGGCTGCATGAAATCTTCCACGGCGCACCCCTCGCGCAAAAACTCAGGATTGGATGCCACATCAAAATCCAGCGCAGGGTTGGCACTTCTGATAATCCGGGCGATCTCATATCCCGTCCCTGCGGGAACGGTGGATTTCGTTACGATAACCGCATAGTGATCCAGCGTGGCGGCAATTTCTTCTGCCACACCATATACATAGCTGAGGTCGGCAAAGCCATCCCGGGCGCGGGTAGGTGTGCCGACAGCGATGCTGACAACTTCCGACTCGCTAATCGCCTCCTTCAGGTTCGCCGTAAAACTCAGACGCCCTGCCGCTACATTGCGCGCAACCATCTCCTCCAGACCCGGCTCATAAATCGGCACCTCACCGCGACGAAGGGACGCAATTTTTTCCGGCTGGTTATCCACGCACGTTACCTCCATTCCCATTTCCGCGAAACAGACGCCACTTACCAGCCCTACATATCCCGTCCCTATCACCGTAATTTTCATGCACGCTCCTTTAGCGATTTCGCAGTCTGCAAAGTACCAACATAGCAATGGATTAGTTAAAGCAATCTTATTAAATAAGCTTTGCTTCTTTTTATCGCTCCGCCCGGCGTTAAAATAAGGTTTACGACACAGCGGACAATTAAGCGAATATTAACCCCCCCCACCCTTCGGTAAAAATAAAAAAGTCCGGATATTCACTAAAAAATTAGAATTATCTGTCAAAACTATCGTAGCGGATAGAGGACATGAGTAAAATAGACGGCAATCTGGATAACATTATCAATGGCACTGTGGAAGGCTGGGCGCTGCAAAGCACGGCTCCCCACAGCACTTTGATTGTGAGCCTGTTCATTGATGGCACATTTGTCACCAACGGGCTGAGCGGGCATTTTCGGGAAGACCTGCAGCAGGCAGGTATCGGAGATGGCCAGCACGCTTTCTATATTCCTATTCCCCACACACTCCTTGATGGAAAGGAGCATGTGATAGATGTGCGTGTGGGCGAGCATTCGCTGCATAATTCTCCCCGGACTTTTACCCTTCACAATGGCTTTCACCCTCCCACACCTTCCGCTTCTGCTTCTGCATCTGTCCCCGCTTCCCTCCCTCCCTTACCGCCATCGCCAAAAAATGAGGGGAAAGTCTCTCCCAAACCCGCTTTATCGCTGGAAGGCTCCTTTGAGCATATCGAAGAGGATTTCGTGCGCGCCTGGGCATGGAATAAAGCCTCTCCCTCCTCACATATTTCCGTTACCATGATCATCGACGGCGAGGAAGCCATCACTGCACAGGCCGACTTGCGCCGGGACGATCTAAAGAAAAACAAGAAGGGAGAGGGTGACCATGGTATAAAGCTGCCTATTCCGCTGCGTTTCTTTGATGGAAAGGAACATGAGGTGGCGCTGGTATTCACCGATACGGGAAAGCCACTGAAGAACTCACCTAAAACAGCCACGCTGGCGGCCAAACCCACGTTTGCGGGAAGTCTGGATGCTGCGGATTATCCCGATATCAGAGGTTGGGCATGGAATCAGACCCGCCCCGAGGAGACACTGAGCGTCGATATTTACCTGGATGACAAAAAAATCTTTACCGTTAAGGCCGACGAATTACGCGGTGATCTGGAAAAAGCAGGTATCGGAGATGGCAAAAAAGCATTCCGCAAAAAAATCACTTCCACGCTGGATCCTTCGCGCAGTTATAAGATCAGTGCAAAAATCGCCGGGACAGATTTTGAACTCAAGAAAAGTCCCCGTATCCTGAAATTCCCCGCCTGTGAGAATGCCTTTCACAGTCATATCGAACGGCGGGAAGGCGTCAGGAGACCGTCCACCAGCGCCACCATGGTAGAAAAAGCCGCCAAGGAAACCGCGCTGCCACTCCAGTTACTGCCTGCTGAAAAAGTCGTCCTGCCGGATATGTCGCTTGCGGCATCACACCGCATCGCATTACAGAATGTGCCGCCGCCCACCATTATCGTACCCATTTACAACGCCTACGAAGCGGTATGTGAATGCCTGGAAGCCTTAGTGGAAAACACAAGCTGTCCTTCGCATTTGCTGCTCATCAACGATTGCAGCACAGACAAGCGCATTGCGCCGCTGCTGAAAAAATACGGCAAGCGCCCCCATGTAGAGGTGCTGACCAATAAAGAAAATCTTGGCTTCACCCGAACGGTCAATCGCGGCATGAGCCACGCCCGGCATGACGTTATCCTGCTGAACAGCGATACTCAGGTCACTCCGCGCTGGCTGGAGAATATGATCTATGCCGCATACCGTGACCCCTGCGTGGCGACGGTTACTGCCATATCCGATAATATCGGCGCTTTTTCTGTTCCATACGCCGGGAACAATGAAATGCCCGCCTGGCTTGGCCGCGACGAAGTGGGGCGCATCATGGCTGCAACCAGCCAGGGAATTTACCCTGACGCGCCGACAGGTAACGGATTTTGTATGTATGTCAAGCGTGAGGCTCTCCATCAGGCCGGATTGTTTGACCATGAAAGCTTCCCCCGCGGTTATGGGGAAGAAAACGATTTCTGTATGCGCACGCTGAAACTCGGCTGGCGACATGTGGTCGATGATTCCACCTTCGTCTTCCATAAACGCTCCGCGAGTTTCGGGGAGGAAAAGCAGAAACTCATCGGCAAATCATCGGAGACATTACGCGCAAAACACCCAGAATATAAAATGCTCGTGGGTGATTTTACCCAATCCCCCGCCATGTTACAAATGCGGCTGAATATCCAAAAAGCACTGGATGTGCTGGAGGAAGCGCATCAGCACGAACGCCCTATCACTCCTAATGCACTTCCGCGTATTCTCTATATTTTGCACGGCGGTGCGACGGGTGGTACGCCGCAAACAAACGCGGATCTGATGCAAACCATGCAGGGCACCTACGACACTTTCGTGCTGGATTGCGATTTCGAGCGCATCGTGCTGAAGCGTTATATCAACGGCGTGTTCTACGAAATGGAGCAATGGACGTTGCTGCGCAAAATATCGCCCCTGGAGATCAACCGAGACGACTACAACGCCGTACTCTTCGAGGTGCTTAAGCGATATGCATTTGAGCTGGTGCATATTCGCCATCTGTACAAGCACATGATGACGCTGCCCCGGGTAGCGCACACACTGAATATCCCCGTTATCTTCTCCTTTCACGATTTTTATCATGTTTGTCCAACCATCAATCTGGTGGATGAAAAAGGCAAATACTGTGGTGGCATCTGCACAAAATCCATCCCATTAGCCGGTGAAGATTGTGCCACGCCGTTCACACACCTCACCCTGCCCCCCCTGAAGGATCAGTGGGTGTATAGCTGGCGCGAGAAGGTGCGGGAGTTTCTGCCTTACGTCGATGCATTCGTCACTACCTGCGATGACGCCAGAGCCATTTATACCCGAACCTATCCCGAGATGAAGGAAAAGCCGTTTCAGGTCATTGAGCATGGCCGCGATTTCGATCGCCAGGATCACCTGGCAAAAACGCCAGAAATGGGAAAACCGCTGCGCATCCTGATTCCCGGTCAATTGACCCAGCATAAGGGGGCGGATTTCATTGCCGAGCTGATCGCCATCGACCAGAAGCAGAAAAAACAATGCCTCGAATTTCATTTTTTGGGCAATCTTCCCGAGCGTTACCGTCATCTGGGCGAATGGCACGGGGTATATCAACGCCATGAGTTTCAGGATCGCGTCGCGGAAATAGGCTGCCATATCATGGGTATTTTTTCCATCTGGGCGGAAACCTACTGCCATACGCTTTCTGAGTCCTGGGCATGTGGCATCCCGGTGGTTGCCTCTCATTACGGCGCGCTGGGCGACCGTATCGGCAAACACGGCGGCGGCTGGCTGGTGGATATAGACAATCCTCAGGAAGCGTACAAAATCATTTGCGGCATCATTTCCGATCCCAAGGACTACACGGCAAAAGCTCGCCAATCGAGCATCAGGAACTTACGCACCACAAAAGAAATGGGGCAGGATTACGCAGCCCTTTATACTTCAGTTCTGCAAGCAAGAAAGGTGTTTGAATAATGCAGCCGACACAGCCCTCCTCTCTCGTGGATATGGAACCCATTGAAGGACGATTCGAACATGTCCGCAATGCCACCATTATGGGCTGGGCATACGATGCCTCTCTGCCGATGAACCGCCCGACCGTACAGATTTTCGTGGATGGGGAGTTATTTGTAGAGCTTCGCGCCGATCGCTACAGAGGCGATCTGGAGCGGCACGGAAAAGGCGACGGTAAATACGGGTTTCAGTATCCGCTCCCTATCCCTTTGCTGGATAACCAGCCTCACTCCGTTTCCATCCGAGAAAAAGGCACAGGGTCAGAGCTTGCCGGAAGTCCACGCGAAGTAACGTTCTCGCGGAATGTCCCCCTGCTGCTGCAAAAAGCGAATTTTGAGACTTATTCCGAACTCATCGGCTCGGAACGCAGTCCGTTTCATCACCATCATATCAGCGGTGACCCCGCGTTTCGCCATCATTTTCTACCGTTGGGGCAAGAGACCGACTTTTATGAAACGGATCCTCTGCATCTTTACGAACTCCAGGACGTATATGTCATGTTCCCCGACGGCGTCATCTTCACCGAAGAAAAAGTGCTGGGAAAAAGTCTGTATCTGGTCAACCCTCTCAATTACGGGCATGTCACAGGCGTGACGCCCGACACGCTTGAAATCAGCTTTGCCCCGGAAGAAGTGGAGCATATCTCCAAGCCTGCTTTTCTGGCAGCAGGCGGCAGCCAGTATAATTATTATCACTGGCATATCGACATTCTTCCCCGCCTCATGGCGCTGGATTATATCGAGGAGAAACCGCATTTATGGTTCGCCGCAGCCAATAAATTTCAGAAGGCGATGCTGCACTACATTACGCAGCAATTCGAGGATTATGAGTTTCACTATGTCAGAGGCGAGAAAATCTGTCAGTTCAAGCGCCTCTATTATACTCCGGGTCTGGGCGGCAAAGGCGAGAGGCAGTCTGCGCGGATAGCGTCTTTCTACGATACGCTGTTGCAACAATTACACCCCGCGCTGGAACAGTACCGTACGAACAAATTGCCCACGCGCCTCTATATCACACGGGGCAACAACCCCCGGCGTAAGCTCGAGAACGAAAACGAACTTATCGCACGGCTGAAAAAAGAATTCGGATTTGTGGCTGTCAATCCGGGAGACTACCCCTATGAACACCAGGTGGCGCTTTTCCATCATGCGGAAATCATTGTGGGCCCTCATGGTGCAGCCTTTACGAATTTCCTCTATTGCCGGGATGCAACGAAGGTGTTGGAGATTTTTCCCGACAAATACATCAATCTGGGGCTACAGCGCCTTGCCAATCTGCGTGGGCTAAAATACCGTTATGCTCTGGGGACTACACAGCACAAGGATAATCGATCCATTCACGATTTATCCTTCAAAGCTCCCGTCGCGGCGATTATTTCTCAGGTAAAGGAGCTTCTTACCGCCTGAAGAACACCAGAAACACAAGACTTCTCTTTACTCTTGCCCCCTGAGGAAAACCATGGATTTCACAACAATATTTTGTGGGATTGTGCCTTCCGCCCCCCAGATTTATCCCGGATTAGAACAAAAGCAGATTTAATTATAGAAAAATTAATAATCCCTCGTTACAATAGAGATTAGCAGCAGTGTAGTTGCTATTAAATGGTTCAGGTAGAACTCTATGGAATTTACGTCGATAACATCGCGTTACAGATATGTAGATACGCTTGTCTCCCGGAGTACTTCGCGTGTTTCTCAAAATATATCTGCACTTTCTTCTGGCAGTCGATTGACACGCGCAGCGGATGATGTTGCCGGACTTTCCATCGCTACCAAACTCCGATCCCATACCACCACCATTCGCTCCAATCTGACGAACCTTGCGCAGGCGGACAGCCTGTTGCAGGTGATGGATGGCGCCCTCCATGAGACGACCAACATCCTGCAACGCATGAATTCCATCGTGACCATGGCCAATAGCGGCGCGATATCCTCTGCCGAGCGCGGCTTCCTCCAGATCGAGGTGGATGGGCTGGTCAAAGAGATTGATCGACTGCTGAAAGAAACAAATTTTAATGGAGTGTCGCTTTTTGGCAGCGGGTACCGCCCTCCGGAAGCGGAAACGCCCGATGCAGACATCGCCTCACTCTATGACGTGCAGGGAAAAGGAAGCGGCGTGTATACGGTGCGGGCAGGCGATACGGTATTCAGCACTTATGTGGATACGATCGGAGAAGGCGCCGATCAGGAAAACTGGCTGCTCATTGGCCGTGGACGCGATGGATGGGAATTTGATGATGATGGCCAGGGCGATGCGGCTTACCTTGCAAACGGCTTGGGAACACCCGGCGCGTTCGACCCCATTGCTTTAGATTCTGCAAGCATCAATGCGCTGTTGCAGGAAAACGGCCTGACGCTGGACGATATTGAAATCCGCATCAAACGCGCCGCCGATGAAGCCGGACAAAGCTATCAGGAATTGCGGCAACGCCCGCTGGGGCCACAGGAATGGTCCTGGCAATTCGATAAGGTAAACTACGACACCCAATATGACGTACAAAGCTCAAAATTGGGTGCGGCTTTTTCCGATAGCTTTTCTTCCATGGACGATACCACTGTTACCCTTGCGGCGGATTCGGGCGACAATTATCAACGCCTCCTGACCAGTGCCAGCGCCAACGCCAATATTAACGGTGGAATTCGGGGCTTTCAGTATGGAGCCACTGTGGCAGGGACGACGGGCACCACCGACCCCAATTCTTTTTTCTGGGATAGTGGAGCTGCAGGTCATGCCATGCCGTATGCGGAAGTCTATATTCGGGTCAAAAGCACCGTCACCCATAACACCACGCAGGTTGCCGATGAATTCATTGATCCTCGCAGTATTAAAGGCCTGGAATTGTGGCTGGATGCCAATGATCTGGACGGCGACGGTAGCGCGGAGGGATTAAATGAGTCCGGACAGGCGGGCGGCGTTGTCTCTGTATGGAAAGATAAATCCGGCAACGGCGCGGATCTGAAAGCGGTGGTTGCCGGGCCAACCACCGGCGCACGCACTATCAACAATCTGAATGTTCTCGACTTCAATGGCGCGCAAGCCATGATCAATATCGAAAACGCCGCCGATCTTTATGGCGACGAATACACCTGGTATGTGGTCGCCCAGGATGATGTCCCCGGTGACGAAGACTTCCTGATGTATGCCAAGGGTGGTGCCGCAGGTCTGGAATCAGGCGGCAATTATGACGGATACGGCACCCTCGCCATCCAGCTGGAAGCAAGCCTGGGATTTGGTGGCAACAGCTATGCCTCTATCCTTTTTAACCAGAATGGAAATAGCGGTTTGGATTCGCGCATCCAGACACCGCAGGCCATGGAAACCGGCACCGCACAGATCATTGGTGGCGACTGGAAAATCGGGGAATACTCCACTTCCTATGTCAATGGCTTCTCTTCCAGCAAGTATCTCCTCGACACGCTGGCAAATCGCATCAACGGCAACACGACCACCGCATCCGCTTTCACCATCGGCTCTAACGGCTCCACCAACACCAACCTGAGCCGCTGGCATGACGGTGCCGTGGCGGAAGTCATTGTTGTCAGCAATCGTATGTCGGTGGATGAACGCCAACGTCTTGAGTCTTATCTGGCGCAGAAATGGGGGCTGGAAGATGAATTGCCGGATTATCATCTGTATAAATCCGGCTCGCCCACCAAGGCATTGCAGATGAAGATTTCCGATGCATATGAAAATGAAGGCGTCGTGGGCAACGTAAACGTCAATGATTATGAGAACGTCTCTTATTCTATCGCAGGCGCATATAAAGACATATTCTCTATCAATGGTGAGACGGGTGAATTGCGCGTGATTGATCCGAGCAAACTGCTCGATATTCAAAGCAAGTCCATTGTTCTGCGTGTGCAGATTGAAGGGGAAGGCGTGGGGGCAACACCTCTTTTTATGCCAGTGGAAATTGCGCTCGATAAGCGGTTTATGGGATTCCAGGTGCTGGATGGTGAGAATAAGACGCTTTTCGTGTCCGTGGATCACTTCAACACGAATGTCCTCTTCGACAATCAGAGCATCTCTGTATTGACACAGGAAGCAACCATTACCTCCGCAGCCCTTGTACAGTCGGCGATTGATAAAACCACCGCTTTCCGTGCCGAAGTAGGTTCTAAACAATCCAGCGTGAATATTCTGACGGATTACAATGCACAGGCGCTACGCAATCAGGATAATGCGCGTGGGGTTATTGAAGATACAGACATTGCCGCTACCTCCACCGAATTTGCTACCAATCTGGTGAAGAACAACATGGCCATCGCCATGGCTGCGCAGGCCACTCAGTTACAAACGGAAGTGGCCACCCGCATCTTCGAGTCGCTGGGCAGTTAGGATTCCTGAAACACCCAATCCATAAGTGTTGCCTCGGATGCGACGTCGCCGGGTCTACCCTCATTGAGCGGTTGTTCGCTATGCTGCACATAGAGACTCAGCACATTCTCCGATTCCCATCGCATACGATCAATGACCGGCTCAGCGAATCCCACCGCATCGGTCAACACATATTCTTCTTCCGGCTGCAGGGTGGATTCATTCAGTATCATCGCCACCAGGCATTGTCCGGTGCTATCCGCTCGGTAGAGCACCAGCGGGCGGTTATCGTTCAGTACCAACACCTCGGGACGGCTGATGGGCACCTGCAGCGTTCCCCCTCCCTCCAGCGCAAAAGGCTCCGTCCGCCTGCTGATGGTTGCCGTCTCCCATGCCCCCTCCCGCTGGCGCGTAATATGATATTGCGGAATACCGTGCGCGTCATCGGCATAATAGACGGTCAGGGGCGTACCTGTGCGATCTATTGCCGCGCCCGACTGATTCATCAGATTGCTGCCGGGAGCAATGGCCACTGCCGTTTCACTGTTTACCTGAGTGACGGGAAGGCGTAGCGGCTGGTGCCGTGAGGTCATCCAATGACGTCCTCCATCTGCGCTCAAAAGATAATCTATATTGTTATTATTTACACGTTCACGTTCTCCCAGCGAATGTGTCCGCCAGGTAGTAAAAAGGTGGATGCGCCCCTGCTTATCCAACAACGGCGTCTGCAGATAGGGGTTGCTTGTCCACGGATGCTGCAACATTCCCGACAGAATGGGAAGGTCGTCATCGCACCAGATTTTTGTTCCTGTATCATAGCGTTTCAGACGCACTTCTCCATTGCCGCTCACGCCGTGGCGGTAAAGAAAATAAAACGCATCCCCCTGCCCCGCAGGATGAAGAAAGAACGGGTAACATACCTGCCTCTCGAAGCAGGATGTCATCGGCTCCGGATCGCCAAAGCTTTCCAGATCGTGCGGTTTCTCCGTCCGTCGATACCGCAGTGGCGTGTTGTGATGGTAATAGCTCACATGCACATGCCCCTGTCCATCTACCCCAATGCTTGCCGTCAAATGCGCGTCAGTCAGCTCCGCGAAACCTTCCAGCACTACCCGCTTGATCTCACCGCCACTTAATGGCCTCTGCACCACCACCAGTTCCCGGGCAGAGGTATAAAACGCCGCGTATTGAAATCCACCGCGTGTGCATAGCCCCTGGCGGTAAATAGCTGTATTGAGTGTGTTACCTGACCAGGCCAACCCCAGATCGATCTTAGAGACACATGTTGCTTTCATGACTAAATTATAACAGGGATACAAAAAAACACAATTTACATAACATGGATGATTTCTTGCATGTGACTGATATTTTGTTATAATTTTTAGATGCAATATTTTTCTCTCTTTTTATCGCGCCACAAAGGAACTATGCTTCCCGATAAGATGAAAAGGTTGTTAAGTCATACAATTCTCACTGGCAGCGTATTGTATGTCGGGGCGATTAGTGTGGTGTCCGCCCTGCCCGATGGCGGGGTGATTAGCTTCGGCGCAGCGGAGATACGCAACGCGGGTTCGCACACGCTAGTATTCCAGGGTTCTGACCGTGCGGTGGTGGACTGGCGGAGTTTTGACGTTGCGCCTGGCGAGGAGGTGCATTTTGCGCAAGCCTCGGCGGGTTCGGCGATTCTCAACCGCATTCACGACACGGACGCCTCGCGCATTGACGGGGCGCTGACCGCCAACGGTCAGGTGTATCTGGTCAACCCCAACGGCATGGTATTCGGTCACGGCGCGCAGGTGGATGTGGGGTCGCTGGTGGCGAGCACGGCGGATATCTCCGACAGCGCATTCATGCAGGGCGGCGCGCTGACGTTTGATACGCCGGGCAACCCGAACGCGACGATTGTCAATGCGGGTACGATCACGGTAAAAGACGGCGGGCTGGCGGCGCTGGTCGCCCCGAATGTAGAAAACAGCGGTATCATTACCGCGAAGTCGGGCACGGTGGCGCTGGCTTCGGGCGATACCATGGTGGTGGATTTTTACGGCGACGACCTGTTGTCGGTGGCGGTGTCGGACGCGGTGACACGCCAGTCGGTGAGCAACACGGGCACGCTCAGCGCGACGGACGGCGGGCGGGTGCTGATGACCACGGCGCAGGCCTCTTCGGTGATCGACAGCGTGATTAACATGAACGGCATTGCCGATGCGAGCAGCGCCACGGATGAAGGCGGCGTGATCGTGTTTGCGGGGCAGGATGCAGACATTACGCTGGGCAGCAACGCCTCGGTGAAGGCGACGGGCAACACGGGCGGCGGCACGGTGCGCATCGGCGGGGAGTATCAGGGCAAGGGCGCCACGCCCACCGCCAGAACCACCACCATGAAGAAAGGCGCCAGCATCGACGCCAGCGCCACCGGCACCGGCAATGGCGGCGAGGTGATCCTGTGGTCGGACGATACCACGGTCTTCGCTGGAGATATTAAAGCTACAGGCGGCAATGGAGAAGAAGCGAGGTCAGGAGCATCCGGCGAGGACAGGAGTCCGAGCGAGCCATCAGCCCGCGAAGCGGTGTCCCATGCGAGCGACAGTACGTCGCGCAGCGGGGACAACCAAAATAACGGCGGCTTCATCGAAACCTCGGGCAAACAGAAACTCTACGCCACCGGCAATGCGGATGCTTCCGCGCCCAACGGTCAGGCCGGGCAATGGCTGCTCGACCCCACCAACGCCACCATCAGCAACGGCGCGGGCACGGACGTCTCGGCGGGGGGCACGTTCAGCGGCCAGGCGGCGATCGACGCCACCACCATCCAGACGGCGCTCAATAACGGCACGTCGGTGACCATCACCACCACCAGCGGCGGCGGCGATGCAGGCGATATCACCCTGAGCAACGCCACCATCGCCAAGACAGCGGGCGCAGACGCCACCCTCACGCTAAAGGCGGAGAATAACATCCTCACCGCGGGCACCAACTCCATTACCTCCAACAGCAGCGGCAACAAACTCCACACCATCCTGTGGGCGAACTCGGATAATCTGGGCAGCGGGGCGATCAACCTCACCAACACCACCATCACCACCAACGGCGGCAACTTCGTGGCCGCCGGGGGACTCGATGACGGTGCAAACGGCGGCACCGCAGGGGATGGGATTCCGGATAATTTTACGCAGGGAGGCGCGGGAGCTATTGAAGGGGCGCGGCTTACCAACAGCGTCATTACCACCGGTGCGGGCAGCATCACCCTGCTTGCCAGAGCGCAGGACAACGCGGGAGCAAGCAACCGCATCGGCATCGTCATGGAAACCGGCACCAAGCTGCAATCGACCACCGGCAAGATCACCCTCAAAGGCAGTGCCGGGGTCGGAAACCAAACCAATCAGGGCATTAACCTTTCCGATGCAGGGACGCTGATCACCTCACAGGAGGGCGATATCAGCCTGACGGGTGTGGGCAACAGCACCGGCCTGGCAGGCAGCAACGACAATTACGGGATTATTATTAAGAGCAATGCCTCAATCACCTCTACCGGTACCGGCGCCAATGCCGCCAAGATTACCATTAATGGAACTGGCGGCGCGGGCGAAGACAATAATGTCGGTGTAAAAATGTCCGGGACTGCCATTATTACTTCCGTAGACGGGGATATCAGTCTGACTGCTACGGGCAACAGCAACGGTGCGTTAGGCAGCGACAATAATCATGGTTTATGGATACTTAGCAGTTCACAGATCACCTCCACCGGCACCGGCGCGGACGCCGCAAAGATCAACATCAACGCCACCGGCGGGGCGGGCGATAACGGTAATAATGGTATAGGTTTCAGTTGGCCGTTAACTCTCATCTCCACCAAAGACGGTGACATCACGCTGACAGGTAGCGGGAATAGTAGGAGTGCGGCGGGAAGCAACACCAATTACGGAATATCGATTTCCGCCGGATCCGTAACTTCCACAGGGTTGGGAAAGCTCATCTTTGATGGAACAGGAGGAAATGGAGAAGATCAGAATTTTGGCACATTGCTTACCGGCACGTCCACGGTTACCTCGGCGTATGGCGATATCTCCCTCAGCGGGCAGGGCGGAAGCATGGGGGGAGCGGGGAGTAACCATAATTATGGTGTTTTAATTACGAATTCATCCACGCTCTCTTCCACCGGCAGCGGCGCGAGCGCCGCCAAAATTACGCTCAACGGTACGGCAGGTGCAGGTGATTCAGAGAATAGCGGCACTTTCATTCACACCAATGCGGTGGTCACTTCAAAGGATGGCAACATCTCCATCATCGGCCAGGGCAATACGGCTCTTCCTGCGGTGGGAACCTACAACCGTGGCATTCGAACGGGGGGAGGAAGCAGCGTTTCCTCAACCGGCAACGCCACCATCACTCTGAACGGTACGGGTGCGACCGCAGATGATTATAACTTTGGAATAGGTCTCAATAACTCCAGTATTTCAAGTATAAACGGTGCCATCAGCCTTACTGGCACGGGAGGCTCGACCGGAAATGCCGCAAGTAATGGCAATACCGGGATAGATGTTTCCAATGTCACTACGCTGACTTCCACCGGCACCGCTACCATTACGCTCAACGGCACGGGTGGGGCGGGGGATAGCAGCAATCTTGGCATTAATTTGAACACTACCTCCACCATCACAAGCATAGACGGCGATGTCAGCCTCACCGGGATTGGCAAAACCGCGCTCGCGGCGGGCAACATCAATA
>Ga0209573_1002093_pt1 | contig 27048 bp, 20 predicted proteins | sample TNRBio252014_DNA_FD_185870 | JGI IMG/M metagenome (GOLD analysis project Ga0209573, IMG submission 185870) | Wastewater treatment Type I Accumulibacter community from EBPR Bioreactor in Madison, WI, USA - TNR Reactor_6/25/2014_ DNA (SPAdes)... | ecosystem: Engineered > Bioreactor > EBPR >... | reverse complement strand
GACGAGACCCAGCGGCGGGGAATCTATGATGAGGTAGTCGAAATGCGCGCGCAGGTATTCGAATAACTTGGGCATTCGCTCGCTTTGGATCAATTCCGCGGGGTTGGGCGGGATGGGGCCGCTGGAAATATGCCAAAGGAACGGATGGACGCCGGATTCCTGCACGATGTCCGTTACAGTGGCTTCGCCGATCAGGTACTGGCTAAGTCCTTTCTGAACCACGCCTTCCCGGCCCAAATATTTGCTGAGTTTGGGTTTGCGCATGTCTAAGCCAATGACCACCGTTTTTTTGCTGGAGAGCGCCATGCTCATGCCGAGGTTCAGGGTGATGAAACTTTTGCCTTCGCCGCTGACACCGGAAGTGATCAGGTATGCCTGGCAGCCTTCGCCGGTGCGGCCAAATTCGAGGTTGGTACGCAGCAGGCGGAACATTTCGGCCACCGCCGAGCGGCTGTTGGGCTTCACCACGAGGTGTTCGCCGGATTTGCTGAAGCCGATGGTTCCGAAGATGGGTACCGTGGAAATGGCTTTGAGGTCTTCTTCGCTTTGCAGGGTATCGTTGAGCAGGTCGCGCAACAGGATGAGGCCGGCGGGCAGGCCGAGGCCCAGTACAAAAGCGAAGGTATAAATGAGTTGCGATTTGGGTTCTACGGGGATATTGTTGCTTTTCGCTGCGTCAATCAGCCGGGAATTGGGGGTGGTGATGGCTAAGGACAAGGCGGTTTCTTCCCGTTTTTCTAACAGGTAAAGGTAAAGGCTTTCTTTGATGCGCTGCTGGCGGGTGATTTCGAGCAGTTCGCGTTCCTTGCGGGGTAAAGCGCGCACCTGGCCGCGGAACTGGCCGGCGCGGGTAGCGAGGTTTTTGATGGCGATGTCCGTCTCGCGTTCGAGTTGTTCCACGCTGCTCAGGATGTTTTCCCGGGTTGTGGTCAGCACAGCGGTTTGGCGGTTCAGGTCGGGGTGCTGGTCGCCGGCGCTGCGCAGCAGGCGTTCGCGTTCCAGCAATAAGGTATTGTATTTTTCAATCTGGGTATTGAGGGCTGCATTTGGGAGCGACAGGTTGGCGGGCAGCAGTTCAAAGTTTCCCTGGCTGTTGCGGAGGTATTCTTTGACGTAGCGGATGATGCTGCGTTCGATCTCTAAGTCGCTCCGTTCTTTTTCGTACGCATTGATTTCATCCACGAGCCGGGTGCCGTCGCCGGCGTTTTGACTCACGATTTCGTTTTCCCGTTTGTAGGCTTCCACGTCTTTTTCCACAAATTCCAGTTCGCCGGTTAGCAGGGCTAAGCGCTCCCCGATGAAGTCGAGGGTATTGGCCGAAATTTTGTTTTTGTCTTCGATCGCGGCGGCGTTGTACACCTCAATGAGGGTATTCAGGATGTCCGCTGCTTTTTCGGGTACCCGGTCTTTCAGGGTGAGTTCCAGGACGCTGGCCCACTCGGCTACGGGTTTGATGTCCACGGCGTTGGCGTAGCCCTGGGCGATGCCTTCGGGGTCGCGGAAACTGATTTGAATTTGCCCGGTAAACGGGTATTCCGGTTTTTTCCGGATTACAAAAGCCTGTCCCTTTCGAATGATGGGCAGGTTATAGGCGTATACCCGGCCGCTGTCGCTCTCCACGATCCGGAAGCGGTTGTCGTCTACCGGTTCCAGCAGCAAGCTGCCCGAAAATGGGCTGGTCGAGAGGGAGTCTATTTTTTCGAGGATCACCGGGGTATATTTGTAAAACTCTGAGTCGCGCACCCGGCCTTTGTTGATGTAGGCGACGTCCAAACCCAACTGGCGGGCTACTTCCAGCATGAGGGTGCGGGATTTCAGGATCTGGATTTCGTTCTGGATGTTTTTGGAACCGCCGCCCAGGCCGAGTTCCTGCAACAATTGGTCTTCGGTTCCGGCTTCTCCGGTTGCAGCGGGGTCTTTGATCAGGATGGTGCTTTTGGTCAGGTATTGCGGGATGGCGTAGCGCAGGTAGAGCCACGCGCCGGCCATGCCGAGCACCAGCCCGATGGCGTAGAGCCACCAGTAGTGGAGGATGTATTTGAAGAGGAAGGCCCTGAGGTCGAAGGGTTTTTCTTCAAATTCGGTTGTGTTTTGGAAGTCTTGCATAGTATGTTGTAGACTGAGGAGTTAGTTGGGTATTCTAAAGGTTAAAGGAGTTTTTAAAGGTTAAAGTGTAAAGGGTAAAGGTTAAAGGGGGGGCCGGGTTCGATCATGGTTTTGGGTTGAATTCAGGTTATGAAGGAAAGGTAAACTATGAGGGAAACGAAACCCCACTTTAACCTTTCTACTTTAACCTTTACCCTTCTTTTTAACCTTTTTACTTTAACCTTTATCCTTCTTTTTAACCTTTATCCTTGCCCTCCTTGTTTGACTCTCCTTTCCGGGGTTTAGAGGTTTTGGTATAAATGCTACCCAATATTTTTTTCAATTCGGCAGATTCTTCTCTCAAGGGAATCCAGACAACAGGGTTTTCGGTAACTGCAATAATTAACCGGATAAAATAATTGGCTTCGCGGGCTTCTTTTAAAGCTATGCCTACTTTATTTGCAAAATCAGGCGTAGAAACTGCCCCTTGTGATTCCTCGTAATTTGCCCCCGCCGATGTCGCAGCTTTAATCAATTGGTAACGAATAATTTTGTATTCCTCTGCATACGGCAATGTCCTGATTGCTTTAATTACATTTACTGAAAATTCAAACAATCTTTCTGCTAAATCTCTCTTTTCCATGTTTAGCAAATTTTTAATGGTAAAAAATTGATGGTGTTTTATCTTACAAATGACCCTAATCTACAATCATATCCCCAAACCCCACTTTATCCTTTCCACTTTAACCTTTAACCCCTCCTTTAACTTTTGAAAATTAATCATCATCACAATATCAAACCCCACTTTATCCTTTCTACTTTATCCTTTAACCTTTACTAGTTTCGATTACTCGAAATAATAATAATCAAATTGAGCACCGTCACGGCCACCGAAACCCAGGGGAAAATTTTGTTGGTTTGGTCGGCGACGGAGGCTGATTTTTGTTTCAGGGGTTCCACGTAGATCACGTCGTTTTGGCGCAGGTAAAAATAGGGCGACTCGAATACGTTGCGGTCGCGCAGGTTGATGCGGCCAAAACTGCGGGCGCCGTCCTGTTCGCGGATGACGAGGATATTGGTACGGTCGCCATACGTGGTCAGGTCGCCGGAGTAGCCGATGGCTTCCAGGATGGTCATTTTTTCCTCCGGAAAGGTGTAGGCGCCGGGGCCTTTCACTTCGCCCAGCACCGTAAAGGTGAAATTGGTGAAGCGCACGTATACGATCGGGTCTTTGAGGTAGGGCGCTAAGCGGGCCAGCAGGGTATCTTTGAGTTCCGTGGTGGTCAGGCCGCCCGCTTTGATGCGGCCCAGCGAGGGGTATTCGATGTAGCCGGCGGGGTCTACCAAAAAATTGCCCTGCACCTGGGCAGCGCTGCCGGCGGTGCTGCCCTGGGCGCTGCTGATGCCGAGGTTAAACGGCTCGGCAGCTTCCATATTGATGGTGTGCACGCTGATGGCCAAGGCGTCATCCGGTTGGATGTGGATGGCCGGCAGGTTGGCGATGGCCTGCGGCGTGCCTGAAAACTCCGGCCCCTGGTTGAAGTTGACGAGCTGCTGGTGTTTGACGCAGGAGGAAAGGGCGAGGAGGGTTATGAGTAATGTTGTGGGTTTCATAATTTGAAAATTTGAAGATTTGATAATTTGAAGATTGGGGCTTTTAGGATGATTCATTATTCGTTTTCAGATCGTATTATTTTAAATTGACTAATTTTCAAATTGATTTCCGCAAGCTTCATCTTCAAATTATCTAATTTTTAAATTGTTTCAGGAACTTCATCTTCAAATTGGCTAATTTTCAAATTGTTTCGGGCACTTCATCTTCAAATTTTCAAATCTTCAAATTTTCAAATCATTCCAGTTCCGCATTCAAAAACCCATATTCCGCCAGGGTTTGCGCGATGCGTTTATCCCGGAGCGCTTCTTTCAGGATTTCTACGTGCCGGAAGTGGTGAACGTCCGTGCCGAGGTAATCTACCATGTTGTTTTTTAGGAGTTTCCAAGCCATTTCTGCCACCGGGGCGCCGTAGTGGCCGGTTAGCGACATGAGGTTGAGTTGAAAGCGGACGCCGTATTCTTTCAGGCGTTCGTATTCGGAGAAGTTTTTTTTCAAAAACAGGTAGCGTTCGGGGTGTGCCAGCACGGGCTGGTAGTTTTTGGTTTGCAACTTAAAAATAAAGTGGTACAGGTTGGGTGGCGGCGACACAAACGACATTTCCATCAGTACCTGGTTGCCGGGCAGGGTCAAAACCTGGTCGTTTTCGATGACCGACAAAAACTGGCTGTCCATGTAGTATTCTGCGGCAACGCCGACTTCCACCCCGATGCCGGCTGCTTTTACGGCGGCGACTAATTTTTGGTAGCTTTCTAAGATATAATCGCGGCTGTTGGGGTAATAGTCGGACATCACGTGGGGCGTGGCGGTCAGGCGCCGGTAGCCGAGTGCTTCCAGTTCCCGGATCAGTTGCAGCGACTCTTCCATTGTTTTCGGACCGTCGTCAATGCCCGGAATGAGGTGGGCATGGATGTCGGTGAGGATGCCGGAGTAGTCGGTGGCAAGGGTGTGTTTTTTTCTGAGGAAGCTTAGCATTTACCACATAGGTTTTTTACCACATAAGTGATCTTTTATTTTTACCACATAGCACACATAGGGGTTTTCACAGTAGGACACATAGGGGTTTTGGGGTATTATGAAGTTTATGTGATCTATTGTATTCTTATTTTTTACCACAATAGAGCACATAGGGTTTGAGGCATCACGAGTTCTATGTGATCTATGTGAAAACAACTATGTGAACTATGTGGTAAAGAAAAAAAACTATGTGGTTGAATCATAATACCCCCGGTACCATGCCACAAAATCAGCAATTCCTTCCTGTACCGTCGTTTCGGGTTTATACCCCATATCGCGCACCAGATCGGATACGTCCGCGTAGGTTGCCGCCACGTCGCCGGGCTGCATGGGGAGGAATTCTTTTTTTGCCGTTTTGCCGAGGGCTTGTTCGATGGCTGCGATAAAATCCATTAGGCGGATGGGGCTGTTGTTGCCGATGTTGTAGATTTTATAGGGCGCAATGGAGCCGGACGGGTTTGGCGCTTTGCCGCTCCAGTCGGGGTCGCCGGTTGGGGGATGATCCAGTACGCGAACGATGCCTTCTACGATGTCGTCAATATAGGTGAAGTCGCGCACCATATCGCCGTGGTTGTACACCGAAATGGGTTGGTCTTCGAGGATGGCTTTGGTGAACAAAAACAGCGCCATATCCGGTCGCCCCCAGGGGCCGTAGACCGTAAAAAAACGCAGGCCGGTGGTTGGGAGTCCAAACAAATGGCTGTACGTATGCGCCATCAATTCGTTGCTTTTTTTGCTGGCAGCGTAGAGCGAAATTGGGTGATCCACGTTGTCGGAGGTGGAAAACGGCATGTTTTCGTTCAGGCCGTACACGCTGGAACTGCTGGCAAAGGCTAAATGCCGGACGCCGGTGTGCCGGCAGGCTTCGAGCAAGTTGGCAAACCCGACGATGTTGCTGTCAATATAAGCCCTGGGGTTGGTGATGCTGTACCGCACCCCTGCCTGGGCGGCTAAATTGCACACGGCGTCGAAGCGCTCCTGTTCCAGCAAGGCCAACAGGGCTTCGTGGTCTTCGAGCGCTAATTTGACAAAACGGTAATTCGGGTATTTTTCGCTGGTAACGAGGGTATTGTATTGAAAATCCATGACCTCGAAGCCTGCTTCGCGCAAACGGGCGAGTTTCAGGTTGACGTCGTAATAATCGTTGAGGACGTCCAGACCAACGACTTCGTGGCCGTCCGCCGCTAAGCGATTCGCCAAATGGAACCCGATAAATCCGGCTGAACCGGTTATTAAGATCTTCATTTCATGCTTTTAAACGGATGCGCGCTCAGGGGCAGGGCAGCCATGGGGTGATACGCGCCGTTCAGGCCTATGGGCGTTTTTTCGCGGATTTCGTGTACGATTTGTACTGCCGGCGACGCGGCCTCCAATCCGAACCCGTGTCCGTCGAGGATGTCGCGGTAACTCAGGGTGTGCAAATCGGTGAATCCTTCGCTGAATTCCACGGAATCGCCGTCTACCGTGATGGCGCGAAACGTGCGCCCGCCGGCTGCTTTTACGGCATCGGGCAGGGTGTCCACATTGATGCTGAGGAACCAGCGCACCCGCGCTTTTTCGAGTTGTAAAAAGCCGGCTGCCCGGTCGTGGGTGTGTACGTGGACGACATTTTCCTGTACCGGCCCGAAGACCCATTGCAACATGTCGAAAAAGTGGACGCCGATGTTGGTGGCGATGCCGCCGGATTTGCTGACGTCGCCTTTCCAACTGGTGTAGTACCATTTGCCCCGGGAGGTGATGTAGGACAAATCCACGTCGTAAATTTTATCTGCGGGGCCTGCTTCTACCTGCTTTTTCAGGTTGATGATTACGGGGTGCAGCCGCAGTTGCAGGATGGTGTAGACTTTTTTGCCGGTTTCGGCTTCTATTTCGCGCAAAGCGTCCACATTCCAGGGGTTGAGCACGAGCGGTTTTTCGCAAATCACGTCGGCGCCGAGGCGCAATCCGAACCGGATGTGCGCGTCGTGGAGGTAATTGGGCGAACACACGGAAACAAAGTTAAGGGGCGTGCCGCTGCGCTTCAGTTTTTCGATGTGGCGGTCGAAGCGTTCGAATTCTGTGAAAAAATCGGCGTTCGGGAAATAGCTGTCCATGACGCCCACAGAATCGGTGCGGTCCATCGCTGCAAGGAGCTGGTTACCGGTGTCCTGGATGGCGCGTAGATGGCGTGGCGCGACGAAACCGCCTGCGCCGATGAGTGCGAAATTTTTCAAGAATGAGGAGTTGTTTGGTTATCCGGCATCAAGAAGAGGGATTTTTAATTGATGATAGATGATTGATTAATGATAATTGATGATGTGGAATGATTACTTTTTCGATATTTACGAGTTCTCATCATTAAGAGCTTGTTCGGGATTTCATCAACGGGCTGCGAGCGGCAAATTTTATTTTATACAGCGTTGGATTTTTTGACTACGTCGAATCTTCGATTTCGCCGTAGCTGCCGGCTACGTCTACAAAATCCGCCTTGTCTAAAATAAAATTTCCTCGCTCTCGCTCCGTCATGAAAACCCGAACAAGCTCTAATGCTCAGATGACCAATTATCAATCAATAAACACGGCTTCGCCGCCGATATGTCGCAGGGACTTATCGCTGGTGTGGCGCTGTGTGGCGCGCCGTGTGCGTATGACCTCTAACCCCCGTTCGACTCCGCTTAGGCAGCGTAAGGGGGCTTTAGAGGCGTATCCAAAATAAAACATCATATTCTTCTACGGGCGCTCTCCCACTCTCACCCCCTCACCTTCATCAGCAACCCCGGCGCAATATACATCCGCAACGACAACCCCGTATGCGTCAGCTCGATTAACAAATTTTTGTTTTCCTGGCCTTCCAGCAATTTGCCGCGAAGGCCGGTCAGTTTGCCGCCAATGATTTCGACTTCATCGCCGGTACAAAATTCATTCGGATGGACGTCTACTTCGGCGCCTTCTCCGACAATGCGCTGAATAATTTTAATTTCTGCTTCCGGGATGGCGATGAGGTTGCGGGCAAATTTGACAAAATTGACCACATCCGGCGTTTCCAGCACGGGCACGTATTCTTTTTTGGTAATCTTCACAAAAATGTAGCCACTGATCAGGGGCAACTCGACCGTACGCACTTTTCGTTCGTACCGCCGGGTGTATTCCAGCAGGGGCAAATAGGCTTCGATCGCGTTTTCGGCCAACCGCTTATTGACCAATTTTTCGCGCTTGTACGCCGTATATACCGCAAACCAACGGGCTTCCTGCTCGTCGAGTTGATTGGTGATCTGTGCTTGCGTTGCGGCCATTTGCAAAAAAGGTTAAAGTAAGAAGGTTAAAGGTTAAAGTAAGAAGGTTAAAGGTTAAAGTAGGTCGCGGTTAAAGTAGGAAGGTTAAAAGTTAAAGTAGGAATTACGTATTATTATCAATTTACGGATCCCACTTTATCCTTTCTACTTTATCCTTTAACCTTTTCATCACAATCTCCAATAAACCATCCCCTCCTCCGTTTTCGGATAAATTCCTTTCAAATCAAATAACACCGGTGCGCCGTTCATGATGCTTTTAAAATAATCGAGCGACAGGGTGCGATATTCCTGGTGCGCGACGGCCACTACGATGGCGTCGTATTCGTTAGAAATCTGGTCTATCAGGGTCAGGTTGTATTCGTGCGCCACCTCATTGGCCGACGCATAGGGGTCGGTGATATGGACATTGATGGAAAATTGCATCAATTCCTTAACCAGATCGGCCACTTTTGAATTTCGGATGTCCGAAACGTCTTCTTTAAAGGTGAAGCCCATCACGAGTACTTTGGCGTGTCGGGGGTTTTTGCCTTGCTGGATCAACAATTGCACCAAGCGTTTGGCGATGAATGCCGGCATGTCGTCGTTGATGCGGCGACCGCTGTTGATCACCTGGGGGTTGTAGCCCAATTCTTTGGATTTGTGCAGCAGGTAATACGGATCCACGCCGATGCAGTGGCCACCGACTAAGCCCGGTGAAAATTTCAGAAAATTCCATTTTGTCCCAGCAGCTTCCAGCACTTCCTGGGTGTCAATGCCCATGCGGTCGAAAATCAACGCCAGCTCGTTCATAAACGCGATGTTGAGGTCGCGCTGGGTGTTTTCGATGACCTTGGCTGCTTCGGCGACTTTTACGGAAGCGGCTTTGTAGACGCCGGCGGTGATGATGGTCTCGTAAACCGCTGCAACAACGTCTAATGCTTCAGCGTCGTTGCCGGACACCACTTTCAGGATTTTATCCACCGTATGTTCCCGGTCTCCCGGATTGATGCGCTCCGGTGAATACCCGATTTTGAAATCTTCCCCCATTTTTAAGCCCGACAGGCGTTCCAGGATCGGCACGCAATCTTCTTCTGTGCAGCCTGGATAGACCGTAGATTCAAAAATGACGTAATCGCCTTTTTTCAGGATTTTGCCCACCATTTCGGAAGCGCTCAGCAGGGGGCGAAGGTCGGGATTTTTGTGCTCGTCTATGGGTGTGGGGACGGCAACGATGTGGAAATGGGCCGACCGAAGTTGCTCCGGATCGGCGGTAAAAGCAATGTCTTTATCGTCGAAAGCCGACCCTTCCAACTCCTTGGACGGGTCAGTGCCTTGCTTCATCAGTTCAATGCGGTGTGCGTTGATGTCGAACCCGATGACGCTGAATTTTTTGGCAAATTCGAGCGCCAGGGGCAACCCCACATACCCCAATCCAATGACTGAGATTTTGTTTTGTTTTTGAATCAGTTTTTGAAACACAGTTTTCTGGCTTAGTTGTTTTCTTTAAAAAGCAATTACGCTAAATAGTGTAGTCCATACAGGCTCGTCCTCCGACATTGCGTACCTACGGCACGCTAAAACCTACAAAATTTCGGGGCTACCGGCATTAAGTCCCTACGGGACACCGACCATACACCAACTGGACTATGGATACTATATAGCTCACGTGCGTTCCCGCACCTGGTTATTTGTCAATTCATAAACGGCTCCGCTTTCGGGACAAACCGCCTGGTTTGTTGCGTCAAAGTGGAGGCGGTGCCCAAATTTGCTCATCCAGCCGGTTTGGCGCGCCGGGTTTCCGGTCACCAGTGCAAAATCGGCTACGGCTTTGGTCACCACGGCGCCGGCGCCGATAAACGCATAAGCGCCGATGTCATTGCCGCAAACGATGGTCGCGTTTGCACCGATGGTTGCGCCCTGGCCTACGTGGGTTTTGAGGTATTCATTTTTCCGAACAACGGCACTCCGCGGATTCATCACATTGGTAAAAACCATCGAAGGCCCCAAAAAAACGTCGTCGCCGCAAGTAACGCCTTCATAAATGGAGACATTGTTCTGCACTTTGACATTATTTCCCAACACGACGCCATTGGCGATGAATACATTTTGGCCAATGTTGCAACCCCGTCCGATGCGCGCCCCTGGCATGATGTGCGTGAAGTGCCAGATTTTGGAGCTTTCTCCGATTGTGGCGCCTTGGTCAATGATTGCGGTTTCGTGATGGTAGTAGTTCATTTTGTTGTTCGTTTGTCAAGGTTAAAGTAAAAAGGTTAAAGGTTAAAGTAGAACTTACATTTTGCGATCAAGCTTGGGATATACTTCAATGCTTTTACCGATTGCCGGTCGGATCACGCTTCATCATTGATTTACGTGCCCCACTTTAACCTTTTTACTTTAGCCTTTAACCTTGACTCCTGTCATTTTCAAATTCTCAAATCGCCCTCACTCCTTCACAAACATACCCCAGCGTCTCCTCGTCCAATTCCGTGTGCATGGGCAGCGACAATACGCTTTTGCACAACGCATCCGTGACGGGCAAGTGGTCAATTTTATGGGTCATCGCATCGCGGTAAGCTTTTTGGGCATACAGCGGCACGGGATAATAAATCATGGTGGGGATGCGCAATTCCTGCAGGTGCGCCTGAAGCGCATCGCGTTGGTTGTCGCCTACCAAAAGCGTATATTGGTGAAAAACGTGGGTGGAATTGTGCTGTCGTGCCGGTATGGTGATGTTTGGCAGACCGGCCAGCGCCTCGTCGTAAAAAGCGGCAGCAGCCTGACGCGCGGCGGCGTAAGCGTCTAAATGCCGGAGTTTAATTTCGAGAATAGCGGCCTGAATCGAATCCAATCGCGAATTTACACCCACCAGATCGTGGTAATAGCGCTTGGTTTGGCCGTGGTTGGCAATCATCCGGCACTTTTCCGCCAGCGCGTCGTCGTTCGTATAAATTGCGCCGCCATCGCCGTAGCAGCCCAAATTTTTTGAAGGATAAAACGACGTGCAACCGATGTGGCCGATGGTTCCGGTTTTTTGGGTATGCCCATCGCTAAACGTATAATCGGCGCCAATGGCCTGGGCATTGTCTTCGATCACGATGAGGTTGTGGCGGCGCGCCACTTCCATGATCGGTTCCATGTCACAGCTCTGGCCAAAAAGATTGACCGGAACAATGGCTTTGGTGGCGGGGGTAATGGCCTGCTCGATAATTTCGGCGGTGACGTTGAAGGTATGCGGATCCACGTCCACCATCACGGGGCGCAAGCGCAGCAGGGCAATGACTTCGGCGGTTGCCACGTAAGTGAACGCAGGTACAATTACTTCATCGCCGGGCTGAAGATCGGCGGCCATCATGGCAATTTGCAGGGCATCCGTTCCGTTTGCGCACGGAATCACGTGTTTTACTCCGAGGTAAGTTTCGAGGTCCGCCTGAAAAGCTTTTACTTTCGGGCCGTTGATAAACGCAGCAGAACCAATGACTTCCAGAACAGCCGCATCCACTTCAGATTTGATTCTGTCGTACTGCGTATTCAAATCAACCATCTGTATATTGCGTAGTGCAGTTGCCATTTTTCGTTAATTTATGCTTTATTCACACAGGAATAAAGTCGTAGTTGCTTTATGGTCAGTTAATTACACACAATTTACTCCAATACCCCGCAAGATTGCACTTCAGCAGGAGTCATAGTTAGAACAAGATCAATACTCAAACTGTTGCAGCGCCTTCATCGCTACGGTTTCGCCAATCGCCAAAGAAGCCGTTGCTGCCGGCGAAGGTGCGTTACAAACATTGATGACGCCCGGCTGCTCATAAATCAGAAAATCGTCCGCTAAATTGCCTTCCACATCGCAGGCCATTGCCCGCACGCCTGCACCATGTCGCCGAATGTCGTTTTCGCTTATTTCGGGGATCAATTGCTGCAAGGCTTTCACAAAAGCCTTTTTTGAATAGGAGCGGCGCAATTCATCCAGCCCGTTGCGCCAATACTTCCATGCCAAACTCCGGAAACCCGAATAAGACACCGTTTCCCAAAGTTCCGGAAAATCCACCTGCCACCGGCTGTAGCCCTCCCGTTTGAAAGCCAGCACTGCGTTCGGGCCTGCTTCGATTCCTCCATTGATCATGCGGGTGAAATGCACGCCGAGGAAAGGGAAATCAGGATTGGGCACGGGATAGATTAAATTGCGCACCAAATGCTGTTTTTCAGGGGCGATTTGGTAATATTCTCCCCGGAAAGGCAGTATTTTTAAAGCTAAGCGGGGAATGGTCATCGTGGCCACGCGGTCGGAATACAACCCGGCGCAATTGACCACCACCTTTGCCCGCACGTCTCCCCGTTCCGTGAGGATGAGCATCTGTTCGTTGTCGCGGCGGATGTCGAGCACTTTTGCTCCGAACAAAGCCCGTCCGCCCCGGTCTGTTACCAATTCAAGGTATTTTACCGCAACCTGTTTATAATCCGTAATGCCTGCCTGGGGCACCCATATTGCTTCAGTGCCTTTGACATGGGGTTCAAGCTCAGCCAGTTCGGATGGATTGATTTTCCGAATGCCGTCCAGCCCGTTTGCAATTCCCCGCTGATAAATACGGTCGAGCCGGATTTGTTCCGAAGCATTGACCGCCACGATCACTTTACCACAAATTTCAAAAGGAACCTCATACCGTTCACAAAAATCGAGCAGCATGGCGTAGCCTTTTCGGCAATACGCGGCCTTGTCGCTACCCGGCGTATAATAAATACCGGAGTGGATGACCCCGCTGTTGTGTCCGGTCTGGTGTCGGGCAACACCGTCTTCTTTGTCAATGACAACAATGCGAAGATCAGGCCGATGCGCACTAAGTTGGAAGGCCGTTGCCAATCCAACGATTCCTGCACCAATGATGGCTACATCGAATGCTTGTTGTATGTCGGTTATTGGTTGCAAATAAAAAAAATTAGTCCCGAGCCCAAAGCAAAAGTGGCTTTGGCTTCGCCTGTTCCCAGTTTTTGAGGTTTTCAAACTCCTCTTCGCTGTAAATCAGGTAGCGTATTTTTCGCCTGATCAGTGCTTCCACTTTCTCAATCAGATGCACAAGATAGTTAATTTCAATGTTGCCGATAAAAACCAGGTCAATAACCTGGCTGTCCAAGCCTTTTGAAAACTCTCCGATGACAAAAACCTTGTTCACTTCACCGAGGCGTTCGATCACATTTTCGATCACCTGATCTAAGCCAATTTGTTTGAGCAGAATGTTGTGTACTTCCCTAAAAAGCGGGTGATCCGTATTGGCCTGAAAGATTTTTTTATTGCCATCCAATCGCGACACCAGCATACCGGCCTCTTCAAAGCGGTTGAGTTCGACGCGAATTGCATTGGAAGACTCTCCAAATTCGCTCTCCAGGCTTCGCAGGTAAGCCGTGGCATCGCTATTGAGGAAAAACTTCATCAATAGTTTAATGCGCGTTTTAGAAGAGATCAGGATTTCAATCATTATCGAGTAATAAAACTACTCAAAGAGTAGCGACAAAGATAGGAACGGCATTTTAATCCCGCAAATTTTCTGAAGAGGGATTTTTTTTGAAAATCAAAAATACGAAAGCTTGATTTGGATAGCCCGATCCTGATCGAGGTTGAACAGTTGTTTACTGAAAGCCGGTTCGCTCATAAAACCGCGGGCATCGTTGGAAAAGCCATAGCCTTCTTTGGGAATTCCCAGGAGGTTAAAATCCATTTTGCCATTTTTATTTTCATCGTGAAAAATCTGGACAGCATATTTGCCTTTCGGCAATCCTTTAACCGCCAGTACACAACGTTTATCCGAAATGGGAACCAACTCCTGTTTCACAATTTTTTTTCGCTCATCCAAAATCTGGATGGCCACCTGGCCTGAATTGTTTTTAATCTTGGTTATGTTTATTTCGAGTTTATAGCTATCCGCAAAATTTTGTTCCAAATTCATTCCAGCGGAAGCATAAAAACTTAAAATTTGAAAAAAAACAAAAAAAGTAGTCATCGCGTCGTATCTTTTTTATAAAATATTCGTTATCCTTGCATCAACAGTCAAAAGACTGTAAAGTTCTTTTACATCCGCATCCTAACAACAACCTTGAACAAGCACACCACACACGCTTTTTCAAAACCGATTCTTTTATAAAAATTTTTCTTTATGACACGCTTTAAAAATTTTCAAGGTGAAGACGTGCTGGATGCACTACAATTATTGTTGATTAAAGGAGGAGAAGGCGATCCGCCACCATGGCCGGACGACGACGACTACTAAGAGAAGAAGAAAATTTAAAAAGGGATTTATTCCCTGAACTGACGGCCACTGCAACTTTGCGGTGGCCGTTTTTTATTGTAAACTGGCACGATTTTAGGTATATTTGTTATTTATGAACGACTTATCCGTAAAACTGCGCCTTTTTCTTTTGCTAAAACTGCCACACGGGACATCGCTCCTGGTGGGAAAGCTTGCTTTTGTCTTTTATTTTCTGTTCCTGGCGCCATCACCAGGGTATGCACAAGCTGATTCTCTGAGCTTGGGAGTAGCCCCCCGGAACTTTGATGTCAATGAGGCCTACAACCGGGCCAATGAATTTTATAAAGCCGAAGTTTACAACAAATCGCTGGGCGTGCTGCTGGAAGGCATCGAATACCTGCCCCGACAAGACAGCACCTACTACCGCTACATCCGCCTGATTGGCCGCAATTACCAAAAATTGGCGTATTACCAACGGGCGTTGGAATACTACCTCAACTACCTGAATTGGGCAAAATCCAGAAACGCCCTCCAGGAAATTGCTAAAATAAGCGCCAATATTTCAGCGACTTATCAAGCCATGGGCGATTTTGAAAAGGCTTATAATTTTGGGCTGGACTGCCTGCGCAGGAATGAGGAAATAAAGGATTCATCCGGTATGGCGGAGGCCTATTATGAATTGGGCACCCTGTTTTTTTATCAAAAAAATCACAAAGAAGCGTTAGACTACTACAAGCAGTCTATGGCCATCAGCCAATCCTTAAAAACGCCAAAAGCGCTCTATTCCTGCCTTGGAGCAATGGGGTCGGCTTATGAAGAATTGGGCGACCTGAAAGCGGCCCTGAATTACAACCTGCAATCGCTTGAGATCGCCCGCAAAATGAAGCAAAAGCTGCCGGAAGCTTATGCGTTGCACAATGTTGGCACCGTATACATCAAGATGGGAATGAACGACCGGGCTTTGGACTACCTCAACGCCTCGCTGAAGCTGAAACAGGAGCTCGATGATGTCTGGGGGTTGGTTGCCAGTTACAAATACTTAGGATTGCTGTATCTTCAAAAACAGGCATTCGAGCAGGCCATTGTGCATTTGAACGCAGGGTTAGCATTGGCGAAAGCCAGCAACAGCAAAAACCGGGAAGCCGAATTGCTGACCATCCTTGCGGAAGCTTATGAAAAAGCAGGCAACCATGCAGGAGCAATCGAGGCCCTGCGCCGTTCCGCCGATTTAAAGGATGCCATGCTTTCTGAAGCCATCGTTCGCGAACTGGGTGAAAAAAAGGAAAGCTACGAGTTGCTTAAAAAGGAACGGGAAATCGCGGTACTGACCAAAGAGCGGGAAATCAGTCGCCTGAGAACCAGCATTATAGCCATCATTGCCTGTTTTTTATTGTTGGCTGGTTGGCAGTTGTGGCGTCAATACCGGTTGCAACGGCGTAACAATGCGGTGCTGAAGGAAAAGAACGCCTTCATTGACGGCCAAAACCAACGATTGCAATTAGCAAACGGCGAGCTTCAGCAATTTGCGCACGTCGCTTCCCATGACTTGCGCGAACCACTGCGCACCATTGGTTCGTTCAGCACCTTGCTGAGCCGGCATTACGATTCAAAATTTGACGACGAAGCAAGAGAATATCAGGGGTTTATACAAAGTGCCGTCAAACGGATGCAGCACCTGCTCGACGACCTGCTGGAATACGCCCGAATTGACTACAAAGAAGGCGAGCGGGAAATCACGGACCTTTCGCGGGTGGTGCAGGAAGCCATGATGAATTTGAAAAACCAGATAGAAAGTACCCAGGCTACGATTGAGGTCATGGCATTACCCAGTTTGCGGGTATTTCCCCGTCAAATGCTGCAACTCTTCCAAAACCTCATCAGCAATGGCCTCAAATACCGGGGGGAGGCGGCTCCCCGCATTCGGATCAGTTCCACTTTTTCGCCGCAGACCAATCTGCACACTGTTGCGGTAAGCGACAATGGTATTGGCATGGATCCCGCTAATTTAGACCGGATTTTTAACATGTTTGTCCGCCTGCACGGGTTGGGTAAATACGAAGGCACCGGCATTGGCTTAGCTACCTGCAAAAAGGTTGTTGAGCGGCACGGCGGGAAAATTTGGGTCGAATCTACGCCGGGCAAAGGCAGCACTTTCTATTTTTCAATTCCTTCCAATTGAAAAATCAAGTTTCTGCATACCGCCAACGCGATTTATTGCTATTTTTGGCGCTGACACGATCTACATGCCTGTAATCTTATGCCAATACTTGACAAACTCATTGCCCTTTTTCAAGGTGAACCTTCCTCGGAGGCGCAGGCGAACCTGCACTTGATCCGGCAGGGCAGATACAAAACGTCTAAACCTTACACTACGAACATGCTGAACTCAATTACGCTTTCTTCAGACATGAAGATGCTCTACCTCATTGACAATGGCCGGGCAATATCCTATTCTTTAGAATCCGGTAACGGCATCCTGATCGGCGCATTGAAAGAACAAATCGTTGTAGCAAGTGCCCTGACGCCGATCGAAGAAACGCCTGTTCCGGATGGCGGGACTTCCAGCCGGGCGGCAGACCTGAAGTTGCGGCTGAACACGACCGGTAAAAATCAGTGGACATTGACCTACAACCGACCCAACAAAACTTTGTCCGTGATCGGTGTCGGCGATATTGAAATCGGCTTGCGCGATCCGAATTCTAAAGAATGCGACAGCCACACCCTGAATCTCGGCAAGTCCATCATCCACATCATCAAAAAAGACGATGTTATTGAGATCACATCGCTTGAATTGAGAACAACCGGATAACTAGTGTCTGTCTTTATAGACCGATAGCGGCGTTATGTTTTGCCCCAAAATCGGTCATCCCGTCCCGTGGTCGGGACTCCCGTTTTTGGGGCAAAACATGCCTTGCTCTCGAACTCTAAAGAACAGACACCGGCTGTATGAACGGAACGAACGGATACTAACTACTTTTTCAGGATATAACTGACAATGGGCTTGCGCGTCATTTTATGGTTCACCCAGGCGAGCAGGAGTTCATCCATCCCGATGGGCGCCGGCATGAGGGCTCCGTTTTTGACTTCGAGCAAAAATGCATTCAGCGCTTTGTAAATGCCGCGCGCTTCGTCCGAAGGCGCATTGATTAATTCCCGGATATAGGAAAGCACCGAAAACTCGAAACCGCCGGTTTTCCCTTCGTAGACCTGGTGTAAAAACCTGGACGTAGAACGGATGGCATTTTCCAACTTATCCAAATCGCCGTTTTCGAGCACCGCAATCAGGTTCAGGAGGTAAATCCCTTTTTGAATGTCTAATTTGGGCTTCATTTTGGCGGAGCTTTTGATGAGTTTCCGGCACCACAGCTCGCATTTTTTATATTTTTCAATCATAAACAGCCCGATGGCCAAGTTGGCAATGATGGCGGTTACGCTTTCCGGGTTGATGCCGTATTTATTCATGCCCGCTTCAATATCCGGTTCTAATTTCTCCAACTGGTCCACCGCGCCGGTATTGATGTAGTACATGAGTTTGTTGACGCTGACTTTTTGAAACAGCTTGGCGCGGTCGTGGAAATTTACCGGATTTTCCCGGTCGAGTTTGTTCAGCAGGTCGGGGATATGCTGGTATTGCTCTTTTTTGAACAGGGCGTAGAGGAAGTTGGAGACATCAATGATGAACCGGTAAAAGGCTTCATCTTTGTATTTTGGGTTGTTGTCCCACCACTCCATCACCTTTGAATAGTATAGAAACACTTTGTCCGATTGCCCAAGCAACTGGTTGTACATGGCCAAATCCTGGTAGTAGCGCCGTTCTGCCTGCAAAGATTTTACGGCGACGTCTGCTTTTTCCAGAAAGTCAAATTTTTCGCGCAGCCGGTTTTTGTCGGTGTCATGGTTGTACTGAAAGCGTTGGGTGAGTTCTCCAAGCAGCCGGTAACAACTATCCAAATATTTATGCTCTTCCATCATGAGCGCCACTTCTTCCTCCTTTTCGAGAATGAGCGATTCGATGACAGCCCGGTAGTTTTTTCCTTTTACTTCGTACGCAATTTCGCCTTCTTCCTTATTGATTTCGAGCAGGGCTAAGTGATCGCCCAGTTCTTTGGCCATCACTTTGGCTTCGCGCAGGCGGCCTTCGCTTTGCCCGTAGAGGCCCCGCTCGTAGAGGTAACGGGCGTCTAAGATCATTTCTTTGATGCGCGCCGAGCGCGAATTGGCGCTGCGGTAGTCGCGCATACTGCGCAGAATGGCGTCGTAGAGGTAGCCTTTGTCAGACGGCAGGTTTTTGCCAAAGCGTTCCCGGAGCTTTGCTTCGTCGTATTCGTCCATGTCGCTGATGTCCCGAAATAGCTCAAGGTAACGGGCACTTTCGCGGCCGCTTTTTTGCGCGTCGAGGGTGAAGTAGCGTTTTTCTGCTTTCGACATGGCCTGAACGAGCTGAAACAGGTCTTCTTTGCTTTTCATTGTGCTGTTTTGTACTGTACCGCCGAACGCTGTTCGGCATTTTTTTTAGGGTTGAAGGCTGTTCAACCTCTACGGTAAACCGTCAAATCCCTAACAAGATGTTAAAAACAAGGCAAATTTACAGAAAAATAAAAAAAAATTCGCCGTTTGGAAGTCCCAAGTTTACAAGGAAGTGGCATTTTAAAAATTAAAAACATGATCAACTGTTATTCAAATACTTATGACAAATAAAAATCCACTAACTGCTTGACAACTTATCTAAAAATGGGTTTTAGAAACCCAAACTATTTCAGGAATCTGGTTTTCAAAAGGCTTGCACCGGGTATACATTTGTACTCGTAATCAAACGGATTACACAAGGCATCAAAAAAGCACACAAGATAATCTGGTTTATTTCTCAATCTATCTGTCCTTAATTACAAGACTCACTCTGTAAGCCGGGCAGTGGAACTCCAGAACCACTGCCCGGAAGTTTTGTAACCCGGCTTTCAAGGATGAGAAACAGACCTGACAAGCACTATGAAACACGATGCACCAAGCACATGAGCGAGGTTAAGCCTCTTGAAGTGCCCACTACCCCAGGCAGGCGAATGACCTGCAAACATGCTATGATTAAACGATTAAATGTTCATAGGGCAATTCGGAGGCCCTGCTACCATCATCAAACATGGGGCAGGGCGTTTTTGCCCAAACATCAAAAAACCAGCTACCCCAATTAACCCCGTAGCCCCACTGCCAAGTGATCCAAAAGGGGGTAAAAACGCGCTTGAATGCAAGCGCTTTCACACTAAAGAGGAAGGGATGCGCAGTGCTTCAAAATGTCATCCTTATGATTTTCAAGTGGTTAAATCCACTTGTGTTGTCGGATTTTTTTTGGGAAAACTACGCACAACACTGCAAGTCCCTTCCTCCTGTTTAGTTTTATGCCAAACTCGGCATCTGCCGTTAAAATAAAGGGTGTTTTTAATTTTTTCAGAAGGGCACGCTCACAAAGGTGGGCGTCACAAGCAATTGGAGATAAGTAGATAGTTGCTATTATTCCGGGCTGGGTAGCGACGGCAACGCTCGCTGCCCAGTTTTCTTTCCCTTTCAATCTGCATCTTACGTCAATCATCATTCATACCTGTCCCTTAATCAATTTGTTATTAGCGATTTTCCCCAAAAACCATTTGAAAACTGTACTTTTGGCATTGCACTAAACCGGAAGCACCTATGACCTTTACACACAAACCTGTCCGGGTATTGCGCTTACCGCAATCCACCCAAACATTCCGTTCTCTTTTTTTACTTCTTTTTACGCTAATGGCTGGCGCCGGCACCTTGCTGGCACAGCAAATTTCGGCGCTTAAGCCGGATAGCTTAAAGCAGATTGCGCTGAAAGACAGCGTTTTATTGCGCATCATGGGCTTACCCGCACTGGCGCCGCTCAATGCGCACGAATTGGCCACTCCGCGTTACGACTATTTTTGGTTGTACGGCGACGGCAACTTCACCCTTGGAGGAACCGATTCCACCATCAGCCACCGTTACCAACTCAAACCATCCGCCAACGAGCTAAAAACTTACCCAACTGGGCTTTATGGCGGCGGCGGCAAACCACCTCCCAAAATTGTGCGTGGTGAAGCCACCGTGAATTCCGCGCCCTATCCCAATTCGGCGCCGCATCAGGTAACGCCGGCAGTGAAGGAAAACCAGTATATCCGACTCCAAAAAAACCATTTGAGTTTGGTACCTGACGATACCACGGTATGGGTGTTGTCGTACAAAAACATTTACAAACCTGGCGTTTCTCTGAACGGCGATTTGTATTTGTTTTTTAACAGCCCAATCGAGCGGGTGCAGGTGGATCCCCGCAGTGGCGACACGACTATTGTTTTGTCAGAAATTGCCGGAATCCCTCAATTCGGGAGTTTTAAAAACGATACAACGCTGTTTTACTTCCCGAATACGCTGAAAAAGACCATCCAACTCAGCCCCGGTACTTTTGCGCCAGGCTCCAGAATCAGCCAATCGTTTAAAAACGCTTTACTCTGGCGCTTCGACACTTTAGCGTTCAATGAAGAGCGCCACCTGTTCATCCAGTTTAAAAATGATCCGAATTTATTGACTAAATTTCCGGATAAGGAACAGGGCAGGGTGCAATTTCTGGCGATGATGACCAGTAATCAAGGAGGCGTCAATCTGTCCCCTTCCAAAGCGGCATTGGTAGAACGTTTGGGCGTCAACGAAGTCTTGACCCCAAACAGCTTAGAATCCATTTTGGGTCAGATTTTCACCCAGTTAGACCCACAAGGGCAAAACCCTCCGAGCACCTTCATTATACCGCCTTCAAGCAATCTTATGGATTTGCAGTTGGTGACTTCTAGTCTTTCGAAAGCGCACGATCCCAACCAGATGCGGGTGGACGCCTGCGCGTGTCCGGCAGGCGGGGACGGTGCGCAGAAGCTGCTTTGTACGGTAGATTTTGTCAACGATGGACACGTGGCCACGAGCAATGTTTATGTAACGGTTCATTTCCCGGAAGGCGTGGACGTCAACAGCATCAGCGACGAGCCGTTCAGAATACACCCGGCCTTGCAGGCCGCTGCCGTTAACAGTAGGGTGGAAATGGAACGCAATGTGGCTGAAAACACGATTACCTGGAAAATGCTGAATTTTGCCATCCACTCGGTTTGGGAATACGGAGAAGGGCACCCGATGACCTATGGTCAGATTGTGTTCAACGCCCTCACTAAAGCAGGAACAAACTTAGAAGACCTTGGCGAAATCGTGGCTTGTATTCGATTTGACGATCCGAACGGAACTGCCGTATGCACCGTACCGGTGAAACCGGTGGCTTTGGTCGCCGATGGCAGCACCGCAAGCATTGAGGCACAGGCTATTCTGCAATGCGATGCCTGCCGCAGCGAGGGAGACATCGGGATGCCGCTTTGGCTAATCCTGCTGCTTGTCCTGATCATTGGGCTTAGTTTGTGGATTGTTTATACGGAATCAACATAACCAAAAACCTCCCTTATGCGCTATTCCCTGCTATTCAGCCTGTTGTTCGTACAGGTTGCGGTTGCTTATTGCGGCAATTGGATTGATCGCGCAGCCGCCCACAAAGAAGCCGCTATTGCTCAGGCGCGGGAAGACTGTCCGGAGGCAGCCGTGGAACAGTTGCAAAAAGCCCTGAAAATTTATCGGGATCAGGACGATCTGATCAACTGGATCGCTGCCTGCAAAGCAGTAGCCAAGGTGTACCGCGATGAAAAAGGGTTGCCGGAGCAATGCCTGCCGTACTTAAAAGCGGGTTTGCCCGAACAACTCTGGCGGCAACCCCAAACGCCGGCAGAATGGGAAGAATTGGGCTGGTTATACGTTAACTTAGCCTACGTTTTTAACTATGGGTTGGAGCAATACCGCGATGCGGCCCGGTATTACAATGAAGCCAAAAACATTCTGGTAGACCACCTCAAAAAAGAAGATTCGGAAACGGCGGTTCATATTTTTCAGGCATTAGGCAACGTGGATACCCGGATCGGCGACTACGAAGCGGCAGAGGTATTGCTGGAAAAATTTCTGATCATTGCCAAATCGAGCGGCGACAACGGCCTTGCTGCCGAAGCTTACAGCGATTTGGGCATCCTGTACGAAACGATGGGCAGGCACACCGATGCGATTGCCAGTTGCCGGCAAGGCTTAACCCTACCCGATCTCAACCACGTCTCCCGGGGACTACTTTGCGGGAATTACGCCAAAGCCTGCTTAGCTGCCGGCCAACACCATGAAGCCGAGCGCTATGCCCTGCGAGCAGCAAACCTTTTCGAAAAAGCAGTGACGGAGTACCAATTCAACTACGCCCGCCATTACCAGGCAATTATCTGGTCGCTTTTGGGGAACATCTACCACCAAATGAAGCGAAATCCGGAAGCTGACCGGGCTTTTGGAACGGCCTTCCAAACCTTCACCGAATTGTACGGCTCGCGGAACAACCGCGATATTGGCAAACTGCTCATTTCCAGGGGGCGCATATTTATGGAATCCGACCCCGATCAGGCGCTGGCTTATTTTCAGCAAGCCCTGCAAAGCGTTTTGGAAAATTTCCATCCCCGGAATTTCCGGGACAACCCGCCGGCTGCTTCATTTTATGCGGAAAACACAATTATGGAAGCGCTTTCCGGCAAAGCTGAAGCCCTGAGCGTGCGGTTCCGGCAATGCGGCGAACGGGAGGACCTCGGCGCTGCCTTAGCCTGCCACGAACTGATTTTTGAAGCGGAAAAGCAATTGCGCCAGTCCTATCACTACGAATCGTCCAAACTGATCAACCTCGAAGAAAGTTATGAGCGCTGCGAACACGCCATTGCCATCGCCATCCAACTCTGGCAATTGACAGGCGATGTTGCTTATAAAAACCAGGCTTTTACTTTTGCTGAACGCAGCCGCGGCATTTTGCTGATGGAAGCGTTCCGGAAAGCAGATGCCGAAAATGTCGCGGGGATTCCGGAGGAAGCGCAAGGCGAAGAAAGCCGGTTGCAGGCAAACGTAGCCTTAGCCGAAGAGCGGTTGTTTCAGGGCAACCTGCAGGGGGTGTCGGAAAGCGAACTTCAGCGCCTAAAAACCACGCTTTGGAATGCCCGGCAGACCTACGCTACCTGGATGCAGGAAATCGAAGCGGCGTATCCACAATACTACAACCTGAAATACAATTTTACCAGCGTTGCACCGGAGGCTGTGCAGCGGCGCTTAGATAAAGATGCCGCATTGCTGGAATACTTCGTGGGCACGCAGCAGATTTTTCTGTTTGTATTGACCCGCGACCACTTTGAAGTTATCGCGCTTGAAAAAAACTTCCCGCTCGAAGATTGGGTCATGGCGATGCGCAGCAGCATTATGGCGTATCAGCAATCCGGCGCGGGGCAATCGCAACTCTGTGAAACTTATACGGAGCGCGCCCGGCAGTTGTATGAAAAATTAGTGGCGCCTGCAGGCCAAAACAGGCCGCTGCCGCAACAACTGACCATCATCCCGGCGGGCGTGCTGGCCTATCTGCCATTTGATGCGTTGCTGACCGGGCAGCCTTCAATGCCCTGCCGTTTCAACGACTACCCCTACCTGTTGTTGCAACACAATATTGGTTACGGCTATTCGGCTACCCTGCAGGCGGCTCTGGAAGATATGCCGGCAGGCAAGCGAAATTTTGGCGGGTTCGCGCCTGCGTTTACCGGTAGCGCCGGGTTAGCGGCACTCGAATACAATATCCCAACTGTGGAAGCGCTTGGAAAACAAAATAAAGGTGCAATCTTCACCGGGGATCGCGCTTCTGTTGAGCTTTTCAAACAATCCGCTTCCGATTTTGGCGTACTGCACTTGGCCACCCACGCACAAGCCAATACAACCGCAGGTAACTTTTCCTTCGTCGTGCTTTCAGACGGCCGAGGTGGATATGATTCCTTGTTTGTCAAAGATTTATACCTGCTCGACCTGACGGCAGCCTCGATGGTGGTACTCAGCGCCTGTGAAACCGCGGATGGCGCACTTTACAAGGGAGAAGGCGTAGTGAGCTTAGCCAGAGCATTCCTTTACGCCGGCGCCCGCAGCGTGTTGACGACCTTCTGGTCCATCAACGACGTCGCCAATAAACGCCTGATGACTGCCTTTTTTGAGCAGTTGAAAACGGGCGCCAGCAAATCGGAAGCGCTGCGGCAAGCCAAACTGGCCCAAATTCGGGAAAGCGACAGCCACGATGCACACCCCGTCTATTGGGCGGCTTTCACCGCAATTGGCAACGATGCACCGATTTACGGAACAGAAAGCTGGCTGCTTTGGGCTGGCATGGGATTGTTGGGGTTGATTGGGGTGGTGGGATGGAGGAGGAGGAATTTGAAGATTTGAAAATTTGGTAATTTGAAGATTGAGGCTTTGGAATATTTAATAAACGGTATATTTGGCGAGCGTTTTAATCTTCAAATTAACACATCTTCAAATCAATTTATCCTTTCAACTACCCAACAACATCGCCATCCAATTCCCCCGTTTCTGCTGACTAAGTTCACGAAAACCCTCTTTTGTTGCGGCTTCCAGTATCGCAGGTTCGTCTTCGTGCAAAATACCGGAAATAAGCAATTGGCCATTTGCCGAAAGGCGTCGGCGCAATTCAGGCAGCGAAGCTAAAATCACGTTGCGGTTGATATTGGCGAGGATGATGTCGTAGGTGGCGGGTGGCACATCGTCCAACGTACCAAAAAAAGCATGGATTTGCTCCCCTACCCCATTCAGTTCGGCGTGTTCGAGGGTGTTTTCGTAGGCAGGGTATTCGATGTCTACGGCATCTACGCGGGCAGCGCCCAATTGTGCGGCTAAAATGGCCAAAATGCCCGTGCCGCAGCCATAGTCGAACACGAGTTTATCTTTAAAATCCAACTGGCTCATCTGATCCATCATCATCCAGGTCGTTTCGTGGTGACCGGTGCCGAATGCCATTTTGGGCCGGATGACAATTTCGTGCTGTACGCTCTCAAAAGGCGGGTGAAATTCGGCGCGGATGCCGCAAAAATCATGCACCCGAACTGCCTGAAAATTAGATTCCCAGACCGCGTTCCAGTTTTCGGTTTTGATCGCCTCTATCGTGTAGGTAAAGGGGTAATCGGACTGGAGTTGCCGGATTTGCTGTTCCGTTTCTACCGCATCCACTCCAGGCGGAAGGTAGGCGTTCAGCCCTGTTTCTGTGTCTTCAAAGGAATCGAAGGGCAGTTCGGCCAAAAAAGCCAGTAAAATTTCGCGCCATTCCGGCGCAGCCTGGATTGAAAACCGTTGGTATCCTTCCATCAGAACACTTCTTTTTTAAAGGCTTTCAGGGTATTGATCAGCAAGGCGATGACTGTGAGTTGTCCCACCCCGCCAGGCACCGGTGTAATCCAGGATGAGAGGGGTTCGACGTTCTTAAAATCCACATCGCCGGCAAGGCGGTATCCTCTGGGCGCCGTGGCATCCTCTACCCGGTTGATGCCGACGTCAATCACGACTGCGCCTTCTTTTACCATATCCGCTTTGATGAATTCCGGGCTGCCGATGGCCGCGATCAGGATGTCGGCCCGGCGGGTATGGGCGGCAATGTCTTTCGTTCGGCTGTGGCAAAGCGTGACGGTGGCGTCGCCGGGGTAGCCTTTTCGAGACAAAAGCAGGCTCATGGGCGTTCCAACAATGTTGCTGCGGCCTACTACCACGACTTCTTTGCCGGACGTGGGGATTTCGTAGCGCCGGAGCATTTCCAGGATGCCAAACGGCGTGGCCGGTAAAAAAGCGGGCATTCCCTGTGCCATGCGGCCAAAATTGACCGGGTGGAATCCATCTACGTCTTTTTCCGGGCGGATGGCGAGTGTGATGGCGTCTTCGCGGATGTGCTTCGGTAGCGGCAACTGAACGATGAATCCGTCTATTTCAGGATTGTCGTTCAGCGAAGCAACGATTTCCAGCAACTCCTCCTGGCTCACATCCGCAGGCCGGCGGATGAGCGTGGATTGAAACCCAACTTCTGCACAGGATTTTACTTTGTTGCCTACATAAGCCTGGCTCGCGGGGTCTTCACCTACCAACACTGCGGCAAGGTGTGGTGCGCGTTTGCCCTCCGCCTGCAGCACGACTACGGCTGCTGCTAATTCTTTTTTGATGATTCCGGCTAAGTGCTTGCCGTCGAGAAGTGCCATTGTCACTGTTTTATATCCAGCCAGGTGGATGGTTGATTGAAAGGGCAAAAATAGAAACAATTGATTTGAAAATTCGGCAATTTGAAAATTTGAAGATTGGAGGGCCGTGGTTGTCGAAAAAGAGGGATACCCCGACAGGTAGCTGGTCAAAACATAAATTTTCATGCACCACGAAGCCTCCATTTTCAAATCACCAAATTTTCAAATCTTCAAATTGTCCCCCCATTTTCAAATCCTCAAATCTTCAAATCCTCCCGAATCCCATTACCTTTGCTCATCATGGAAAAACAGCAAATACCCGCAATGATAACAAGCGACACTCCGGATGCTTCCGGCTTCGTGCTCGACCTGTATAACCGGCATCAGGATGCGCGATTGGTCTTTCACAACTATGCCCTAAATGTAGAAATCACAGAAAAGGCCGAAGCCCTGTGCACCCAGGCACAGGAAGATGCTGCGAACTGCGCTGTCGTTCGGCTTGCAGCCCAATTCCTGTTAACGGGCTACCTGTTCGATTACCGGACTCCGTTGGCACACAGTTTGCGTACGGCCGCACAGTTTTTGGGATCCCATCCTTTGCGCGAGCCGGTGGCGGCGTGCATCCAAACGGTTCTTGACCGACAAACGCCTGAAACAACAGCCGCAAAATACTTGTCGGATGCGTGGCAGATTTGCAATTACATCGAAAACGG